>OFGA01000653.1_pt1 | contig 27456 bp, 19 predicted proteins | sample 1521471 | NCBI WGS metagenome assembly OFGA01 (sample SAMEA3504086, study PRJEB24116) | mouse gut metagenome | biome: mouse gut; feature: mouse-associated habitat; material: faeces | place: Denmark | collected 2011 | reverse complement strand
GAAATGCCCGTACCTCAAAATCTGCCGGGGCGGATGCCGCAGGCACAGGGAGCAGCCGGGAAGCCCCCTGGGGGAGAATTATTTCTGCAAGTCCTATAAAATGTTTTATGATGCCTGCCTGCCCAGGCTGAAGGAGATCGCGGCGGCGGCGGTACGTCCAAGGGGATAAAGTACGGAGGATTGCGGAAGGGCTTTTGTGTTATTTGACATTGGGCCAAACAGGCTATAAAATAATTATGATAATTTGCAAAAGACCATAAGGAGGCGCTATGGCAGCGGAGTTAAGGGACGAATTTGAAGATTATGTAAGGAAATTGACAACTGCAATATGCAAGGATATTTTCCTAGAACAGATGCAGCAACTATATACCAAATATGAAAGCGGGTATGAAAAATATTCGGCGGCAGTGGAGAAAGCCACACGGGCAGGCGCTTCATTGGAGAAGGAAGTGCATGCTGTTGACCAGAGCATCGCGAATCTAACGAAAGACGTCCAGATGTCCTTAGAAACCATTTCCAGGGATATTGGCGTTATGGAAAGCAGCACAGACGATCTGTTCCATGAAATGAAACGGCTAGATGACGAGGCCAGGACGGGCATGGCCCAGGAACTGGATTCTTACATAGAAAAATATAAGTCAGGAATAACACAGACATTTACGGAAGGCTGTATGCAGATATCGGATAAGCTGGCTGGGGTGGTCACACCGGAAATCCTGCAGCAGTTTGCAGATTCCCTGGAGGAACATACAAAGGAAACCAAAGAGATGGTGTCTTTTATTAATGGTGCGTATAAGGAGGAGGCTGAAAAAGGCATCAGGCAAATGGTAGAGGAAAACCTGGGTGCCCAGAGGAAAGTGGATGCGGCTTTTTCGGAACGTGTGAACAGGCTTGTGGTGCGGTTTGGGGAAGCAGAGCAGGCTGCCCAGGCGGCAATGGAAAAAAAGGCCCAGGAGGTTTCTGATAGGGTTACAAGACAGGCTGCAACATTTGCCCAATATCTGGCCAAATTGCTGGAAGGGGAAAAGACCAGGAGGGAAGAAGCATTAGAACGCCAGATGGAGAGGATGAAGGAACTGCTGGAGGATGAAAAGGCCGGAAGGGAGGAGGCATTAGAACGCCAGATGGACATGATAAAAGAAATCTGGCAGGGGGATGGCAGAATCCGCCTGCTGCAGGAAAAATTAAATTTGCTGCAGCAAACCATGGAGGAGATGGATTCCCAAAATGCCAAATACAGCCAGGACCTGAGCGGCCAATTGGTTGCTTACCGTGAAGAACAGAATGCGCTGGAACAAAAAAACAGGGAAAGGCCTGTGGATATGGTGGGGAGGATCCCTCTGGGCTGGCGGGTTTATATGGCGGCCAGCAATACGCTGATCCTGTTTTGTTTTGGCGTGGTGGCCTATTTTCTCCTGCCATGGGAATTGCTGGGGATGAAGGATACCTTGTTGGCCGTGGTTGTTTTTATGTTTGTCATTGTATGCCAGGCGGCCGGGATCCTGGGGTTTAAAAAAGTGAGGAAAAGCGCCAAAAAAGCTGCAGGCTGAGGAATGGCGTAAAGGAGGTGCAAGATGGCACAGGACAGCCTCTATAAGTCGCTGGGGAAATTAACGGAAGAAATGTATTTTAGCTTTGCCAAGGCCCAGAGTGTGCAGATGCAGGACCAACTGGTAAGATACCACTGCCTGTCCCAGGGGAAGATTGCGGAATTAGACGGGGCGATATCTTGGGGCAATGGAGGAGAAGTGATCCACAGGCAGCAGGAAAGGCTCCGGGGATTCCAAAGCGATTTTAATGAGATGAAAAACGATATTAACAGTAAATACAAGATTTATATCCGGGGCTGCGGAAATGCAGGAAAGTCAACATTACTAAACGCGCTGCTGTCTCTGGATGAAAGCGTGGGAAGCCGTATGGGAAGGCTTCCCATGACGTTTATCATTGATACATATACAGACGAACTGGCGTTGGGTGAAGCCCAGGTGAGGATGAACGGGCAGGGTAGCAAAAAAGTAACGCGTTCCCAGGCAATCAAGATGGAGGATGAGGAAGAAAAGGCGTTTTCCCAATCGGATGAACGGTGCAGGAAGATCATAGCGGAGAAAACCAAGAATGTATTTATAGAAGCGAAAAGGGACGATATAGCAGCGGATACCAAAAAGAAGCATCGGCGGAAAACCCAGATCAGGGAGATAAAGTGGGGAATTGGAAAGAATAATTTTTTTCATAATTGCATCCTTATCGACACGCCGGGACTGAGCCAGGAAGGGAGAGATGAGGATGTGATCAATGACGTCAAAAGCTACAAGGTGGACGGGATCATCTGGGTAATCAGTTCGGAGGCACTGGCAAAGCAGGAAGTGATGGATGCTTACCAAAAGGAGTCCCAGGAAATGGAGGAGGTCTATACAGACAGAAAAGTAATTGCCGTTGTCAATATATACGATTATAAGTACGGGAGCAGGACCTGGAACCGGGTGGAGGAGAAGGCAAGGCAGATTTACTGCGGAGAAGGCGGTTTTGACGATTTGATCTGTGTGAATGCGAAAATGGCCTATGATGGGAATCTGAAAAAGGATTCTAAGATGCTGGAGGAAAGCAATATCTCTGAACTCCGCAAAAAAATCAATGAAATGTTCACTGAAAGATCCTCAGAGGCATGCCATTATGCTAAACTGGATAAGATAGATAGTTTTTTGAATGATTATTACAAGGAGGTAAGTGAATACAAAAGCAAGTTAGAGGGCTTTGTAAAGCAGTATGAAGAGAAAGCTGCCCAGATCAGGGCGCAGGCTTCTGCCTGCCAGAACCTGGTATCAGAGGAGAAAAACAAAACTGTGGGGAGGTACCTGGCGGAAATTGATAACAGGCTGGAGCTGAATCAGGGCAGGCTGGAAAATCTTGACCAGGAACCGCTGGATGCACAAAAACGATTCCTGAACCAGCAGATCATCAAAACAGATCTGCTGAAGCGGGAGCTGTGTGAAACCATTGACCACTGTGGGCAGCTCATTTATGGCCGGTTCAGGGAGCAGCAGGATGACAGTATCATCAGCGAATTCAAAACCAGGGAATTTGCAGCCAGGGCCTTTTATAAAGCCAACAATGGGCTGGCCCTGGCCAGCAATATCACGGATCTGGACGTGAGGATACAGGCCAGTATTTTGGACAATATTGGGGATTCACTGATAGATTTGTTTGGCAGGAACGACCTGACCATGGCAGTACAGGGAGTTTTACGGCAGATAAAGAACTGGATTCAATCCCCCAGGGACAGAATACGCGGCAGTGTCAGGAAATCGGTGAGGGAAGCGGTAGCGGGGATTGATTTGTCAGAAGAGATTGGCCAGTACGAGGCTCTTTGCATGGAGACGCTGGAAAAATCTATGGAACAGGTATGTGGCAGATATGGGGATATGAAGAAACTGGTTTCCCTTATGGATGGGTTTATCAAGGATAAACCTCATATGGAATGGGAGAAAGTTGGGATAGAGGAGTTATTGGGAGGAGCAGGATATGTTTGATATAAAAAGCTCTCCAATCAGGGAGAATATAAACAGCCTTAAAGAAGGGCAGTTATCTGTCTTTGAGGATGATGGGCTTGAGGGGGAGGTGGGGGAGAACCGCCGGAAGCTCCAGGTACGCACCATCTTAAAGGACATAGAAAATATGTTTGGGGCTATGGAGAGTAATCAGGGACAGGCGGTAAGGATTGCTGTTATGGGGGAAGTCAAGGCGGGGAAGTCTACCTTTGTAAATGTCTGCGTAGGGAAAGAGGTTGCCTATACAGACATTCTTGAGGCTACGGCAGTGGTATCAGAGATTTCCTATTCGGAAGAAGAATATGTCCATGTGCTGGATCTGGAGGGAAAGGTGGTTATGGATATTACCCATAAGGAGTTCCTTGGCTGGACGGAAGAACAATTGGAGAAGGGGGCAGACTTCTCCCGGTATGGGAAAATTGAGATCGGGGCAGGCAGCAACCTGTTAAAGGATATTATCTTTGTGGATACACCAGGGCTTTTGTCCGTTACGGCCAAAAACCATGATGTGACAAACCGGTATGTTGCCCAGGCGGATTACATTTTGTGGGTGATCAACAGCAGGAACCTGGGCGGGGAAGCAGTAAATGACTGTATTGATAAGATCAGGCTTTCCGGCAAACCTATGATTGGCATTATCAATAAAGTGGATTCCCCGGATGAGCGCAGGGAAATAGAAGAATATGTGAAAAAAAACTATGGAAATATATTTGAAGAAATTTTTTATGTTTCTTCAGCCAATGCATGGGAGGGGATCACACAAAACAGGGCGGGCTGGATGGAACAGACAGGCTTTTTGAAGGTCCTGGAATGTATCGGGGACTTGGGGGAAGAAAAAAAGCACAGTGTGGACCAGACGCAGTATTACCAGCTCCAGAGAGAACGGGAAGTCCATTTAAGGATGAGTGAGCGCATCCAAAAGAGAAAAAACTATTATGATAATGAATTGGCTCAGTTTGCCAGTATTAACAGGATGATCAAAAAAGCGGTCCATACGGAATTGGAGGACTGGATCCAAAAGGAACTGTACAGGGATGAAAGGGCAAACCTGATGGGAGCCAAAGGGGCGCAACTGGAAAGTCTTTTTGGACAGTACAGGGATGAAGGATACCTGACAGATGTGATTGAGCATAAGTACCAGGAAATGGCGGAGTTTATCAGCAAGAAATGGGAAGTGATAGAAAACAGGCTAATGGTGAAGGCTTCCCAGGTGCTGATTGATTTCCAGTACGACAAGCCAGTCTATTCCCAGGAAGGCCAGGAGGAGGGAAGCTTATCCCAGGAGGAAGCGGCCCACACATGGATTAAAAGGGGGGCTGCCGTTGGCGTGGCTTTTGCGGGATATGCCGCATGGCTGGGGCCAGCCGCGGCAACCGTTACCTTTGCCAGTGCATTGCCTGCGGCGGTGCCTATTGCTATTGGTGTGGGGCTGGTGGGCTTTTTGGGGGATAAAAATAAGATCAGTGCCAGGAAAATAGAAGAGGATGCCAGAAAAAAGCAGGAGTCCATTGAAGATTTATGCCATGCTGTGGTGAAAGCGGCTACTGCCTGCAAAAAGGAACTGGAAGATGCCTTATATGCGTGTACAGACCATTACTTTTATGAGCGCTGCAGCCTTTATAAGGAGAAAGCTGGATTGTTTAGTTTTGATTTTACGGAGCCTTCTTATGGGGCGTTCTGCAAAAGGCTGGATGAATATCTTGGCAGCCTGGACAGGGAAATTGCTACGCTGGGCTATGGCGATATTCCCATGCCGCCCCGGATGGAGGAAACAGAGGGAGTATAGGAAAGGAGCCTGAATTGAACCATATCATTCTCAGCAAAGCTGCCACGGAAGTATTGAAAGAAAAATATGAAACCATTTCCAGGCAGTATGGCTATACAAAAGCTTTTGACAGTTATCCTTTGGACCTGCTGTCCTTTGACGGCGTTTACAAATTGTTAGACCGGTGCAGGGAGGGGACATCTTACTATTTGGTGGGAAAAAACTGTATGCTGGCCATGGAGCAGGACAGAAAACATGAAAACTGTTTTTATGGCAAAAGGCTTCTGTTTTTCCAGAAGCCCTCTGAATATGCCGAGAGGCTGGCCCAGACTCTTGACCTGCCGGGAAAATGGGATATCATCCTGGCCCAGGACGCTTACCGCCTTAATATCGGAAAGGGGGAGGATATTTCAGATTTTCTGGAGGAGGTAAAGGCAAGCTACAGGGAATACTATGAGTTCGAGGGAAAATGGAAGACCTGGGATCTGTATAACAGTAAATTAAGGGAACTGGAAGAGAGGGCGGAGGCAGCCTCCGAAAGGGAAATAGGGAAGGTGCTACTGGAAAACAATATCTTTTCCATCTATGCCGGGGAGCTTTCCGGCGTATATCAGGAAGGGACGGATGTCTGCGCACTGTTTCAGGGGGAAGAACGGTTTCGGTACTTAGGGAAGGCCTCTTTTGTTGACTGCCGGGCCGGGCTTCTTACAGTGGTATGCGAAAAACATGATATACTGAAGGCTTATGCTGATAAGCAGATAGGAAGGATCAAAAGGATCCGTATCATTGATTTTGGGAAGCTGGCAAGGCTGAAAAGACAGAAGGAAGCCATGAAGATCCTTTTCCAGAATGAAGCAGCCAATAAAAACATCAGGGATATTATTATGGGAAGATTTCCTTTCCAGGACCCGGAAGGGCGTGAAACGGAGATTACCCTGAAAGAGACCTGCGGGCTGTTCGGTGCCAATGTCCGGCAGAAGGAGGCCTTTACGGGGGCGGTGAATGCCCCGGACCTTTACCTGATACAGGGGCCGCCAGGGACTGGGAAGACAACGATCATAACGGAGATTGTCCGGTATGCCATCCAAAGATCCATGAAGGTCTTAGTTTCCTCCGAGACGAATACTGCGGTAGATAATGTATTGGAGCGCATCCAGCATATGGGAGGCATTGTGCCGGTGCGGTTTGGCAGGGAAGAAAGAATGGATAAGGCAAGCCTTCCTTTTACGCCGGGCAGGATTGCGGAAACCATTTTGGCAAATGCCAGGGAGCGGAATGCAGAGCTTGACAGGCAGGGGGTGGCGCCGGGGAGCCTCATTGCCCAATGCCGGGAGAAATGGAAAAAAAGGGATGGCATGCTGGCAGAGGAAATCAGGAAGAGCCAGGAATCCCTGCCTAGGGATCTCAGCCCGGATAAGCTGCTGGAGATGGCCGCCCAGTTTGAAGGGCTGGTCAGTGAAGTCAACGATATGCACAGCCGGATCGAAAAGGAAAGGGAGTGCCATATGGCCTTGAAGGACAAACTGCTGAGGCTGGAAAAAGAAAGGGCAGAGCTACAGGAACAACTATACCTTGGGGAAGGGAGTTTTATGGAATCGGGAATGAAGGCGGCGGACGGTGCGCTCCGGCCTGATGTGGCATCCCTGAAACGCCGACTGAAGAAAGTAGAAAAGGACAGGGAGGAAGTAGCCGGCAGCCTTGCCCAAAACAGCTATGAGATATTGGTGGGCGCTTATAAACGGAAAATGCGCAGGTATGGGCGCAGGCGGCAGGAGCTTGCGGATATTTTGGGTGACAGGGGTTCCCTGATGGCCGCTGTGCATCAAACAAAAGCATGTATTTTGGATATGCAGGTCCTGGAGGGGCAAAGGGCGGCATTAAAAACGGCTATGGAGGAAGAGATGGCTTTTCTTGCGGCGGATTATGAGCATAAACAAAAATTATGGGAAATTAGCAGGGATATCCGGAAGGAATGGATGAAAGCCACAGAGTACATAGAGACAAAAGAAGAAATTGAAAAAATATATATGAGAAAAACTAATGCTGTTTTTGCTACCTGTTCGGGAATCGCTTCCCAGGATAGGGGAGGATTTGCAGAAATGGAGTATGATTATGTGATCATTGATGAGGCCGCCAAATGCAATATGATGGATATCCTGATTCCCATGGTAAGGGGCAGGAAATTGATCCTGGTAGGTGACCATAAGCAGCTATACCCTATGCTGGAAACAGAAGAACTGAAAGAGGAACTGGGCAAAGAGCAGATCAAGGAAATGAAGGAGCATATCCTGTTTAAATGGCTATATGAGGAAATTGTTCCCAAGGAATATAAGATCATGCTGAACAGGCAGTACCGGATGCAAAAAAACATTTCAGAATTTATATCAGAGAATTTTTATGAAGGGGGGCTGATATGCGAAAAGGAATCGGAAACACCCTTGGCTTTGTCCTGGATAGACTGTGAAAATTCCCGGGAGGAAAAAAGAGGGACTTCGTTTATAAATGTACCAGAGGCGGAGACAGTCATGAAACTGGCGGTTAAGCTTGACGGCGAGTACACACAGGGCATAAGCGTGGGTATTATCTGTATTTACAAGGCACAGGCAGATTACATTAATGGATTGTTAAAGGCAGTAACGTTTAAAAATATCCATGTGGAATGCAGTACAGTGGATGCTTTCCAGGGCAGGGAAAAACATACTATCATATTCAATACAGTCAGAAGTGCCAGGGTCTCGGATTTTATGCGGGATGAAAACCGGGTAAATGTGGCAGTGTCAAGGGCGCAGGAATATTGCTATGTGGCAGGCAGGGGTGGATTGATGAAGCAGGAAAGTGCAGGGATACTTGGCAGGCTGTACCATTATATAAAGATCCATGGGGGTATTCAAAGTGACAGATATGTGGGGTGATTTTTTGGAGGAATCCGCTGCTATGGGCAGGCAGCGGTATGAGGGATTATATGAGGAGGAGGGCTATCAGCTTTGTACATCGGCAGGGGTATATGTGCCCTGGTTTTTGTGTACCTTAAAATGCAGGTGCGAAAGGGAACAGCCCATGTCAGAATTGGATAAGACCGTATGTAAGTGTATCCTGGGCGGCATTGATACGTTAGAGGATATCAGCTTTGTTTTATCACTGGACAAAGAAATCACAGAAGGAGAAATGTATGGGCTGTCCATGGCGGGTATACTTGCCCAGACAGGCAAAAAATTTGTTTTTACGGAAAAGGGAAGGGATTTTTTTCATAGGAAATCCAAAAAGGAGGCCATGGTAGATGAGTATCCCGTATACTTCAATGGGATTACAGGAAAGTGGCATATACACAAACCGGAGCTTAAGGCGGAAGTACCAGAGGGCGTTATCAGGCTTGTGCCGGTGAAGACTGTTGCAAAGCCGGATATTGAGAACCATGCCCAGGCCAGACAGGCTCTTGAGGAGGAATATGGGACACATATAATTTCTGTGCAGCTATTGGATTACAAAACCATTGCTTATCAGGAGGAAGAGATTCTATTTTATGAAAACGGCCAGAAGCAGGTATTGTTTGCATTTTATGACAGTGTATCGGACCAACTGGACACTATGCTGGGGGAAGCGCTGCTGAAAAAGTTCCGGCGGCGGGAAGTGCTGGAACTGATGCAGGCAGAAAAGCATCTGGAAATTGTCCAAAGCTGCTTTGCCAGGGAGAATGGCTTATTGCCCTATTGCCAGGGGGGACAGCAGCAGCACCACTATTTACAGAACAGAGAAATACGTGAATTACTGTTGAAAGTAATGGATGAGGCTGAAAAAGAAATTTTTATTATTTCCCCATGGATGAACAGACGTGTGGTCAACGATGATTTCATTGCAAAGATCAGGGGGGCTGTTAGCCGGGGGGTAATGGTTACCATAGGCTATGGATACATTTCTGAAGTCGAGATGGGGCAGAGGTGTAAAGAATACCAGGATGCCCCCAATAAAGGGGATAGGGAATGGAGATCCCTGGCCATGGCAAAAAAATTACAACAAATATTTTCAGGCTGTTCCTTTGTGAAAATATTTTATGTGAAAGAAGGGACCCACGAAAAGATTTTATCCTATGACGGAAAATATACACTGATTGGGAGCTATAACCTGCTTTCCTATGACGGAGGAGAACAAAATAATTACACTGGTATCCAGTTTCGGTATGAAGGGGCAATTTTGATTGAGGATGCTTCCCTTGCCAGAGAGGTGAAGGAAAGGTTTGGTATCTTATAAAAGAACCACAGGGAAGGGCAGAATGATTTGCCCTTCCCTGTAAAAAATCTATTCCCGCAGTTTATCCACAACGCTTTCTTTGCCCCCAAGGGCATAAACTGCTTTCGGTATCAGTGCCCCCAGTACCAACAGCACCGGGCAGGCCGCCAAAACAGGCGTGAGGACGAACCTGTAATGGATAAACCAGATGCCGCTTCCTGCCGCCCGGAGGGCTGTCAGGGAGAAGGCAGCGCTTGCTGCCAGTGAGAAAATGGCCGTCAGGAGGGAGTAAAAGATTCCTTCTGCCATGAGCATCCCCACAAGCTGGCGCCTGGTCATTCCGATCGCTTCCATCATGGCGAACTCACGTTTCCTTATGGAGATACTGGTAAGAAGGGCATTGACAAAGTTCAGCAGGCCGATCATGCCAATGATGGCGGTAAGCCCTGTGCCCACAATGGTAAACATACCCAGCATTTCCTGGAAAGCGCTTTCAAAGCTTTGCCTGGATTCATAGGACATGGCAGGTTCTATTTCCGTGGTATAGGCTTTAAGAAAATCTGCCATTGCGTCTTCCTGCCCTTCTTTCGTGTCCAGAAGATAGCTCATCAGATAAACATCCGAAAGGTTTTCCTTAAATTCCTCCGCCGAAACATAATAAGAGAAATTACTGGACATACGGTTGCCAAGGCTGTTTTGGTGTTTTTTCACAACGGAAATGATTTCGTATTCTTTTGGCTGGCCGTCCCTCCAGCGGAGGGTGATCTTATCCCCGGCGTGATGTTTGACTTCCTCATCCTTCACAAGCTGGTGGTCATCCACTGCCGCCCCGTAGATGAGGTAGTTTCCCGTCTGGAGCTTTTTCCAGATGACGTCAGTGTCCCTTTCACCCTCGGCCACAGTCATTTTTGAAAGGACAAAGGGATCGATCCCGTGCATATCTACAAAATACCCACCGTTTTCGTAGCCGGAAAGGGGGGTAAGGCCGTCAGGGGTAAGACGGGCAGGCGCCCCGCTTTCCGTTTTCAGGATGTGGTCCGGGATCTCCCAGCTTTCTACCGGCATAGTAACATCAGTTATGGACAGATAGATCCTGCCCCCGTCTGCAAAGGCTTCCTGCTGGGTGCAGGCGGAGATAAAGCTCTCCGAAAGGCTGGTTTCTGCAGCTGAATTTTCATCCAGGGGATAGTATTTGTAATTCCACAGGGCGGCATTTCCGATAATATCCTCACACAAGATCATCTTTGACAGAAAGGTTTCCCGGTTAATGGAGCTGGTGATGGTATAGGTACTGTTCATCAATACCACAGTCAGGGAAAGGGAACAGATAACTACCGCGGTACTGCTTTTGCTCCTTCCTAAGTTGGAAAAAGCCATCCGGATAAGCTTCCCACCGTCAGTGGTCTTTTTCTGCTTTTTGTACGCTTTCCCATGGTCCGTATAGCGCAGGGACTCCATAGGAGAGACCTTTCCGGCAATCCTTCCCGGTTTCCATTGGGAGATCAGCACTGTGGCTACAGTAAAGGCTGTGGCGCCGGCGAAGATCCAGGGCTGGGGAGATACCGGGGCCTGGGAGCCGGACTGGGTGGAGGCGGATATGATCAGCGGAAGCAGGATCTGGCCTGCCAGGTATCCAAGGAGCAGCCCTGCAGGGGTACCAATGATACAAAGATACACAGCCTGCCTGCGCAGGATCCGTTTGATCTGCCGCCCGGTAGTGCCGATGGTCTTTAAAAGCCCATAGTAGCGGATATCCCGGATAATGGATATATGAAAAATATTATAGATGATCAGATAACCGGTCACCATCACCAGGGCCAGGGCAGCGGATATCCCAAGGACGGTTACAGGGTCGCCTTCCGCGCCGTCAGACAAATAAGCCCAGTTGGTGTTAGACTCTATATAACCGGGTGCCTGGCTGTCCGTGGAGAAACCGCTGTCCGTGATCACCTGGCCCAGCTTTTTTTGTATGCCATGGGTATTGGCAAATAGCACATACATGTAGATTTTGCCTGTATTGCAGGAAGGCGCCAGGGAGCCTGTGCGGATTTCCTCTGCATATTTTTCAAGATATTTTGGGGAGACAAATACAAAGCCTACATTCATACCTTCTGCAGGCTCCATCACCCCGCTGACCGTGAAGCTGCGTTTGACAGGGGCTTCCCCGGGGAAAAGCTGCATTTCCAAAGCTACCTGGCAGCCTGCTTTGGGCTCCAGCCCTAAAAGTTCCATGGATTTTTTATCCATCAGGATCTCCTCAGCCGTCTCAGGTTCTTTCCCGTCAATGATATTTACAAACCAGTGGGGATACATATTTTGGTCGAGATAGTGCATTTCCACATGGCGCTTTAAAAATTCAGGGTTGACCAGGGAATCAGCAACCACGATATCCCTGCCGTGTTCTTTGACCAAAGGATGCCGGCTTAAGATCTCATACTGTTCCTGGGTAATGTTTTTGATGGAGCCATGGGCATCGCCCCCCGCCTGTTTCATGGCACTGCGCTGGACATCTTTGATGATCCCCAGCCCGATAGTAAACACAGAGGTAAAAAGCAGGGAGGTGAGCATGATGGCGATGGCGGCAACCAGGTTCCGCGTGCGGTTAGCCCGGAAGCTTTTCTGGGCCAGGCGTCTGACCGCCTGGTTATTTCTCACGTTACGCATGGCAGCCTCCTTTTTTGTCCGGTGTTGCGATCTTGCCGTCCTCAATGCGCACGATCCGGTGGGCCATCTGGGCAATTTCTTCATTGTGGGTGATCATCACCATTGTCTGGGCAAAGCGTTCCCCGGTAGTCTTTAAAAGCCCCAGCACATCCTGGCTGGTGGAAGAGTCAAGATTCCCGGTAGGCTCGTCGGCAAGCAGGATCACCGGCTTGGAGGCAAGGGCCCTTGCAATGGCCACACGTTGCTGCTGGCCGCCGGAAAGCTGGGAGGGCAGGGCGTAGATTTTGTTCTTCAGCCCAAGGGTGCTGATCACGCTGTCCACGAAGCTTTTGTCGATTTTATTGCCGTCCAGCTCAATGGGCAGGACAATGTTCTCATAAACATTTAACACAGGCACCAGGTTAAAGCTCTGGAAGACAAAGCCGATCTTCCTCCGCCGGAAAATCGTAAGGGCTTCTTCCTTCAGGGAAAAAATATTTTTCCCATCCACTACCACTTCGCCAGAGGAGGGCCGGTCAAGCCCTCCCAGCATATTTAAGAGAGTGGATTTCCCGCTGCCGGAAGTGCCTACCACAGAGACAAATTCTCCTTTTTCCACAGTCAGGTTTACATCGTCCAGGGCTTTCACACAGGTTTCCCCTTTCCCGTAATACTTTTTCAGATGTTCTGTTTTTAAAATTTCCATAAAAGGCCTCCATTCCAGTACCATAGTTGTCCGTCTAACTCCGCAAAACAGTATTGGCAAAAAATGAAAAAAATCTGTTTATGCGGGTTTAAACTGGCATAAACAGATTGTAACAAAAGATTCTTTCCAGAGGCTTTCCGGATTATGACACTTTTGCAAGAATTAAGGCTGTGTGCCTGGGGCAACTGCCGGGGGGAGGGGTTCTTTTGGCAGATATATACAGAAGCAGTTTCCCCCTTCTTTGCCCGGGGATACCTTGATATAACCCCCTTCCCTTTGCAGGATCATACGGGTGAGATAGAGCCCCACACCGTTTCCCTCTGTCTGCCGGGCATTGGCCCCACGGTAGAAGCGTTCAAATATCTGTGCCCGTTCTTCCTCACCCACTGCCATTCCCTGATCTGCCACGGTGACAGATACAAACATTTCCAGGGCCTGCAGGGAAACGGTAACAAGGCTTCCTTCCGGTGAATATTTGACCGCATTGTCAAGGAGGTTCCCAAGGGCTTCCTGGGTCCATTTGAAGTCAAAGGATGCCTTTATGGTACTGTCCCCGGCGGTATTTTTGATGGTGATGTGCCGGGAAGAAGCCCTCCCCCGGGCTTCTTCCACGGATCTTTGGACCAGCCCGCAGACAGGCTGGCAGGTGGGGTGAAGCTGGATCATGTGGCTTTCCAGCCGGGAGATCTTGGTCAGTGCCTGTATCAAAAATTCAAGTTTTTCCGCCTGCTGGTGGATCTGCCGCACCAAAGGAAGGGTTTCCGGGGAGCTGGCTTCCTCCAGGAGCTGGGTATAAAGGCAGATATTTGCGATGGGGGTCTTGGTCTGGTGTGAGATATCTGTCACCAGCTCCTTGATGGCTGCCCGCTCTGCCTGGACCTTTTCACCGGCGGCTTCCTTTCCTGTGAGGTATTGGCGGAATTTGCTTTCCAGCCGGGAGAGCTGTGTTTCATCATAATTGGATTCCGTGAACACGCCATTAATGGCATCTGTGAGCATAGTATCCAGCCTTGCCACAATCTTGTTGCTGCCAAACATGAACATATCTTTATATCTTTGCAGGTTTCCAGGCATAGCCGATCCCATAGACGGTCTGGATGGGTGCGCCTGCTCCTTTCCTTTCCAGTTTTTTGCGCAGGCGGCTGATGGTGACGGACAGGGCGTTTTCGTCCACAAAATCCATCCCGCTGGCCCAGATGCGCTCTGTGAGCATTTCCCGGGGCAGGGTCTGGCCGGGATGGGACACGAATAATTTCAGCAGTTTTTGTTCCGGCGCACTTAAAGTGATTTCCTGCCCGTCCACCTGGAAGCCGAGCTTTTCAAAATCAAACCGGAAACCGGGGATCTCATAAAGATGGCCCCGGTGGTCCTGGGTGCGTTTGCGGATGTTTTCCACCCGGGCGCGCAGGGCCATCAGGCTGAAGGGTTTGGTGATATAATCGTCTGCCCCCAAAGATAAGCCCGTCACCTCATCGGCTTCCATGTCATTTGCCGTTAAGACCAGCACCGGGATATCAGAGACCTGGCGGAGGGTACGGAGAAAATCAAAGCCGTTCCCATCCGGGAAATTCACGTCCAGAAGTATCATGTCCGGGTGATTTTCCCGCCATGCTTCCCGGGCTTCCTTTAGGGTATAGGCGGTATCAAACGTAAAGTCCTCTTTTTGCAGTGCCAGGCGGATGCCCTGGTTTAAGCCTTTATCATCCTCTGCCACTAAAATTCTATAGCTCATTGCCTGCCTCCGTCTGCTGTGCCCCAGGATTTCCGGGAGCCTAGCCTGTTTCAATCAACATTGACTAATCCGGTTTCCTGGTATAACTGATCCCGGTACTCCCGGTCCTGGGCCGCCCTTTTCAGGTCTTCATTTCTCCCGCTGTCTATCAGTACCTGGACCAGGCTGGCAAAACGGTTTTCGCCTTCAATGTTTCCTTCTGCCCTGCCCTGGGAGATTCCTTGCCTTACGTATTGGTCAAATAGTTCGCACATTGTGATCTCGTCCTCCTCCCTGATGCCCTGTTCTTCCATCCATTTTTCAATTTGCCCTGTATTTTCCTCCCCGGATAATACCCTGATCATTTTTACCAGGGCAGCTTTATGGGTGATTTTCCTGTGGGAGCGGTAGCTGTTGCCTTCCGCCAGGTAGTCCACCAGGATCCGCATGTCACTTTGGAAAAGCTTGCGTGTTTCCTCCGGCAGATGCCGCATTTCAAAAACATGGAGGGTAAGGCTGTCAATATATTTCCAGGATGCCTCCGGAAGATTTTGTTTCCGGAATAATTTCCGCATGTCACGGCTGCTTTTCCATCTGGGGATGCCCCAATACAGCACAAATTCTATGACAGGGAAAAGGCATGGATTTTTGCCTTCGTACTGTTCCCTGTAGATCCCGCCGGTATAACCGGCTTTCCGCAGCAGCATCCGCCCGTCGGTCTTGGTCTGGTTGGCGATCAGGTACATAATGTTTATTTTGCCGTTTGCTATATCATATTTGCACAGGTCTTCATATTGGTTTCTCAGCTTTTCCATTCCCTGGTAGATGGTCTCTGTGGGGCCTGGCAATAGATTTTCCGGTTTGGATGTGATTTTCCCATGGTACAGCAGTACGTTGATCACATCTGCGGTGATATCCGGAAAGGCAATAAAGTCTTTTTCAACGGTATCTTTCTTTTCTTTGGTACCGCCCATTTGTCCTCCCTTCTGCTGGCAGGATGGGGCTTCTGCTGCCTTCCCTGCCTTATTTGGTTTGAATTGGTAATAAAGCAAGGATTCTAAAACAGATGCCCTCCCTTAACGGGATATACGTGAGAAAAACAGATAATGGAACAGATTTCCGTTAGAATTTCTATGCTTTATGCTATTGTAGCAAATGGGATACCCGCTGTCAATAGGATTTTCGGGTTCTGCTTGGCTGTATTGGTTGGGGGGATAACCATAAGAGGACGCTTTTTGGATCCAGGGTTGACATTTCACGGTGAAAAAGCATATAATCTATACAGTTAACTAGTTAAATATTAATTACTTAACTGTTTTGGCTTCTTACGGTTTATAAGGCGGGAGTTTCTGTGGGGCTGCGTTTTGCCATACTGCCCCAGAACCGTAAATGGAAGCCTGTAATAACAGGAAGGAGGGCGTAATGGATGAGAGTGCGCGGCATCAGACCATGAATCTTTTCCGGCTTACCGACCAGACATTGAAACGTGCCATTGGCAGGAAGGTGGCAGACACCGGGGTATTCAGAAGCCAGCACCGCCTGCTGATGTTCCTGGGGAAGCACCCGGACTGTTCCCAGTCGGTGATCGCAGAAAAACTGGAGATTTCCCCGGCGGCTGTGGCAGTTTCCCTGAAAAAGCTGGAAAAGGCAGGCTATATTAGCCGCCAGAGCAATGTGGAGGATAACCGCATCAACCATATCGTGGTGACGGATAAGGGAAAAGCAGCTATCAGCCAGAGCATTATTTATTTCCAGGAAATCGAAGAAGCCATGTTTGAGGGCTTTACCATGGAGGAACTGGAGCTTTTGGAATCTTTTTTCAGGCGGATCATTGAAAACGGGGACAATTATTACCGGAACCTACAGGCACAGGGTAAGCCTGGCCGGGAGGCGGCACCGGAAAGTCAGCAACATTTATGAAAACGCCTGCCTGGGGAGGCAGGGGGCATTTTAGAAGGCAGATACTATCACAGGGACAGCGGCCGCCCAAGGGGAGCCGCTGTTGTGGTGGTACATGGCAGGAACAGGAGGAGAGTATGTTATGAGCAGATATTGGAAGTATATGAAGCCGTATCTTTCGGCGTTTATCATCGGCCCGCTTCTGATGATCGTAGAGGTGGTGGGGGAGGTGGCGCTGCCAAAATTTATGGCAAATATCATCAACATCGGGGCAGCCCAGCAGAATGTCCCCTATATCATAGGGATGGGGGCGGCCATGGTTGCCACCGCCCTTTTGATGATGGCGGGGGGCATAGGAGGGGCCTATTTTGCGGCCAAAGCGTCCATCAGCTTTTCGGCGGATCTAAGGAGCGATGTGTTTGACCAGGTGCAGAAGTTTTCTTTTGCCAATCTTGACCAGTTCAGCACCGGTTCCCTGGTGACCAGGCTGACCAACGATATCACCCAGGTGCAGAACCTGATCAATATGGCGCTGCGGATGCTGCTGCGGGCGCCGGGCATGCTGATCGGGGCGCTGGTGATGGCTTTTGTGATGAATGCCCAGCTTGCCCTGGTGGTGCTGGCGGTGATCCCGGTGTTGGTCACATTGATCGCACTGGTGATCAGGACGGCCTTCCCCCGCTTTGAGATTATGCAGAAAAAGCTGGATGCCTTAAACTCTACGGTCCAGGAAGTGCTTACCAATGTGCGTGTGATCAAGTCCTTTGTCCGGGGCAGCTATGAGCAAGAGCGCTTTGCCAGGGCAAACGAAGACCTGAAGGAGTCCAGCCTCAGTGCCTTTAAGGTGGTGATCTTGAACATGCCCATTATGATGGTGATGATGAATGTGACCACTTTGGGGGTGGTGTGGTTCGGCGGGAAGCAGATACTGGCAGGGGCGATGCCTGTGGGGGATCTCACTGCCTTTACCACATATATTGTACAGATCCTTATGTCCCTTATGATGCTCGCCATGGTGCTGCTGCAAAGTTCCAGGGCGCTGGCATCCCTCCATCGCATCCGTGAAGTGCTGGATACGGAAATACGGCTTACCGATGTGGGCTGTGTTTTTCCGGATAAAAAGGTGGAAAGCGGCAGGGTGGAATTCCGCGATGTGACCTTCCGTTATTACCGGGAAAACAAGGAGGAAGTGCTCTCCCATATTAACTTTAAGGTGGAAAGCGGGCGGTCGCTGGGCATCATCGGTTCCACCGGAAGCGGCAAGACCACCCTGGTGCAGTTGATCCCCAGGCTGTATGATGTGGTCAGCGGCCAGGTACTGGTAGATGGGGTGAATGTGAAGGATTATTCCCTGAAAAACCTCCGGGACGGTGTGGGGATGGTATTGCAGAAAAACGTGCTCTTTTCCGGCTCTATCATGGAGAACCTGATGTGGGGGGATTCTTCCGCTTCCAGGGAAGAGGTCCTGGCAGCAGCCCGGGCCGCCCAGGCGGATGCCTTTGTAAATTCCTTTACGGAAGGGTATCTTACAGAGTTGGGCCAGGGGGGCGTGAATGTTTCCGGGGGGCAAAAGCAGAGGCTGTGTATCGCCAGGGCACTTTTGAAAAAGCCCAGGATCCTCATACTGGATGACTCCACAAGCGCGGTGGATACTGCTACGGAGGCAAGGATACGGGAAAGCTTTGATACGGACTTAAAGGACGCTACCAAGATCATCATTGCCCAGAGGATCTCTTCTGTAAGGGAAACAGACCAGATCCTGGTGCTGGATGAGGGCAAGATCGTGGGGATCGGAAGCCATGAGAAGCTCCTTAGGGATTGTGAGGCTTACCAGGAGATCTATTATTCCCAGATGGATAAGGAGGAGAGCGCATAATGGAACAGAAAAAACTGGAATATTATCAGAAAAAATATGAAAGCCGCTTAAATCCTCCCAAAGACCACATGGAGGATGGTGCAAACGCGCCTAAAGGCCCAAGGCGCGGCCATGGCCCAGGGCATGGGAGAGGGGGTATGGGGGGGCGGGAAGCCTAAGAATATGAAGGCTACTGTGGGAAGGCTGCTGGGCTATATTTCCCATGAAAAAGCAAAGTTAGCCATTGTCTGCCTTTGTGTGGTGGGCGGGACCATAGCCAACCTGGCAGGCTCTTATATGCTCCGCCCCATTATCAACGAACTCACACAAGGAGGCGGTGTATCGGCACTGTTTCAGGGAATCGTGGCCATGGCGTGTATTTACCTGATTGGGGTGGTGGCACAGTATTTGCAGCAGCGGATCATGGTGGGTATTTCCCAGAATGCTATTTTAAAGCTGCGGGGCGACCTCTTTGGCAAACTCCAGAAGCTTCCGGTGCGCTATTATGACACCAACAACCACGGGGATGTGATGAGCCGTTTTACCAACGATGTGGACGCAGTGGGGGAAATGCTTATCAGTACGGTAGTGCAGCTGATCTCCGGCAGTATCAATATTGTGGGGACTTTTTCCCTGATGCTCTATACCAATGTGTGGCTGACCCTGATCACTATTGTGATGATACCTGTTATGCTGAAAGCTGTGCAGGCAGTTGGGGGCAGGAGCCGGAAGTACTACCGCGCCCAGCAGGCGGCCATTGGCACTTTAAATGGATTTATTGAGGAGACAGTGACAGGGCAGAAGGTAGTGAAAGTATTTAACCATGAGGAGGAAGCCAGGGAAGAATTTGAGTTCCTGAATAAGGATCTTCGGGGGAAGCAGATCAGCGCCCAGTTTTTCGGCGGCATTATGGGGCCGGTGATGGGAAATTTAAGCCAGGTAAGCTATTCCCTTACTGCCTGTATCGGCGGCATCCTCTGTGTCCTTAGGGGCTTTGACCTGGGCGGGCTTACGGTGTTTGTAAACTATTCCAGGCAGTTCTCCCGGCCAATCAACGAGGTGGCAATGCAGGTGAACACCATTTTTTCCGCCCTGGCAGGGGCAGAGCGTGTATTTGCGGTGATGGACGCGGAGCCGGAAAAGGAGGATGCAAAGGATGCAGTGCGTATCGTGCCGGGGAGGGAAGTGCGGATAACCAAGGCGGAGGAAAAGCAGGCAATAGAGACAGGGGAGGAAAAGAGCTATTACCTTATCCCTAAAGGAAACGGCATTACCCAAATGGAAGGGTTTTCGGCAGGGGTGCTGAAGGAGGACTCCCAGTATTATTATAAGGAAGTAAAGGGGGCGGTGACCCTTACGGATGTGACCTTTGGCTATAACCCGGATAAGAGGATCCTGAAGGACATTTCCCTGTATGCCAAGCCGGGGCAGAAGATTGCCTTTGTAGGTTCTACCGGGGCGGGCAAGACTACCATTACCAATCTGATCAACAGGTTTTATGATATCGACGCAGGGAGCATTACAGTGGATAATATCCCCATTACGGAAATCGAGAGGGATTCCCTGCGGAAAAATATCGCCATGGTCTTGCAGGACACCCATCTCTTTACAGGGACAGTCCGGGAGAACATCCGTTACGGCAGGCTGGATGCCACCGACCAGGAAGTGGAACAGGCGGCAAGGACAGCCAGCGCCCATTCCTTTATCATGCGGCTGGAGCATGGCTATGATACTATGCTGGAAGGGGACGGTGCCAACTTGAGCCAGGGACAGCGGCAGCTGATCAATATCGCCAGGGCGGCGATCTCCAAAGCCCCTATCCTGATCCTGGACGAAGCCACCAGTTCTGTAGATACCAGGACGGAAAAGCATATTGAAAAGGGCATGGACCGGTTGATGGCATCCCGGACTACCCTGGTGATCGCCCACAGGCTCTCCACCGTGCGCAACGCCAACGCCATCATGGTGCTGGAAAACGGGGCCATCATTGAGCGGGGCGACCATGACGACCTGCTGGCACAGAAGGGACGGTATTACGAACTGTATACAGGGCTCACCGAATTGGCCTGACCTGAGCGCGAAACTAAGCTAACGGACGCCAGTACAGGCACCCAGAGAAACCCCGGGCTGCCTTGCAGACCGGATCTTCTCTGCCAGATAGGTGCTTGGGAAGGCGGGGGCGGAACTGGAAAACCAGCGGACGCCAGAACAAGCACCCAGAGAAACCCGGGCTGCTTTGCAGACAGGGTTTTCTCTGCTGGGTGAGTGCTTGGGAAGGCGGGAGCGGAACTGGAATAAAGAGGAGATTCATATATGAGGAAAGTATTGGTTGTAGTTGACATGCAGAATGATTTTATTGACGGCTCCCTTGGAACCGCGCAGGCTCAAAGGATCGTGGAAAATGTAGTGAAGAAGATCCAGGCTTACCAGGGGGAGCTGGTGATAGCCACCAGGGACACCCACGGAGAAAATTATCTGGAAACCTCTGAAGGAAAGCATCTGCCCGTCCCCCACTGTATCAGGGGAACCAAGGGGTGGGAGATCAGGGACGAGGTTGCCAAAGCCCTGGTGCAGGTGAAAGGGGAGATCATCGACAAGCCCACCTTTGGCTCCGAATTGCTGGCGGAGAAGCTGGCGCAGACAGCGGAGGAGGAAGAGCTGGAAATCGAACTGGTGGGGCTGTGCACAGACATCTGCGTGGTGTCCAATGGGCTGTTGCTGAAAGCCAAACTGCCGGAGGCAGTGATCAAGGTGGATGCTTCCTGCTGTGCGGGGGTTACGCCAGAGAGCCATAAGGCGGCACTGCTCACCATGAAAATGTGCCAGGTTGAGATCCAGGGAGATTGATGGACAGAGAATGCTGTATGGAATGGACAGCACAGACGGTGAAAGGAAGGATCCGTATGCGCAAGGATTGGGACAGCCGCCCTGTTCCAGGACTGGATTGGCACATTGGGCGCAGGCATTGCCTTAATGTATGCCGTTATGTCCCTGGAGATGGGCGCGGGCGGCCGCGGCTGGTTTGGTAAATGTTGCCGCCATGGCTAGGCTATGGAGGTAACCTTTGTTACAATAAGCCGGCTCGCGTAGCGTGACGGCGTTTGTTTAACATAAGGGCAGTTCGCGGAGCGTGCTGCCCGTTGTTTTGTAAAAGGGGATCTGAAATAGGCATGGCAGTTATGGGCCTTAGCGGCCGCAGCCTGTAAGTTTCTCTACCGCCAGCGAAACGTCAGGCTGGAAGAAAATATCCTTCCCTTTATTGCTCTCATACATAAGGTCTTTTAAAGGTTTGCTGGTATAATTTGAAAAATCCCCGTATATGGCAAATCTTATGCCATAATTAATAAACTTCTGCATAATCTCTCCTGCCAGGCAGGTGCTTAAGATAAAGAAGTCTTCTGTGACAGCTTCCTTATTCAAAGCGATATTCATACAGCCTGTTTCATACTTCACTGTCATGGCCAGGTCTAAAGCGGAGGGAACGTCCGTGACCAATAGCTGGCTGCTGTAGACGACGGCAGCCTCCCTGTTATTTTTTCTTACTAATTCTGTTTTCATTTTCTGCCTCCTGTTATTCATATAAACTGCCAATCAAATGGTCAACCATAAAATCAAAGGTTGCCACATGCTTCTGTGGGAGAATATCCTTGTTTTTTACATTCATGGCCAAAGAGTAGATGACGGACAATGCCATCTCCTGGCTGGCCTTTAGTTTCAAATGCTGCCAGCGTAAAAACAGTTGTTGGCTCTTTTGTTCAGCAGCCCTGAGTTTGGCAGCCTGTGCATCAAGATAACCTGTTCATGAAAAGTGTGAAATCCCCACTGTCTGTATGGTATAAAAAGTTGTTTTTACAGTATTTGCGGTATTGCGGTAGATCAGCTTCAATGCCCGGCACTGCCTGTTTATCCCCTGGTTGCTCTATGATATGGGAAGATATTTCACAGAGCTGCTCCTGGAGGGGATATATGGCTTCGCACAAAAGGGCTTTCTTTGATTCAAAGAACAGATAAAAACCGCCCTGAGAGATACCTGCCTGCTGGCAGGCTTTAAGCGGGTTTTTCCGATGTTTTCTTTCGCCCTGGGGTAAAATTTTTGCCCTGGGATAGTTCTGCTGATTATGACTAAAAATACTGAACTGGTCATATGATATCAGCATTATATCTAAAAGTCAAGATAAATTTTGGTTAAATGAAGCCCAGAGGTCAGCCGGGAACTGGTAGGGAGGCTGGCCAACAATAGACAGCCGTTTATTCTGGTCTGTGTGGAGGATGGTGGGGAAGCGAGGTTTGAAGGGATTACAGAATAAGGCCCTTCTGGATTGATATGGGACTTTCCGGCTTCAATGCCTTATGGCTTAGAAAGGAAGGTCAGGTTTGGGCTTATTTACGATGGGTTTAAGGACTGGCTTTTTTTTTAAAACAAGCTGTAGGGATTGACAGGGCGGAAGAAATGGTTTATTATTAATAATAAGAAATGGGTTTTCACCGTACATCTTGCTACGGCTTGCTCGTTTCTTTTTTTATTGCCAGAATGTCATATAGATATTTCCTGCTATTTTCGGCATGGTTAATCAAAAGCCGGGCATGGAAGATATTGTATCTGACAAGCACATTCTCATCATAGACCGGGAGGGCAAATAGGACATCATACCGATACCAGCCGTATTTGGCGTTTTTATTGTGTTTTTCCTTGCGGTTTTCTTCAAAAGCCGGATTAGATGCTATCTTTATCAGCTCAGGTACCGCAGTGGTGGCATTTGCCTTAGCTTTTGCATTTGCACCCATAAGGCTTTTTCTGCTCTCTGATTCTGTGTATTCTTCAGGCAGTTCACTTCCAATATAAATACGCTCCGCATTTTCCTCAATCTCGTAATAGTCTCCGACATATCCTTCGAGATACTGTTTTACATCATCCCAGCTAATCTGGCGTTTCCCTTTGAAACGTATATCTTTAATCAAGACCAGCGAATCTTTCTCCAGTGCCATTCGGTAAGTTGGGGATATGCCGCCGAAAGCGGAAATACCCTGATAGTATAAGCTGCGTGTCTGTTCGCCAATCGTATCATAATCCATGCAATAAAGGAAGCTTGCCATAAAAGTAAATGTAAGGTCGGTAAATTCCTTCACAATCCAGTCATACCTTTCTGTATATTCTTTGTGCAATTCCATCGTTACAGCCCACGGCAGCCTGCCAATACATACCATTAAGTCTTATATAGCTATAGACATTACCTATAACTGGCAAAACTATTTCAATATTGTACAAACAGGGAAAGGGGTGGTATACTCTGTCTATGGGTAAAAAACTCACCATACAAGGAGGATAACATTATGAAAAAGTTTTTGGCATTATTGCTCACAGGCGTTGTTGCCGCCGGGGTACTTAGCGGCTGCGGAGGAAAAGGAGGCGGGGATAGCAAGATCATTAAGGTGGCTGCGTCCGCAACGCCCCACGCAGAGATCCTAGAGCAGGCAAAGCCCATTCTTACAGAAAAGGGGTACGACCTGCAGGTAACGGTTTTTGACGATTATGTGCAGCCCAACGAGGTAGTGGAGAGCGGCGATTTTGACGCCAATTATTTCCAGCACATTCCCTATCTGGATAGCTTCAACCAGGAAAAAGGCACCCACCTGGTAAACGCAGGCGGTATCCATTATGAGCCTTTTGGCATTTATCCCGGTACCAGGAAGGCCTTGGGCGAAGTGGCGGAGGGGGACAGCATTGCGGTTCCCAATGACACCACCAATGAGGCAAGGGCACTTTTGCTGTTGGAAGCCAACGGGCTTATCACCTTAAGGGAAGGGGCAGGGCTTACCGCCACAGTAAACGATATCCAGGACAATCCCCATAATTTGAAGATCGTGGAGCTGGAAGCAGCCCAGGTCCCCAGGGTAGTGGGGGAGGTTGCCTATGTGGTGCTGAATGGTAATTACGCCCTGGAGGCAGGTTATTCTGTAGGAAAGGATGCACTGGCTTATGAAAGCGCGGACTCTGAGGCAGCCCAAACTTACGTTAATGTGATTGCGGTGAAGGAAGGCAGCCAGGAGGCGGAGAAGGTCAAGGCATTGGTGGAAGCATTGAGATCCCAGGAGATTAAGAGCTACATAGAAGCCACCTATGACGGGGCAGTGATCCCCTTTGCATAAACAGTAAAAATCCTGTATCATAAATACAGGGAGATTTTCATATGACATTGACACAATTAAGGTATGTAATAGCCCTTGCCGACACCCATTCTATGAACAAAGCGGCAAGGGCGTTGTTTATTTCCCAGCCCAGCCTGTCCCAGGCGGTGCGGGAGCTGGAAGAAGAGATCGGGGTCACCCTTTTTGACAGAAACAACCGGGGGGTAAGGACCACCCCGGAAGGGGAAGAATTCCTGGGATATGCCAGGCAGGTGGTAGAACAGTACCGGCTGGTAGAGGACAGATATATTGAAAAGAAGAACAGCAAGAAGCGTTTCAGCGTTTCCATGCAACATTATACCTTTGCGGTGAAAGCTTTCGTGGAGCTGGTAAAGCAATTCGGTATGGACGAATACGAGTTTGCGGTACACGAGACGAAAACCTATGAGGTGATAGAAAACGTAAAAAATTTCCGCAGTGAGATCGGCATTTTATATATCAATGATTTTAACCGTGCGGTGCTGGAGAAGCTTTTTCGGGAGTCTGAACTGGAATTCCACGCCATTTTGAACTGTGGGATCTATGTGTATATGTGGAAAGGGCATCCCCTGGCAGAAAAGCAGGAGATTTCCCTGGAAGAACTGGACGAGTATCCCTGCCTTTCCTTTGACCAGGGGGCGAACAATTCCTTTTACCTGGCGGAGGAGGTGCTAAGCACCTATGCCTATAAGCGGCTGATCAAGGCCAACGACAGGGCGACCTTGCTGAACCTTATGGTGGGCCTTAACGCCTATACCCTGTGCTCCGGCATTATCTGCGAGAGCCTCAACGGCTCCGATTATTGTGCGGTAAAGCTCCGTTCCCAGGAGGTGATGACCATTGGCTATTTAAAGCGGAAAGGGGCGGCCATCAGCCCTATGGGGCAGAAATATCTGGAAGAGATCAAAAAGTTCAGGGAAAGTGTGCTCTGAGGAAAAGGTTGCACTTGGAAAATGTCTCCGGCAGTAGTAAAATAGGACTGTATTGATATTCAGATAGAGGAGGGGCAAAGGATGAAATTACGTTTAAGGCTGCTGGTTATGGCGATGCTGCCTGTGATCGCGCTGGGAGCGATCACCTATCTGGGGGCTTCCGCGCAGATGAGGGACGAAGTGGAGGAGGAGACCTATACCGGGATGCTTGCCGCCACCCTTGCCATACGGGGTGTCCTGGAAAGCGTGGAAGGGGAATACCGCCTGGATGAAAATGGGCAGATGTGGAAGGGGGATACGCTGAACATATCTGAAATCACTGACCTGGTGGATGAGGTGAAAAGGGAAAGCGGGTTTGATGTGAGCATTTTTTATGGAAACCAGCGTAAACTTACCTCTATTAAGGACAGCAGCGGCAAGAGAGTAGCAGGGACGCAGTCTTTGGAGGAGATCAACAGCCAGGTGCTGGAGAAGGGACAGTATTACGCCAGCAACCATACGGAGGTCTCCGGCAAAAGGTTTCACTGTTCTTACATCCCGCTGTACCAGGAGGACAGCAACGAGATCGTGGGCATGGTCTTCATGGGGCAGGACTACGACGAGCTTTCAAAGGTGGTGGCAAAATCCCAGAGATTTATGCTGCTGATGATGCTTATCGTGCTTGCGATTGTGAGCGTTACTTCCATACTCAGCGCCAATAGGATCGCCTCGGCGATCAAAGGGGCCATTGACTATCTGAAACAGATGTGTGAGGGAAAGCTTGGTAACAAAGCTTCGGAAAAACTGCTTGGGCGGAGGGACGAAATCGGCGATATGTGCAGGGATATCAAAGCCCTGGACGAAAACCTCACAGCGATTGTCAGGGAGATCCAGGCCCAGACTAGGATATTGGGAGAGACCTCTGTTGCCTGCAGCGGCAATGCCCACAAGGCGCTGGAATCAGCGGAGCAGGTAAACGCAGCGGCGGAGGAAGTGGCATCGGCTACATCCAACCAGGCCCAGGGTGTGCAGGAAGCGGAAAACAGCGTAAACCACATTGGAGGGTCCATTGAGGAAGCCAATGGCAAGATGCAGGAATTTTTCGAAACCTCAAAGAAAATGGCTGGCGCTTCGGGCAGCGTAAGGAAGACGCTGGCGGAGCTGAACCAAAGCATGAAGCAGGTAAAGGCGGCGGTGGAACATGTGTACCATCAGACCAATGAGACCCATGTGTCAGTAGAGAAGATCAGTGAGATGACCAATGTCATTACCGCCATTGCCTCCCAGACCAATCTCCTGTCCTTAAATGCCAGCATTGAAGCTGCCCGGGCAGGAGAGATGGGGCGGGGATTTGCGGTGGTAGCGGAGGAAATCCGTAAGCTGGCGGAAGAGTGCAATACCTCTGCGGTGGAGATCCAGGAGGTGCTTTCCCAGTTAAAAAACAATTCCGATATCTCCGTGAGCACCATGGAAGACGTGCAAAGGGATATCCTTGCCCAGGCGGATAAACTGACCCAGACTAACCAGGCATTCGAGACGGTGGAAGAGGGCATCGGCAGGTCCGTGGAGGGGATTGGAGGGATTATCCAGGAAATGTCCCTCCTAAACGATGAGAAAAACAATGCCGTTACAGAGGTGCAGAACGTTTCTGCCCTTGCCCAGGAAAATGCGGCGAGCATAGAAGAGACAGCGGCGGCAATAGACAATGTATCCCAGCTGATCTCCGATATGGCAGGGCGGATGGACGGCCTTTTGCAGGTGGCGGATGCTTTAAATGAAAAGGCTTCAATATTCAGGATTGTACAGGAGTGAGAGAAAGAAGGGAAAACAGTTAAGGAGCGGTGCGCCGGGAAGGGGATTCCCCCGGCGCAGCCGCTTTTGCCTGTATTATGGCATATATGAAATAGGAGTATCCCGTAGTGGTAAAAAAAATGTAACTATTCAGCCTTGTCAAAAAAATCACCAAAAAACTGCCGGAATTTTTTGATGCTGTTTAAAAAGTTATCCACAAGGCAGGGCTTGTCCTGCTTTG
>OFGA01000651.1_pt1 | contig 27564 bp, 22 predicted proteins | sample 1521471 | NCBI WGS metagenome assembly OFGA01 (sample SAMEA3504086, study PRJEB24116) | mouse gut metagenome | biome: mouse gut; feature: mouse-associated habitat; material: faeces | place: Denmark | collected 2011 | reverse complement strand
AGTCACCCATGCCGTACATCACAATATGCGCCGCCGCACTTTTAAGCGGACCCGGATTCACGTCCATCGCAATCGCCCGCGGAAAATTCCCCTCCGATACAAGGTACACCGGCACATATCCATGATCTGTGCCGACATCCGCCAGCACTCCGCCGTTTCCCGCAAGAAACGCCACCGCCGCAAGACGTTCTGACAATTTCAGCATACTACTCAAGATAATCCTTTAATTTACGGCTTCTGCTCGGGTGACGAAGCTTCCGCAGTGCCTTTGCCTCAATCTGACGGATCCGCTCACGGGTCACATTGAATTCCTTGCCGACTTCCTCAAGCGTCCTGGCGCGCCCGTCTTCCAGGCCGAAACGGAGCGTGAGCACTTTCTGCTCGCGCTCGGTCAGGGTCCCAAGCACCTCCTCCAGCTGCTCTTTTAACAGGGTAAACGCCGCTGCGTCCGCCGGAACCGGCACATTGTCGTCCTGGATAAAATCGCCGAGGTGGCTGTCCTCCTCCTCGCCGATTGGCGTCTCCAGAGAGACCGGTTCCTGCGAAATCTTTAAAATTTCGCGTACCCGGTCCACGGGCATATTCATCTGGGCCGCAATCTCCTCCGGAGCCGGCTCACGGCCGAGCTCCTGTAAGAGCTGCCTGCTCACGCGGATCAGCTTGTTGATCGTTTCCACCATGTGGACCGGAATACGGATGGTTCTCGCCTGGTCCGCAATGGCCCTGGTGATCGCCTGACGGATCCACCAGGTCGCATAAGTGGAAAATTTATACCCCTTGCGGTAATCGAATTTCTCAACCGCCTTGATCAGGCCCAGGTTCCCCTCCTGAATCAGGTCGAGAAACAGCATCCCGCGCCCCACATAGCGCTTCGCGATGCTGACCACCAGCCTTAAGTTTGCCTCCGCAAGGCGCTTTTTCGCCTCCGCGTCTCCCAGCTCCATGCGTTTGGCGAGATCAATCTCCTCCTCCGCGGACAACAGCGGAACTTTTCCGATTTCCTTTAAATACATGCGGACCGGATCCTCGATGGAAACGCCGTCAGGCACGGAGAGATCGATTTTCTCCACTTCGATCTCTTCCTCCTCCTCCACATCCAGCAGGATATCATCATCCACATCATCGTCAGTAATCCGGAGGACGTCAATATTATTCGCTTCCAGAAAATCCAGGATTTTCTCGAACTGCTCAGCGTCTAACTGCATGTCCGAAAAGAAGTCATTGATTTCCTGATACTCCAGCATATTCTTTTTCTTTCTGGCCAGATTTAAAAGCTCCCTGAGCTTCTCCTGGAAATGCTCCATGACAATGCGCCTCTGCTCCTCGCTCCGAAGCTCCGCCTCGGCCGCGGCAGACATTCCGTTCGCGGACTTTTTCGGCGCCGCTTCTGCTTTTCCCTCGAAATTACCCTTCTTTTCGATGTTTTCTTTCTTTTTTGCCATATTGATTCATCCTCTCACAGTTCGTTACTATTTTGTCCTTAAACACGGATTTTATCCACGGAAATGTGCACTTTTTCCAATGCCCCGAGCGCCCGGCGGTCCTCTATCAGCCTCATCAGCCCCTCCATGTCCGTGGGGGACAGCTCCCTCGAGCGCTGACTGATGCTGTTTTCCTTTACCCTGATAATTGTCTCGCGCAGCGCTTTGTCCCTGTCCTCTTTTGTCGCCGTCCCGTGAATTGTGGCGTTAAAGATCTCTGCGATTGCGCGCTGTTCTTCCTGATTTTCAGTACTGCTGACAATTTTTGCCGGATTTACCGTCCCGCTTTCCCGGTACTGCTCAAACAGCGCCTCCGCCGCGCGGCGGTAATGCTCCCCCGTAAAATCTTCCGGCGAAATATACTGTTCTGCCAGCGCGAACAGCCCCGGCTCTTCCGCGAGCCAGGTCAGAAGAAGCTTCTGGGACTGCTCCATGCCGTCCGTTTTCTTTTTCCCCTTCCCGCTTCCCGTGCCCTCCCGGTTCTTCTGCTGCGCCCTGCCTCCGCTCTCCCACGCCCCGCCGGAATAAGCCGTCCCCCTGGCCAGCCCGCGCTGCGCCCCGCACGTGTTGACCAGCCTGCGCAGGTCCTCCACGGCGATCTGATAGCGGGACGCGACAGCGTCCGTATAGTTATCCCGCTCCAGCTTCTCCGAAAATCCGCTCAGTTTTTCCGCCGCCTCTTTATAAAATGCCGTTTTTCCCTCCGGATCGCTCAGATCGAACTGCCGCTCCAGCATCCTGATCTCATACAGAAAACTGTTCTCCGCCGCGTCAATCCGTTCCTGGTAAGCCTGCGCTCCCAGCGCTTTGATAAATTCATCCGGATCCTTGTGGGGCCTCATGTCAATCACCTTTGCGGCAATTCCGGCTTCCCTCAGAATCGGAATCGCCCTGAGCGCCGCCTTCACTCCCGCCCCGTCACTGTCATATGTCAGGTAAACTTCCTTTGTGTAGCGCTTAAGCAGACTGGCATGTCCGCTGGTGAGCGCCGTTCCGAGAGATGCGACTGCATTGTCAAATCCCGCCTGATGCAGGGCGATGACATCCATGTAGCCCTCGCACAGCAGAAGCTGCGGCTGCTTTGTGCTTCTCGCAAGGTTCAGCCCGTAAAGATTGCGCCCCTTGTCAAAAATCTTCGTCTCCGGCGAATTGAGGTATTTCGGCTCCCCGTCCCCCATGACTCTCCCGCCAAAACCGATGACCTTGCTGTGGACATCCATAATCGGAAACATCGCCCGGTTCCAGAATTTATCGTGACCGCCACGGCGCTCGTCCATCGCCACAAGCCCTGAATCCTTTAAAATCTCATCCTCATAACCCTTCCCGCGCAGATAACGGTACAGATCGTCGCTGTACTGGTCAGAATATCCAAGGCCGAACTTCCGGATCGTCTCATCGGAAAGCCCGCGCTGTTTAAAATACTTAAGCGCCCGCTCTCCACGCCCGTTCTTCAGCAGCACATAAAAATACTTCGCCGCCTCTTTGTTCACTTCCAGCAGCTTCGCCCGCCGCCCCTCCTTTTTGCGGGCTTCTTCACTGTATTCCATATCCGGCAGGCCTACCCCTGCCCGTTTTGCAAGAAATTTCACCGCTTCCTGGAAAGAATAATTTTCATATTCCATGATAAAGGTAAAAACATTGCCCCCCGCGCCGCAGCCAAAACAGTAATACATCTGCTTAACCCCGGACACGGAAAAGGAGGGGGACTTTTCATTGTGGAAAGGGCAGAGCCCAAAGTAATTGCTCCCCTTTTTCTGTAATTTTACATATCCTGAAAGGACCTCCACAATATCGCTTTTCATCCGTATTTCTTCAACCACTTCATCAGGATAATACATTTTCATCCTCCATGCCAGGCCCGGGGCTAACCGTGCCAGGACCTGGGAATATAAATTTCCTCATACTTGGCAATGGCAAAACGGTCCGTCATGGCACCTATGTAATCACATACCACCTTCTCCTCCGGCTCCCCCCGGTTCACCAGATTGATATAATCCTCCGGCAGGAGCTCCAGATGGTGGCGGTAATAGCTGTAAAGGGTCTGCACCAGCATCTCCGCCTTGTATTCCTGGCTTTTCGCGTCTTTATTCAGATAAACTTCCTCGAACATAAACTTCCGCAGCTTCCTCATGGCCTCCCCCACAGGCTCTGACATGCGGATATCGTCCTTCCCGTAGCTGGTGGATACCAGGTCGTGGATAAAATGGTCCAGCCGCTCCCCTGTGGTATAGCCGATCACATCGCCAATCTCCCTGGGGACATCCGACTCCCTCAAAATCCCTGCCCTTAAGGCATCGTCCATATCATGGTGGATATAGGCAATCTTATCTGAAAACCGCACAATCCTGCCCTCTAAGGTGGCTGGCATCCCCTTGGTCTGGTGATTTTTGATCCCGTCCCGTACCTCCTGTGTAAGGTTTAAGCCCGCACCGGCCTTTTCCAGCAAGTCTATGGTGCGCACACTCTGGTCGCTGTGGCAGAAGCCATAAGGGCTCACTGCATTCAGCGCACGCTCCCCTGCATGGCCAAAGGGCGTATGCCCCAGGTCATGCCCCAGGGCAATGGCCTCTACCAGGTCCTCGTTCATCCGGAGGGCTTTGGCAATGGTCCTGGCATTCTGGGAAACCTCCAGGGTATGGGTAAGCCTGGTCCTGTAATGGTCCCCCTCCGGGGATAAAAACACCTGGGTCTTATCCTTCAGCCGCCGGAAGGACTTGGAGTGCAGGATCCTGTCCCTGTCCCTTTGGTATACCGGGCGGATGTCACACTGCTCTTCCGGCCGGAGCCTGCCTTTGGAATTTTGGCTTAAAGAAGCGTATGGGCTTAAATTTTCCTTTTCCAGTCGTTCGAGATTTTCCCGTATGTTCATCAATAGCTCCCATCTGTTGGCGAAAAGAACTTCCTATTTAATAATATTCGGCGAAAGCCCGCCAAATCCTTTTTATTTCAAATAAATTTACCGGCAGATATCATAAATAAATTCCGCGTTCTTGTCCATGGCATCGTAAGCCGCCTTTAAAGGGGACATCTGGAAAACATGCCACATGCCCTTAAACACATCCAGCTTGACCGATACGTTTTCTTCAATCATCTTTTCATGGAGCATGGTGGCGTCGGAGAGGAGAATTTCATTATCCCCAGCCTGGATATAAGTGGGCGGGAAACCTGTAAAATTCCCAAACAGGGGGGAAATCAGGGGATTTTTCAGGTCCTGCCCCCTGGCATAATTTTCAATCATCCTTTCAAGGTAGGGGGCATCCAGCACCGGGTCCAGCTCCGCCCTGGTCTGGTGGGTCTGCCCGGAGGATGTAAGGTCCGTCCAGGGAGACATCAGCACCAGCCCCCTGGGCAGGAGCCTGCCCTGTTCCTTTAGTTTTAACACCAAAGATAAAGCCAGGTTCCCTCCTGCGGAATCCCCGGCAATGATCACATCTCTCGCCCCATACCCTAACAGCATCAGGTAATTCCATACCCTCATGGCATCCTCCACCGCCGCCGGGTAGGGGTTCTCCGGCGCCAGCCGGTAATCAAAGCTTAAAACATCCATGGAAGTACTGGAAGCAAGCTTAGTGGTAAGGGTCCTGGCATAAAGGCTGCTCCCTGTGGAATAACCGCCCCCATGGCAGTACAAAATAATATATTTTTTCATGTGTGCACGGTTCACGGATATCCATTCCCCCGCCATGCCTTCTATTGCCAGTTCCCGTATCAGCACATCCTTGGAATTGCCAAGGAGCGCGCCCACATGATCCTGGGACTGGCGGTGTTTTTCGATGTCTGTATTTTCTATCATGCCATGTACTTTTCTGATAAGCCCCATCATGCTCTGGTTCACTGACTCCGCAGAAGGCTTCTTTACCAACGGCGCTTTTGTTCCTATTGCCATGTCTATCCTCATTTCTGCGCTAATTTTGCGCTCAAACCATTATTATCTTTTATTTGTTCCCTTATAAGTTTTTGTCCATTTTAACACATTTATCCAATTTTGTGGTATACTAAATACGAAAAGATTGGGAAAATTGAAAAAGCGCCGCTATTTTCCGAGCAAACGGCGGCAGAAACGCAGGAAATGAAATTTGAACAGACAAGATAAACAAAATCAGCCTCAATTAAGCAGCCCCCGGGAAATTCCCGCAAAAAAGCGGCAGGAGCCGAAGGTGTGGTATAAGCTGGACCTTTCCGCTATCGTTTACCCCACCCTGCAGCGCAGGGATTTTTCTTCTGTTTACCGGTTATCTGTGGTTTTAAAAGAAGCCATAGACCCATTAGTCCTGCAAAAGGCCACGGATATTGCCCTTGCCCGTTTCCCCACTTATAAAACGGCCATCCGTAAAGGGCTGTTCTGGCGGTACTTAGAACCCAATAACCGCCCCGGCCCCTTTGTCAGGAAGGATATCCGCAATTTCTGTATGCCCATGCCTTTTAAGGCTGGGAACCGTTACCTCCTGCGTATTTATTATTATGACCGCAGGATTTCCCTGGAAGCCCACCACTGCCTGGGGGACGGCACCGGGGGCATGTGTGTGCTGCAGACCATTACGGCAGTGTATCTGCGGCTTTTAGGGCATGAGGTCTCCAATGGGTATTTCGTCCTGGATGTAAATGAACCGCCCCACCCGGAGGAGCTGGAGGATGCCTATATGCGCTATGCCAACGCCAAGGTCTGCCCGGCCAGGCCAGGGGAAAAGACTTACCGCGTCCGGGGCACCCGGGAACCTTTTTATACCTTTAACGTTATCGACGGGATTATGTCAGTAAAAGAGCTGGCCGCCGTGGCCGGGAAATACAACGCCACCATTACAGAGTATTTAAACTCCGTCCTGCTGTATGCCCTTTTGCAGAAACAGCAGTCGGAATGGCATTTAAAACTGCGCCCGGTGAAAATCGCCATGCCGGTAAACCTGCGCCGTTTTTTCCCCTCCAGGACCCTGCGCAACTTTATCACCATGGTATATCCTGCCATAGACCCCAGGCTTGGGGAATATACTTTTGAGGAGATCGTCCGCCAGGTACACAACTACATGCGCTACTATATTAATGAAAAATTTTTAAAAGGGGATATTACCACCAACGCCAACACCCAGCGCAACCCTTTTATCCGGGTGGTGCCTCTTTTTATCAAAGATTTCGTGGTAAGGCAGTTTTATACCAAAGTACAGGACAAAAATTCTTCTGCAGGGCTGACCAATATGGGTGCTTTAAAGGTCCCTGAAGACATGAAGCCTTATATTGAGAGGTTTGACATTTACATGGGGCAGCCCTTTTCCTCCCGCACCAACTGTGCCATTATCAGCTTTGAAGACACCCTTACCGTTAACTTTGCCAGCAGCATCATGGAAACCGACGTGGAAAGATTCTTTTTCAGGAAACTGGTATCCGACGGCATCCATGTGGCCATTGAAAGCAACAGGGAAAGCCTGGCAGAATCCCAGGGGCAGGCGTAATCCCACAGGCTGCCGGAAAATTCTGCAAAAACATGAAAAACCACAGGCAGGGCGCACTGCTGCTTCCCTGCCTGTAAAAAGGAGTTTGTTATGTCATATTGTGTAAACTGCGGGGTAAAGCTGGAACCTTCCCTTTCGGAATGCCCTCTTTGCAATACCCCCGTAATCAACCCCAGAGAGCTTCACAACCAGAAGAAAACATCCCCCTATCCCAGGGAACGGGGACAGGTGGATGTGGTAAAAAGAACGGACCTGACTGTTTTGGTCTGCATTGTACTGGGCGGGACTTCTTTAAGCTGCCTGCTTTTGAACCTCTTTGTGTTTTCCGGCAACCCCTGGTCCTTGTTTGTGATCGGGGCCTGCCTGATTTTGTTTGTGCTGGCCATACCGGCGGTAATCTACACCCGGCTCCCCATCTATATTTCGCTTTTGTTCGACGGGGTGGCGGTGGGATTTTATCTGTATATGATCACCTTTAATACCGCCTACGACGGCTGGTTTATGGGGCTTGCCCTGCCTATTGTAGCCCTGGCTACCATACTGGTGGAAATCTTTGCCCTTTTGCTTCGCTCTTTTCCCGTATCCTTTATCACCACCGCCCTGTACTTTTTTGCTGAAGCGGCGTTTCTGTGCGTAGGCATAGAGCTTTTGATCCACCACTATGCCGGGACCACCTTACGTCTTAGCTGGTCTGCTGTAGTCCTGACTGCCTGCAGCGTGATCGTGACCCTGCTGGTCACAGTGCTTTCAAGAAGGCGGCTGCGGGATGCGGTGCAGAGACGGCTGCATTTTTAGGCAGGTACCTTACCTGGGCAGGTTCCCGCTGCACCCTGCCTGTGCGTCCCTGTCAATACTTGCCGGGATAATCCGTCCCTGTTTCCCCCTGCATCTGGCGGATATATTTTTGCGGGTCCTCCCTCATATTCAGCAGGGTATGGAAAGCATAAAGGAGCATCCCGTCCCTGTTCCCCCTGGTTTTGCTGTTATCCCGGTCAAGCCTTGCCTTAAAATGGTCCATCTGCCAGACCATAACATCCACCACGCTGTAACCTTCCACCTTGGCCTGGCAGGCAAAGTTCCCGGTTTTCAGATAAGAGACAAATTCATCATAAATTTCCCGGTCTTTTTCCAGCTTTTCTTGAAAATTGTCTGCAAAATCAGTGGTTTCGCCTGCATTTTGGCATAATTGCCTTATATATTTTCCTACAATTCCTTCTTCCAAGCCCTTTTCCTTTCTATTGCCATCACCCACCAGCGCCTTCCCTGCAAAGCAGCCCCGGGGCCCGGACGGGTATCGGCTATTAACTTCCGGTTGCACATTCCCGGCAAAATACAGTATCTCCTTAAATTATTATACTGTCAGTCCCTTCTGCCTGCAAGAGGGGTGAAATAAATTCAGGATTGAAATTTGTCCCTGGGACAGATAAAATATAATAGTCTATAAACAAATGTTATCCTTACAGGAAGAAGGGGCGAATGATGAAGCAGCACCATAACCAAAAAACAGTATCCACATCCCATACAAAAGATATGACCACCGGAAATCCCTACAAGCTGATGCTGGAATTTGCCCTGCCGATTTTTTTAAGCCAGGTATTCCAGCAGCTTTACAATACGGCAGATGCGCTGATTGTGGGAAAATATCTTGGGACCAACGCACTGGCGGCAGTAACCTCTTCCGGGACGCTTATTTTTCTCATGATCAGCTTTTTTATGGGAACCGCTATGGGAGGCGGCGTTGTGATCTCCAAATATTTCGGCGCAGGGGATGGGAACCAGGTTTCCAAAGCAGTCCATTCCTTGATTGCCTTTGGAATTGCCAGCGGGCTTTTACTGACAGTAATCGGCGTGGCGTTCACCCCCACATTTCTTGTCTGGATGCAGACTGACCCTGGGGTAATGCCAGAAGCGGTGACTTATTTCCGTTACTATTTTATGGGCGCCCTGGCCATGGTCATGTATAATATCTGCCGGAGCATTATGAATGCCTTAGGGGACAGCAGGCGCCCTTTGTACTATCTGATCTTTTCTTCTGTTCTGAACGTAGCGCTGGACCTGGTATTTCTGGCTGTGTTTGGCATGGGCGTTGGCGCCGCCGCCGTAGCCACAGTCATCTCCCAGGCAGGCAGCGTTGTATTGTGCATGATGCATCTTCTGAAAAAGGGAAACCTGTTCACCGTGGAATTATCCAAAATCCGCTTTTACCGGGAAAGCTTTGGTGAAATTATAGGCTTCGGGCTTCCCTCTGGCGTACAGAATTCTGTAATTGCCCTGGCAAATGTCATTGTCCAGTCCCAGATCAATTCCTTTGGGGCAATGGCAATGGCCGCCTATGGCACCCACGCCAAGATTGAGGGCTTTGCTTTCCTGCCCATTACCAGCTTCAATATGGCCTGTACCACCTTTATCAGCCAGAATCTGGGAGCAAAACAATATGGCCGGGCCAAAAAAGGGGCGGCCTTTTCCATACTGGCGGCAGTGTTCTTAGCCCAGCTGATCGGCATATGCTATTACCTGTTTGCGCCCCAACTGGTAGGATTTTTTGATAAAACCCCCGGCGTGGTCGCTTTTGGCGTACAGCAGGCACGTACTGTTTCTTTATTTTATTGCCTCCTGGCTTTTTCCCACTCAGTGGCCGCCGTCTGCCGGGGCGCAGGAAAAGCTTTCATCCCAATGCTTATTATGCTTTCTGTCTGGTGTGTGATACGCATCCTGTATATCATGCTGGTGATGCGCTATACAGGCCAGATCCAGCATATCTACATGGCCTATCCCATCACCTGGGGAATCAGCTCTGTAATATATCTGCTGTACTACCTGTTCTGCGACTGGGTACACGGTTTCGACAGAAAGGATTGAATTGAAAAGGCAATTTTATGTATCCTTTTCCAGACAAAAATCAAAAAAATCTGTTATAATAGTTCGTTGGGAACATTTAGATTCCAATACGGCAGTTACAGAACTGAAATGGAGGAAATTTTATGAGTGAGAAGATACTAGTTGTTGATGATGAAAAGGAAATCACAGATTTAATATCCCTTTATTTACAGAATGAGAATTACACGGTTTATCCTTTTTATGATTCTCTGAAAGCCTGCGGGCTGGCAGAAAATACAGAGCTGGACCTGGCCATACTGGATGTAATGATGCCAAAAATGGACGGGTTTACCCTGTGCCAGAAAATCCGTGAAAAATATAATTATCCCATTATCATGTTAACCGCCAAGGAGGAGGAAGTAGATAAAATCACAGGGCTTACCTTAGGTGCCGATGATTATATGACCAAACCCTTCCGCCCCCTGGAGCTGATTGCCCGCGTGAAGGCACAGCTTCGCAGATATAAGAAATATAACCAGCAGTCCCCCGCAGAGGATTCCCATATGATATCCCATGGCGGCCTGATACTCAACAGCCTGACCCATGAGTGTACCCTGGATGAAAAACCCCTGAACCTGACCCCTACAGAATTTACCATCCTTTATGTCCTGTGCCAGAAAAAGGGGCAGGTAATCAGCGCCGAAGATCTGTTTCACGCTGTCTGGGGGGAAGAATATTTCAGCAAAAGCAACAACACTATCACCGTGCATATCCGGCACCTGCGTGAAAAAATGAACGATTCATTTGAAGACCCCAAATACATAAAAACAGTCTGGGGGTGTGGATATAAAATTGAAGGGTAAAGACAGAACCAAATTCATTATTTTTCTGGTACTTTTTCTTTGTCTTGCGCTTGGGATCGGATTCGGACTGTATTATCTGACGGACGTGGTATTTAACGGTTCGGTGTTGGACTGGCTGGCAGAACATTATTATTATATGGAAACAAGACATGATAAAGCAACCGGGGAAACCAGCTATTATTACCTGCCTATCTGGCCAAAGTTAAAATTGCTGCTGCTTACCCTGTTCCTTCTCCAACTGGTAGTTTTCGTGCTTTCCATTTATCTGGCAGCACACATTTATGCTAAACGCCAGGTCCAGAAATCAATCTCTAATACAGGCAGGATGCTGCATACTTATATCCACCATGACTTGGACTCCAATGACGTTTTTCCTTCTGCCTATGCGGAGGTTGCAACCCAGATTGTCCAGATCAAGTCCACCATGCAACGGCATGAACAGGCCGTGAAAGCGGAAACAGACCGCAAAAACGACCTGATTACTTATCTTGCCCACGATTTGAAAACTCCCCTCACCTCAGTGGTGGGATATCTGGATCTGTTGGAGGAAGCGGCAGATATGCCGGAGGAGCAGAGGAAAAAATACATACACATCACCTTTGAAAAAGCCCTCCGCCTGGAAAAGCTGATTAATGAATTTTTCGGGATTACCAGGTACAGTTTACAGCAGATTGTACTGGAAAAGGAAGTGATCGACCTTTCCTTTATGTTGATGCAGCTTACCGATGAATTTTATCCCCTGCTTACCAACCATGGTAACACTGTGGAACTGCAGGAGGAGGATAACCTGACTGTCTACGGAGATTCCATGAAGCTTGCAAGGGTGTTCAACAATATCCTGAAAAATGCTATCTCCTACAGCTACCCCAACACGCCTATCAAAGTATATGCGGGCAAACGGGAAAAAGATATCTTTATCTGTTTTATCAACCAGGGAAAAACCATCCCGCCAGAGAAACTGAACGCCATTTTTGAAAAATTTTTCCGGCTGGATGAGGCCCGTAGCAGCAATACCGGAGGGGCAGGATTAGGGCTTGCCATTGCAAAGGAGATCGTGACTTTGCATGGAGGGACCATCAGCGCTTCCAGTGAAAATGAAATGACAACTTTCAGCGTGACACTGCCATTATATTAGCCCAAAGAAAAGATCCTGCATGGGAAGCTAAAACAAGTTGCTGTCCATGCATTAGTCAGAAATCATATAAGCGACATAAAGGAGAAGAAAACTTTCCCTAAAACATTTGGAAAAAGATTGCACTTGCAAAAGAAATCCATCATGCCAATGGTGGTTATAATTTGTATTTTTACATAAAGGAGAAAGCCGATGAGCAGACTATGACCTCAAAAGAACTGGTTGAACAGACAGAAGCCAAAAAAATAGGCGTTACTACTCCATTTCTCCCCCAATTTATGTACCGGTTATAAAGCTATACAGATATCAAAACCAGAGAAATGCATTGAGAAAAACCTGTAAATATTTAAAAAAAATCAGGTCTTCTATGATAATATATAAATCATAGGAGACCTTAATTTGGGGCAAACAAAAAAGAAGCTTACAAATCAACGATTGTGGGAAAACGTAACACTATACTGGGATTATTACAGGAGTATGATTTCACAATGTTACTTTCATCTAACTTCTTTTTATCACAAATTTATGATTAATACAAATTCATACACTGAAATATTTTGTCTTTAAAAGATAACACACGAAATCACAATCTATTAGACTCAACTCGTACAAACATTACAATTTCCCATACTGTTACACTTCCCTCACGGGAAGTGACACTGGCCGGATGTGCCAGCACTAAGGGGCAAGTTATTTCAATCCACACTTCCCTCACGGGAAGTGACCAAAATTGTTTGGTATCATTTTGAGCCTTTGGGATTTCAATCCACACTTCCCTCACGGGAAGTGACAACAGCGTGCTATGGAGCGGAGCCTGAGGGCATGATTTCAATCCACACTTCCCTCACGGGAAGTGACCAGAGTGGGCAGGGATAAAGACCATAGGGCAGTGCATTTCAATCCACACTTCCCTCACGGGAAGTGACATCCGGTCTTTTGTCGTGTCTGCCATGGTATCTGATATTTCAATCCACACTTCCCTCACGGGAAGTGACAGTACGTCCGTTGGAAAGTGAAAACCTATTCATATTTCAATCCACACTTCCCTCACGGGAAGTGACATTAAAATACCATGGGTTGATTTTGAGTTAATACATTTCAATCCACACTTCCCTCACGGGAAGTGACTAATGGCATCCTGTTTATTACAAAACTTAGGATGCATTTCAATCCACACTTCCCTCACGGGAAGTGACGTATTGAATCCTTCAGCATGGGCATTGCTGTTAATTTCAATCCACACTTCCCTCACGGGAAGTGACGAGCACCTGTTTTTCCGGCTGTCCGGCGGAGATATTTCAATCCACACTTCCCTCACGGGAAGTGACGTATTGACATGATAGTTGTTAAATGCTATTATAATTTCAATCCACACTTCCCTCACGGGAAGTGACACCTATAGTAGTAATATAATCAGCACCACAATAAATTTCAATCCACACTTCCCTCACGGGAAGTGACAACAAAATCCTGCAGGAGCTTAAAAGGCATGGTATTTCAATCCACACTTCCCTCACGGGAAGTGACAGCAATATTACACAAAAAAATAATAGAATATGTAATAATGTTATACTATTTATCTATAAAATTATACAAGCAAATCATAATTGGCAAACATATTTTCTCTATTTCTGAATATATCAAACAAAAAAAATGTGCGAATACCGTTGCAAATTCATGTGTACTTCATATTCGCACTTGCCTAGATCATTAATACCCCGTCTAAATCTAATGCTTTCTGCACACCAATATGATCAATTCTATTTTTATATTTATCCCCTAATATATAATAACGAATGCTGTCCTTATCAGCATCAATAATTTCAGATAACTGTTTTTTTAACATCGCAAATTGTGTACTATCTACAATGCACTCAAAAACAGAATTTTGTACACGCTGCCCATAATTTGTGCAGACTTTCGCCACACGCGCAAGTCTATTGACCCCCTGTGAAGAAGTGGTATTCACATCATAAGTAACCAATATAAGCATTTCTATATCTCCTATATTATTTCTTAAAGAATGGGGGATATGCATCAATATCCCCGCGAAGGTATCTCGCCAAAAGCATTGCCTGTATGTATGGCAGCAAGCCAACAACTACCTTTTCTTTTAGAAATGGATGGATAATTAGTTCCCTCTTTGTTTCCTGCCACTTTTGTATTACTCTCTTTCTCATTTCATCATTCATAATCACTGCACCATTTTCTACCTTTGTAAATCCTTTTGCATTGACTTCCTGCTTATTGATTAAAGTTAAAACAAATCTATCCGCAATGGGTGCACGAAATTCTTCCATTATGTCCAATGCAAGTGATTGTCTACCTGGCCTATCTCTATGTAAAAAACCTACATATGGATCCAGGCCAACAGAATAAGCTGCTCCCGTACATTCGGTTGTCAAAAGTGAATATACAAATGACAGCAATGCATTAACATTATCTAAGGGAGGCCGCTTATTCCTGCCATTAAAGGTAAAATCCTTCTTATTCTGAAGAATGAGTTCATCAAAAACCCGGAAATAGACCGAAGCCGCCTCGCCTTCATATCCCCGCAATTCTTCAAGGTTTTTACAGTTTTTAATATAAACTATAGACTGCTTTAATAATTCAGATGCATTGCATAACTTTTCACAGTCTAAACGCATTGCATGATCTCTGCGTGCCCTTTCCACTACATATCTTTGATTATGTACCTTTCCCAAAATCATATTTCGGGATATTGCCAAGCATTCATCCTCCTTCTCTGAAAATCTATACTGGGTTTTTCTTAATATTACATTTCCATTCTCCTGCCCAATTACTTGTGCACAGAATCTGTCTCCCTGGAAAAAGCTAATATTTACCCCTCTTTCACCACATTTTCTCATAAGAGCCGGGCTAACGCCAACATAATTGAATGTTACTATTGCTTCTATATTATGAATCGGCACTCTCATTAACACTTTATCTTCTTTTTTTACTGTAACACTTTCACCCTCGATTCCTAGATATACATCTTCTGATGTTATATACAAGGTATTCATCAATTTTCTCAAGGTATATCCTCCTCAATCATCTCCTTTACATATTTTTCAGCAGATATCTCCTCACAAATCTGTGGCATACAAAGGTTATACAATGAGCATTGCTTACAAGATGGCTTTATTCTTACCTTGGGTGTGTAACCCCGGTCATAATACAAATGCATTTCTTCAAAAAATTTTTTTACCTTTTCCCTCATTTCCGGTGAAAAAAGTACCTCTGTCCTGTGACGTGTTTCACCATAATATAGGAATCCCTTTTCTATCTGTGCCATTAACATTTCTTCCAGGCACATAGCCTGGGCAGTTAATTGTAATTCATCAGCATCATGCAGTTTAGGCGATCCACGTTTATACTCTATTGGTACTACTGAATATAAACCGTCTGTCCCCTGCAATGTAACTCCCTTTTCTGCCTGATGAAATTCTACAACATCACATTCTCCACTGATTCCCATTGTCCGGGAAAATACTCTCATGGCACGGACTATTATTAATCCCTTACGCTTTTCACGAAAATCTGGGTCATGGGCTTTATCATGCATAACTCTTCCTTCAAAAGTAAGAACATTTTCTTCCCATTGCCGCTCAATATGTATTAATGCCCACTGTCTGCGGCAAAATGCAAAGTGTTGTATACCGGACAGCATCAGATAATCTTCTTCCTGATATTCCATATATTATCTTCCTATTCTCTACAAATACACGTAACCCCTTCCGGCATTTTTTCAGGCAACACGATTTCATAATCCGAAAATGCCCTTGCAACCTCCACTCCCTGTTTTCTTGATACCTTAACCTCGTCAAACAGCTTATATGATGGTGCAGCTCCCAACTCACTTTCATGTTTGAAAATTATCAACTTTCTTACAGCCATCTTTCCCCGCGCTGCAGAATGGTCATGCTCAAACATATTCAGAATTGCCTGCCATAGAAGCTCAAGGTCATCTTCCGAAAAGCCTGTTACCTTTCTTGCCAAATTTGCAGATACAAATCCCTCTACCCGATAAAGCCCATAAGGAACTACATATTTTCTGCCCATCTCTGTTCCTTTTCGTTCAGCATCGCTTTCTGTTGTGATCGCAACTCTGGTTATCGTTATTTCCTGTGGAAGGATAGGGTCTATTGACCGGGCAAATCCCAACTGAACTGGCCCCCGCACCTGGCCACAATTTAAATTTGCTTTTACAAATGTGGTCATTACCGCCCCGAAAGTCCTTATGTCAAAAAAATTGCGGCACATAAAATCTCTGACTTTTACATCCAATTCCGGATTATTTTTTTTCAGTTCTTTTATTTTCTTTTCATCCTTCTCCTCAATTCCCAGATATTCAAAAGCTTTAGCGTCACTTCTATTTAAAGGGACATTATCTTTAATGTAAATCTGATATCCCGATTCCTCTTCTTTAAGCATTTCCACATAATTTCGTATTTTTCTTTTCATGCAGACGTCTGTCACTATACCAAAACCACTTTCCGTATCAATCCTCGGCATATTCCCTGCATCGGGGTCTCCGTTTGGATTGCCATTCTCTACATCAAATAATACTACAAAATCATACCTGTTCTTTATAACTTCACTCATTTTTCTCTTCCTCCTTTTTTTGATAACGCTTTTGTGTCTGGCAGTAATAGCCTAATTGGAATGAACCCTGTTCAGGCAAATTTAAACGCCTTGGATACTCTTCCCCAATAATCTCTGATAACTCTCCAATTTGTTTATTAAAATATATTTTGCTTCTATCGCTCAATTTCCGCAAATGCTTTTGGGCAAGGTTTACTAAAACCGGAAAGATCTGAGCCGGTGTGGATGCCGCCGTATTAAAATATTTATCTTTTATCGTTGCATTGATCCCTGGATTTCCTTCCTGCTGTATATGCTCTAATACCGCAAATAACCGCCCCAGTGTATATGGCACATTCTTGCATTCTTCATTTAACTCCACTTTTAATACCTCCTCTGGACAATCCTTATTTTTATTCCTTAAATAATATGCCTTTATGATCGCTGCCCGTCCTCTTGTCACTTCTCTTTCAGCCTTTATTCTTAGCATAACTCCATTTAATAATGAAACCGGATATCTGCCGCCATCTAAAATGGCCTTTAAGGTATCTGCCGCCATTTGGGGAGAAGGGGATTTATTTTTTGCATTTTTATTTACTGTTTCCGACATTAGTTTCCAGTAAGGTAATATCGGAAATGGATCATAGCTTGGGCGGACAATTTTTAACCTCTCATAATGTTCATCAATATGCCGCATTATATCGCCAAAAATATCTGACAGAAAAAACCTCACTGATAGCCTTGCCACATTTGGAGCCAATCCTAATATGTAAAAATGCTTCTGTGGTTCCAACCATTCTTCTTGGACACGGATCGGTTCACCCTTTTGGATCTTAGACATAATCAAACTCAGATCCTGGTCTGTTATCCCACCTGTTTCATCTATGCCAAACATTGCCGCTATGCCTACATCCTGATAAACAGTATTACCGCCTTCTGCCCAGCATACCACCGTTGAATCTCCTATCGTCCTGCAACGCTCCTTATCGCTTAACAGTTCATTTAATGCCGTGGTATATGCAAACGCCGCATATTCACTTATTGGTGCATTATTTCCCTGCTCTTTTTCGTATGAACAAAAGGCTGGCGCATTAAAGGAAACCAAGGAAGTCCCTGTGGCCTGTCCTCCACGGACTCCTTTAACAGCAGGATGGAGCAACGCGATCGATGCATTTCTCCCGGTCACCATACACATCCCTTTGTTTCCACTGCCAGCATTATCATAATATTTTTGCCAGCATTCCCTTATCTGAAAATCCTCCAAAACAGGATGACCATCATAATAAAAAAGAATATTTGCACCCGCCATCAATTCTTTCCAACACTCAGCTAAGTGTTGGTTTTCCCTCGCACTTTCGGGATCCCACCTTCCAAAATAATGAATGATAGCTTTAGCTGGATCTGTTCCAGCATTTTTTAACAAGTCACTATGGAATTCTTTACATGCATTATAACACTGCCGTGTCCTATCCGCCTTTCCTTTTTCATCGGCCCCTAAAATATATGTAGAATTATCACACAAAAAATTCGGGGCTATATCTACTGAACGCTTTACTGGCTGAGGAACTTCTATCACTCTTGGCACATTTTTTGACTTTTTTCCAATAATTTGAGGAACCATAAGTGAAAAAACTCCAATCACTTCACCATTAATATCAATGTTCAACCCAAAGGATACCTTCGTCTTTCCCCAGCCCGGCCTGGATATTGCCCCTCTTTCTAACAAGTCCTCATAATGCTCAACCAGCGCTTGTAAAATCACCGTACCACCTCGCAATCTGTTAAATCCAATACCCCTTTTACCATCTTTGCACGAAAAAACAACGGCTGAATATTAGCCATATCGCTGAAATCTAGATCCCACAGCATATACCCCAGTTCCCTTGTTTCTTCAATTGCAGGAATTTCCCCTCCCTCCCACTCCCTAAATCTCGCCGGAAACTCTCTGCATCCCATATAAGGCTGATGAAAACATTGCCCCCGATGCAGCCTCCGCTTCATAATGTCTTGAAACTTTCCATGATTATCACACTCTGCCGCCTTTTCTGTCATAGTAAAATGTGCTTCTATTACATAATGTACATCTTGCAACACAAGTGACGAACGCTGGACAATGTCCCTTGATGTACTAATATATAATGGATTCTTCCCTCCTGCCATAGCCGCCCTTACGTTGCTTGCAAGCACTTTAGATTGCACTTCATTTCTTCTTATGCTTGTCATTTTAATGGGCGAAAGCACATAAATCCTGTCTATATTCCATTTCATACCAGGGTGCCAATAAATGGCCTCCAATAATCCACGTGCCGCTGAGGGTGTCATTACGTCATAGCTAACACGTTCAACCTTTAGTTCAGTCCGGGAAAAACAGGCATACTCTCCCCAAACCTCTACTTTAACAGACATTTCCTTCATCTCCTATTCATTAGTTATGTTGTTAGAATATTACATCATAAAAATTTAACTGTCAAGAAAAATCTTATAGAATAAATATTGAAAATATTTCAGTTATCATCTAAACTTAATCTGTCATCAAAAGGATGTGGATTGAAACATTAGCTATGTTGTTAGTTTTTCATGGCGGCAGGTACATCTGCCGCCTACAACTTTAAACAAAAATCCCATATCCTGTATCCACATCTAGCTGAAGCCCTGTAGCATCATCGTATTGATTCATATCCCCCAGTATATAAACAGTATCATCAACCACCTCCAGGCTGCCTGTCTCCAATAGTGTTTTTAAATGATTTGGAAAAACATTCACACTGAATTGGCCTAATTTCCGAAATAACTCTCTGGACATTTTTCCATCCCGAATTTGTTCTATATATGTCTTGCCCTCACCTACAGGTATATAAACCGTCTTAGTTTGGTCTTCTATCAATTTAAACCTTTCACTGATGGAGGCAAATGGATATATTTTTCCATTTATCCCTTTTGAAATATCGCAAGCATCCAAGATCTTGTTTTGGTCAAGATTTTCATTTCCAAGTAATCCTCTAAAAAATTGAAAATAAAATGAAACCGCCTTTAGCTCAGCAGGATCCTCATAATGCCGTAATGTCTCACGCAAAGCATCTACATTTTGCTTAATCAAGGAAATGCTATCTCCCTCCAGCTTAAATAAATAAACTAAGCTGTCTTCTATCTGTCTTTTCCCTTCTCTATTACATCTCCCTGCTGCCTGTATCAAAGAATCCAAGCCAATCTCCTGCCTATACACTTTTGGGAAATCTAAATCTACTCCTGCTTCTATTAAAGAAGTCGCGATCACCCTGCATGGGAGCCCACTTTTCAACCGATGCCTAATTTCGGAGAATTTCTGCTTGCGATGCATTGGGCACAAAAGTGTTGTAAGGCAGTATGCCCCATCTTCCGGGATACCTTTGTACAATTCCTGGGCAGTTTTACGCTTATTCACTATACAAAGCACCTGTTTTGCATTCGAGATCTGTTCCTTCAATTGTTCAATATTTAAACTGCCTGCATTGACAATCTTAGTACGCTGAAACTGTTGGTACATCCCATCCACACCATCACATATCTCCTGGATCTTTGTATGTTGCAAATACTTTGAAAAAATATTTTCCAGCGCTGGCTGTGTTGCTGTACATAATATTACTGTTGCCCTATAATTCCCCACTAACTCAGAAATAGCCGCTATACATGGTTCCAGATAAGGGATCGGTAAAGTTTGCGCCTCATCAAAAATCACAACGCTATTTGCAATATTATGGAGCTTTCTGCACTTAGAACTTTTATTTGCAAAAAGGGATTCAAAAAATTGCACTGCGGTGGTAACTATCACTGGCATGTCCCAATTTTCTGTTGCCAATACCTTTTGATACATCTGATAATTTTCTGATTGCCCTTCTGGCATTTCATACTGGACGCCTGAATGGTGTTCCAACACATTCTCTTCCCCTAATATCCCTTCAAACACTTGTGCATTTTGGTCAATAACAGACGTATATGGTATTACATAAATTACACGCTTCATGCCATTTCTTTTCATATGTTTCAATGAAAATCCAAGCGACGCGGTGGTTTTCCCGCCTCCAGTAGGAACTGTTAATGTGTATAACCCTCTATCCAGTTTTTCTCCCTTTTCCATACATAACTGCAAGATACGGTTTCTGCTTTCGCAAAGCATTTTTTGCTTCTCATTGTCAAACTCAGTTTTATTTAGCCAATTTTGTATGTATTTATCAAAAAGAACGCATAATTCATCTATAGACGCATAATTTCCCCGGCTTTTCACACCCCCATCCATAAATTTCTCAGTATCTAGATAATCAGCATCAACAAGACACGAGTATAACATTCTAATAAAAAAAGACATAGTAAACCCTTTGTGATCTGCTTTCAGGCAAAAATCCGGAATTAAATCGCTACCTAATATCGCATCCATTTCAACTTTCCACTCACTATAATCAGGTACTTGTTTTTTGATCCTGCCAAAAAATGTCCCATCACCTTCTTCGGAAAATTTATATGAGCCGCCATCCATCAGCCCAGAATGATGTCCCGCAATAGCCATCGCTACTGGAACATTCTTTTGTTTCATTGCTTCTAACGCGCCCGCTGTAGAGTGATCCACCTTCTTCACTTTATCAGGATTGTTTATCCGATGTTGGAATTCAACTGAATATTTTCCTATATCATGTAAAATCCCACAAAAATAACCAACTTTATCACAATTAAAATCTCCAGCAAATGATTTGGCTCTTTCGGCCGTTCCAAGTAAATGCTCTTTTATTGACTGTTTCTCTCCCAATTTATTAATGTGTGCAATCACTGTTTCTTTTCCTCCATTTACCAGCTTGTTTCCGTTTCCTCTACTTGGTTCCATTATAATGTATATATTGTCCAATAAAACGGTCTTAGATTTGAAATATAAATATTGTTGAGATGCCTGGCTATAAGCAAAACATATGAAGCCGAATCCACGGCAAACAAATTTATTAGATAAAAAACCCGCTTTCAACCAGAAAATTTTCTTTGCTGCCTGAAAACGGGTTCCCTTTTATGATATCAGCTATATATACCTCTATCTTTTGATATCATTCTGATTCTTAAACTTTTTTAGATAATCCTGCGCTGCCTGAAAAGATACATCCAGCTTTTTTTGCAGTTTTTCCAGAATATCATTTTCTGAAAGCCCACAATCCAATCCTGTTTCAATAATACCCTCTGCTTTCCCTTCCGCCTTTCCCTCTATCTTGCCCTTTGCTTCGTGTTCCCTTGCGATTTCATCAAATAATGTACACATATCCACTTCTCCTTTCCCTACCAATGCGTTGTAATCAATTTTGCAGTTTGCCGCTCCTGCCACCGTCATTATCACAGTCCGGTCTACGCTATGCTCTTTTGCATATTGTATGACATTTTCCTTTGCTTTATTTCGGGGCAGGCTTTTATCCAAAATAATCTCCAGCATATGAAAAAGGTCTCTGTTGTTTATGTTATGAAATCTCAGCCCACTGTTTCTCGCCTCCACAAAAGCCACCTTATAATCATTGACAAATTTTTTCATCTCTTCCGGGATATGCAACATCCCGTGAAGGGATACCGCCCCGTCCCATGGCTTTTCACCATAATAGACCACGATGGTTATGACAGGCATAAATCTGTCTGTCCGCTTCATCCGGGAAAGGTATTCATCTTCGTTCAGGCCGTCAGGCTTTTTGTACTTTCCTGCATTGCTGTCATACTGCCTCTTGTAGGTCCCGTAATCGTAGCCCATTACCCGCAGGGGCATGGCATAATGGATATGCTCCTGTGACTCAAGCCCCAGCATCACAAGGGATACCCCATAAGCTGTGGATCTCTTGCTGATCTTGATATTATCCCTGGATGCCTGGAAACTCTCCGCATAGCCTCTGTGCTCCAGCACCCAGGAGCCCTCTGTATCTTCACTTTCCAGTTCCCCCGGTTTGATGACCTGCTTCCCCCCAAACAGCACAGCGTTGAACAGATCCGCAAACTGCCCGTTGTGGCTCCAGTAATTCTTCAGCACGGTATCGGGTTTTAGATTCTGTGTCTTTGCCATCATTTGCTTCCTTTCCCTTATAAAGGACTGTCCCCAAAGGCTTATTTAAAATACGCCACACCTGACGCGAAGATCTTCATATCCTGTTCCCCATAAATATTAATGGCAACGCCCTGGCCACGGCGTTCCACATGGGCCATTTTGCCAAATACCCTTCCGTCAGGGGACGTGATCCCCTCAACAGCGGCATAGGAACCATTGATATTCCATTCTTCGTCCATGGAAACATTTCCCTGGATATCCGCATACTGGGTAGCCACCTGGCCCTCTGCAAAAAGCCTGCCAAGCCACTCTTTCGAGGCCACAAACCTTCCTTCCCCATGGGAAGCAGGCGTTGCATAAACCTCTCCTGGCTTTGTGCCCATAAGCCAGGGTGACCTATTGGAAACCACCCTGGTGTAAACCATCTTGGAAATGTGGCGGTTGATGGTATTATAGGTAAGGGTGGGGGAATCCTCCATCTGCCCTACGATCTCCCCATAGGGTACAAGCCCCAGTTTGATCAGCGCCTGGAAGCCATTACAGATGCCAAGGAGCAGGCCGTCCCTTTCTTTTAAAAGCTTCATCACCGCTTCTTTTATGTGGCCATTCTGAAAGGCAGTGGCAAAGAACTTGGCGCTGCCCTCCGGCTCATCTCCCGCGGAAAATCCGCCAGGGAACATGATGATCTGCGCCCTGTCAATATCCTTTTTAAATATTTCAACAGACTCCCGGATGTCCTGGGCGGTGCGGTTTTTAAACACTCTTGTTTCCACCTCCGCTCCCGCCTCCCGGAATGCCCGGGCTGTATCATACTCGCAGTTGGTGCCAGGGAATACGGGAATAAACACAGTGGGCTTCGCCACTTTGTGCCTGCACACATAAACCTGCCCTGCATGGTAAAGGGGGGAATCTATCCTGGCTGTATCCCTCTCCCCCCTGGTGGGGAATACCTTTTCCAGCTTAGACTGCCATGCCCCAAGGGCTTCCTCCATGGATAGGGATACTTCCTTAAAGGTAAAGGCACCTTCCTCTTTCACCTTTCCCACTCTTCTGTAGTTTAGGCCACCTGTTTCTTTTTCCTGCCTGCTTAAGATCTCCAGGGCATCTTTTTCCCCCATTTCCACCAGGATATCCCCCAGGCAGTTTTCAAATAAGTCTTTGGCACACAGCTCGCCGTCAAAGGACACGCCCAGCTTATTGCCGAAAGCCATTTTGCAGCTCCCCGCAAAAAGCCCCCTGGCATCCAGTGCATATGCCGCCTTTACCCTTCCCTCCCTCATAAGGCCGGTAATAAAATCATAAGTCTCCATTGCCTGCCGGTAAACGGGGATATCGTAATCGTCTTTATCAAACCAGAACTGGACCAGCACATCCCCTGCTTCCTTTAATTCCGGTGTTATCACGTCTTTTACTGATGCCACATCCACAGCAAAGGAAACCAGGGTCGGGGGAACGTCGATGTGGTTGAAAGTCCCCGACATGCTATCCTTGCCGCCTATGGAGGGGAGGCCATAACCGATCTGGGCGTCATAAGCCCCTAAAAGAGCCGCAAAGGGCTGGCTCCAGCGCTCCGGCTGGTCTGTCATGCGCCGGAAATATTCCTGGAAGGTGAAACGGATCTTATGGAGGTCACCGCCGGAAGCCACGGTCCTGGCTATGGATTCCGTTACCGCATACACCGCACCATGGTAGGGGCTCCATGAAGAAAGATATGGGTCAAAGCCACAGCTCATCATGGTTACGGTGTCCGTCTGCCCCTCCAGGACTGGCAGCCTGGCAATCATGGCCTGGGTCTCCGTAAGCTGGTATTTACCGCCGTAGGGCATCACTACGCTGCCCGCACCTATGGAGGAATCGAACATTTCCACAAGCCCCTTCTGGGAGCAGACGTTTAAGTCGTTTAAAGTATAAAGGCACGCCCCCTTTATATCCTTTTCCAATAGTGCCTTTTCCACCTGGGGAATGGCGGTCTTTTTCAGATAGTTGTCCTCTTCCTCCGGCATCTCCACTGTGACATCCGTTTCCTGATGTGCCCCATTGGTATCCAAAAACGCCCTGGAAATATTTACAATCTCCCCTCCCCGCCATTTCAGCACCAGCCTTGGCTGGCTGGTGACTACCGCAACAGGAACGGCTTCCAGGTTTTCCTCCCCTGCAAAGCCCAGAAAGGCATCCACGTTTTCCGGGGAAACCACCACTGCCATCCTCTCCTGGGATTCGGAGATCGCCAGCTCCGTGCCATCCAGCCCGGCATACTTTTTGGGAACCTTGTCCAGATCCACCACCAGCCCCGGCGCCAGCTACCCGATCGCCACAGAAACGCCCCCTGCCCCGAAATCGTTGCACTTTTTGATTATACGGCTCACCTCTTCCCGGCGGAAAAGCCTTTGGATCTTCCGTTCCGTGGGAGCGTTGCCCTTTTGCACTTCCGCGCCGCAGGTCTCAATGGAGCTTTCCGTATGCACTTTGGAAGAGCCGGTAGCGCCGCCGCAGCCGTCCCGCCCTGTCCGGCCGCCTAAAAGAATGATCACATCCTCCGGATCGGAATTCTCCCTGATAACGTTCCTGCGGGGAGCCGCGCCCATGACAGCGCCGATCTCCATACGCTTTGCCACATAGTCAGGGTGATAGATCTCCTTTACATACCCGGTGGCAAGGCCGATCTGGTTGCCATAGGAGGAATAGCCCGCCGCAGCCCCCCTTACCAGCTTTTTCTGGGACAGCTTGCCCTTTAGGGTATCCGCAACAGGCAGGGTGGGATCTGCTGCCCCCGTTACCCGCATGGCCTGGTATACATAAGTCCGCCCGGAAAGGGGGTCGCGGATGGCACCGCCAAGGCACGTAGCCGCTCCTCCGAAAGGCTCTATCTCCGTAGGGTGGTTGTGGGTCTCATTTTTAAAGTTCACCAGCCACTCCTGCGTCTTTCCATCGATTTCTATCGGAACTACAATAGAACACGCATTGATCTCGTCGGATTCTTCCTGATCCTGCAGCCTGCCTTCCTTTTTCAGACGCTTCATTGCCATAAGCGCCAGATCCATCAGGCATACAAATTTGTCGCTGCGCCCCTCATACAGATTTTGGAACGTATCCAGATAATCCTTATAAGTATCCTCAATCGGTACGCGATAATCGCCGTCCCCAAAGGACACATCTGTAAGCTCGGTCAGAAATGTCGTATGCCGGCAGTGGTCTGACCAGTACGTGTCTAGCACCCGGATCTCTGTCATAGACGGGCTGCGTCTTTCATCCTGCTTAAAATAATTCTGTATATGAAGAAAATCACGAAAAGTCATGGCCAGATTTAATGAATCGTACAACTCCTTCAGCTCTGCTTCGGCCATATTTTCAAATCCTTCAAATATAATTACGTCCTCTGGCTCATCAAAAATACGCACAAGCGTATCCGGCTTGTCCATCCCGGTTTCCCTGGAGTCTACCGGATTGATGCAGTGCTTTTTGACTGCCTCAAACTCATCGTCACTGATGTTTCCAGAAATAATATAAGTAACCGCTGTGCGGATAATCGGATCTTCCGCTTCATTTAACAGCTTTACACACTGCTGCGCGGAATCAGCACGCTGGTCAAACTGCCCCGGCAGATATTCTACCGAAAACACCCTGCCGCCTTTTGCATCAAACGTCTCTTCATAAATATCATCAACCGGCGGTTCGGAAAATACGGTGGCTTTTGCCTTTTCGTACACTTCATCTGACAGATTCTCCACGTCGTAACGAATCAGCTCGCGTACGCTTGTAACGCCCGTAATGCCCAGATAATGTTTGATCTCATGCTGCAGCGACTTGGCGGCAACCGCAAAGTCTGTTTTCTTTTCGGCAAATACGCGTCTTACATTTCCCATTTTGTTTTCCTCCTAATTCGTATTATCAAATTACAATTTAATATTTATCAGGCATATGGATATGTCTGCCTGAGCTATTGCTTTCATGCGGGATATATGTTTTTGGGCACTGCCCGCAGTAAAAGACTGCCGGCTGTGAAAGGATCTGGCAGTGCCTGCATATACTGCTATGCAAAGTATATCGCATTTCAATTGCTTTTTCCACAGTTGTTTGTTAGAATTTTAATATTATCCATCCGGCATTGCCGTTTTGATGCCAGAATGCCGTAACCTGTATACAAACAGCAGATCCAAAAAGCGATAAACGAAAACGGAGGGCCCCCGCTTTGATTCATATATTAATTGCAGAAGATGAAAAACCGATCTCTAACTTAATCAAGCTGAGCTTAAAAAACGCCGGATATTCTTGCGACTGTGCATTTGACGGCGGTGAGGCAGCTGATATGATAGAAGAAAATAATTATGATTTAATATTACTGGACATTATGCTGCCGGACATTGACGGCTTCGAGCTTATGGAATATATCCGCCCGCTGGAGATTCCGGTTATTTTTATCACCGCCAAAAATTCTGTCCAGGATAAAGTAAAAGGACTGCGTATGGGCGCAGAAGATTATATTGTAAAGCCGTTTGAGATCATCGAGCTGCTTGCCCGGATTGATGTTGTCTTACGGCGTTACCACAAAGCAGATGACATCATTAAGATCGCAGGACTTATGATCGATACCAAGTCCAGAAAAGTAACCCGCGGCGGCATCGAGATTGCACTGACGCCCAAAGAATATGAACTGTTATTACTATTCGCACAAAATCCGAACACTGCACTCTACCGTGAGACAATCTATGAGCGTATCTGGGAAAAGGAATTTGTCTATGGGAGCAAAGCCGTAGACCTGCATATCCAGAGACTGCGCCGAAAGGCGCATTTAGAAAAAGAGCTGCAGGCAGTAAACAAAGTCGGATACCGATTTGAGGTAGATACATGAAATTTCGAATAAAAACGACCTGCTGCATGATCAGCCTGATGGCCCTTTTTTTCGGTGCCGGCAGCAGCGCACTGATTTCCACTACATTCCAGACCTCCCTGCAGCAGGAAAAGCGTGCCGCACAGGAATCTTACCATATGATTTTAAATACGCTGCAGGTCGTAAACAATATGGATCAGTGGACAGATGAAAAAGACCTGTCAAAAATATTAGAGCAGCTGTCCACACAGGGTTCGTTCTGGGCTGCCCTGCAGCTGCGCTCAGAAAAAGAAATCCTATACTCTGCCGGATCAGCAGCTGCACACTTTTTAGAACTCGCAGACCAGATCGATACGACGCACCTTGCCTGCGCGATTT
>OFGA01000649.1_pt1 | contig 27608 bp, 27 predicted proteins | sample 1521471 | NCBI WGS metagenome assembly OFGA01 (sample SAMEA3504086, study PRJEB24116) | mouse gut metagenome | biome: mouse gut; feature: mouse-associated habitat; material: faeces | place: Denmark | collected 2011 | reverse complement strand
CCCAATACTTCATGGGGTCGTCAGCAGGGCCCTGGGCGGTGGGGGACAGGGGCTCAATGGCGATGAGGTAGGTACCGCTTTCCAGGCTTTCCACTGCGCCATCCTCGGTGACGATGGTGCCATCCCAGAGGAAGTAGTTGTGGATGAAGCCCTCTCCCTCGCCGCCGGGTTCGGCGGCTCTGGCGGCTTTCCTCAGCTTGTTCACTTCTTCGCCTTGGTAGGGGAAAGGTGGCAGGAAGAAATCATCCGGCATGAGTTCCAGGTCGTAGTCCTCCCCGCCGGGGTACATCTCGTCTGCCTTGGAAAGGTCGGTCTCATCCGGGGCCTTTTCCGGCTCCTTCTCTTCCGGGGCAGCAGGCTCTTCTGGCTTGCTTTCTTCTGGAACTTCAGGGGCTACAGGCTCCTCTGGGGTCGTAGTGTCGTTGGGAGTATCTGTATTTTCGGTGTCATTGGGGGTGGCATCTTCGGGTTCAGAAGGTTCGGAAGGAGTTTCCGGCTCGGCTGGTTCAGCAGGTTCCTTTGCATCGCTGCCATCCTCCGGGGCGGTGGCGTCGTCGGTGGTATCTTCCGGGGCAGGGGTATTTTCGCTGTCCTCGTCGGGGGTGGTATCTTCTTCTGGGGCAGACTCCCCATTTGCATCAGCGGCCCCATCTTCTTCTGGGACAGACGTTTCACCGGCATCAGTGGCAGGGGCGGTCTCCCCGTCCTCCACATAGGCGGCCAGGGTGCGGCCACCATCATCCTCATCGGAAGGACCGGCAGCTTCATCGTTATTGCTTTCTTCAGCCGGAGCAGGATCGGGTTCCGGCTCAGGGGTTTCTTCCGGGTCAGGCTCCGGGGTCTCGTCCGGCTCTGGGTCAGGTTCTGGGGTCTCACTGGGCTCTAGGGTCTCATCCAAGGCAGAGTCATCCGTCCCTGGCTCTTCACCAGGGGTCCCCTCTGGAGTTTCTTCGGGGGTTTCGGTATCTTCCGGGGTCTCTACTGGTTCTTCAGGGGTCTCATCCGGGGCCTCGTCCGGTTCTGTGTCAGGTTCTGGTGTCTCTTCTGGGGCAGGGTCATCCATCCCCGGCTCTTCCTTCGGGAGAACTTCTTCGTCCTCGTCCTCTGGAACCGGACCAGAATCCCGCACCCAGGGCGGGGTCTGGCCCTTAGCGAGGAAATACTGGGCAGGGGTGCTCCAGGGCAAAGCCTGTCCAGAAAGACCGTATACCTCTACATCCTTAGCGGCGGTGAGGGTAAGGCCACCTTCGGACAGCCTTTTCAGGTCCTCCTCGATCTCCCCCAAAGTGCCTTTCACAACTGTCGTGCCGGATGGGTCCAGGTGGTCCTTATACTGATAGGCGTTCAGGTAGCCGAGAAAATCCTCCGGGTCGGCAACATGGTGCTTGGAGGCAGGGAAAGCGGTGTCCGCCGGGCCTCCCACCTGGTTATACTGCTGGTTATACAGCAGCAGGTCCGGTTCGCCGGTGTCGTATTTATACACCTTGAGATTTACGTTTTGGGTCATGGCGATGGAGAAGGCAAAGTACATCCAATCGGTGTCCGCGTCCTCGTATCCCGCCGCAGCCACAGGGGAGGACAGGATGGACTGACGGGGACCCTGGGTACTGGTGGCATAAGCCATGGGGCGGGGATTGGTGATGCCCCACAGCTTGTTGTATTTGTAGTCCTCGATGCTGGCATTGACGCTGACACCGAAGGCGGTCACCGCCGTCAGCGGGATGCTGGTGATGACCAGCAGTATGCTGAGTAGTCCAGATGTCAGGCGTTTCCATAGCTTCTGCTTCATCTTGCTGTCCTCCCCGTGAACCTCTCTGCCTGCCTTTTGGGGATACCAAAGGCTTCTCCGTTCTGGAAATTGTTCCTCGATACTTTCATCTCTCTCAAGAAACGCACCGAAACAACACTTTCCCTATATTTATAATTGTACCAAACCAGAAAGCTGGCATCAATAAACATTTCTTATATAATTCGACGGTAATTATTATTACATTTGTACAAATACTGCCGATTTTATGAAATAATCCTCTATTATTTCCAGAAAAATGGAAGATATATTTGCTTTTGATAAAAGTAAAATACTGCTTGATTTTACTGGCAAAAAAGTCTTTTTCGGTAAGATTGTATTTTACTGTCTATGTTAAAGAAACCTTGCGGCCAAATCTCGGTGATGTGAAGGAAAACGTGATACCGCTATTTGTATTTCTTACTCTGTACTATCTACTCTTAAAGTGTTCCCTTCCAGGTGGTCCATCATGGACCTCCCCCCGGTCCAGCAGAAGGGTGCGCCTCCCCCTTGGCGGGGAGGCGCACCCTTTTCCACTGTCGGCTATTTTACGATATACAGGTTCGACGTATCCCCTCCATTCTCCCGACTTCTCCGCTCCCTGCGAAGATAGCCGCTTCTTTCCAATTCGTTCAGTGCTCGTTTCACCGTACTGCGGGACAAACGCAAATCACCGGCGATCCGCCGTATCCCCGGCCAACACTGTCGCTGGCTGTTCATCCGGTCTCGTAAGTACATATACACCGCCTTGGCCCGATGGGGGAGGTTGTCATCCGAATAGATGCTGCCAAAGTAGCCCATCTTTCACCTCCTCCCTATACCTTGACACCGCCCATGTCTTTCTGCAATCCAAGGGCGGCCCCTCCTGTCCTTGCACTCTTCCTTCTGCCTTGAGCAGAAGGGATAAGCTGCTCCTCGATCTCCAGCGGCGGGTACTTTTCCAGGATGCTTTTCCGCAGTTCCCCCCGCCCGGCGTATTCCACCGTACAGTCCATCCGTTTCGGGACGGTATACGGCTCCTCGAAGGTGATCCCCCAGTCCAGGAACAGCCGCAGCTTAGTCCGCATGGGGTGGCTGCCGGTTTTCATGACGACAAACTCCCCCTTTGGGATAGACTTTAGTTCATCCGGCGTCAGCAGAGGCCGCTCCATCATCTGGAGGGACTGGCTGGGGTCGTTTTTCCCCCGGCTCACCGAGCCGGAAAGGACAGTCCTGCTGCCAAGGGCCTTGGACAGTACCTCAGCGGTCTGGCTCCCTGGCGCAAAGCCGCCGAAGATGGTATCCTGAACGTTATCCCGGATGATCTCCGCCCCCTCACGACCATAGTTTTTCTCCAGCTGTGCCAGGGACTGGATAATGGGGACCAGCGTCAGCCGCCGGGAGCGGCCTGCGCTAAACAGCGGAAGGACATCGAAGGGCGGCATGGTGCCAAACTCGTCACAGAACAGCACGGCGCGATTTGGCAGTTTTCCTCCATTCTCATCTGCCACCGAGAACAACTCCCTGGACAGGTTTTGGATCAGCAGCCCCGCCATGAAGTTCTTTGTGCTGTCCTCCTCCGGCAGGATCAGAAAGATGGAGGATTTCTTCGCCGCAAAGGTTTCTGCGTCGATGGCGCTATCAAAGCACAGCACCTGCTCCAATTCCGAATCCAGAAAAGCGTTCAGCCTGGAGAGGACCGTAGACATAACTGAAGCCATCGCCTGATCCGCCGAATTGAGGGCCGCCCCCGCAAACCACCTGGCCTTATGCTCCGGGGGAAGCATCCGCATGAGCATCTGAAAGTGGCTCTGGTTCCCCACCGGTGAAGGCTCCAGCAGGTCCTGCACCAGCTTGAATACCGAAACGATGTGCCGTTTGTCCACCGGGTCCTTCTCGGTAGGCGGCAGAAATTCCGCCAGAAGAAGGACCATCGAGGTGAGCAGGCCCTCCGCCGCATCGTAGAAGAAAGCGTTCTGTCCACGGTCGCTCCCGTCCGGGTCGATGATGGTCTTTGCCAGTATCTTGGCATACTTCTCTGCCTTGGCCCTGGCTGCAAGATCGGTGGGGTCCTCCTTTGAGGCATCCATGTAGCGGTTGATGAGGGTCAGCAGATTAAACCCATCCGACTGGGTAGGGTTCCGCAGGTCGATGACCGAGACCTTGTAACCGTAGTATTTCCGGGCTATGGTCCCGTAGTTGCGGGCCAGGTCTCCCTTTGTATCCAAGGCCAGGAAACTCATCCCGCTGGCGCAGGCATACTCCAAATTGGGATACAAAAAGAAGGCGGTCTTGCCCACGCCGCTGGCCCCAATCATGAGACAATGGATATCATCGCTGTCCACCAGGGCGGTGATCCTTTTCTTGCCTGTGCTGCCCAGGACAAGTCCCTGCCGGGCAGGGCGGTTTTCTCCCCGCCGCCAGTCCCGAACGGCGAAGGGGATGTGGGCGTAGGTCTGGTGTGTTTCCTTTGGCGTTGCCCATCTTGCGGTCCCATGCTGGCCATTCCCCACTGTCCTGGCCTTGATGCCGTTGAGGGTATAGTTGTTGGACAGCACAGAGATGCCGCCAAAGACCAGCAAGACCACACCGGCCATAGCCATCATCAGACCAATATCTGACATGGTCCCTCCTCCTTTTGCAACAGTGTCCGTCTGACAAGGTCCTCATTCCAGTCCTTGAGCCGTGGGGTCAGAGACTGGCTGGGGATGCCCTTTTCCGCCAAGAGAGCCGACATCCGCTGGCTTGCTATCCGCCCTGCCTGGTCGTTATCCAAGCAGAGGAATACCTCTTCTACCCGGTGCATCCGGTCCAGCATCTTCTCTGTCGGAAGAAAGGAGGTCCCGCAGCAGGCGACATAGCTGTGTTCCTGCCACCGCTCCGGGTGGAGGGTGAGGTAGGATAAAAGGTCTATCGGGGCCTCAAAGACAAAGAGCGTCCCATCCGTGCCAAGGTGATGAAAGCTGTACCGGGGAAGGCTCCCCTCCACATTGACGCAAAAGGTTTTCCCGAAGCTGTTGGTGCTGCGCTTGTGGGCATGGTGGGGGACGCCTGCCTCGTCTGTGCCCACAAACACCGCGTTGTGGTATTCGGCGTCCTCATACAGCAGCCCTTCCCGGACAAAGTAACTGACCACCTCCGGGGCGATCCCCCGGTGCTTCACCAGATAAGCATAGACCCTTCGGGCATCTCCATTGGCAGGCGGCAGAACAAAAGGCTTGGGCGGCTCCTGTGCCTGCTTGGTGGCGGCGGGATATATGGTCCCGCCATCGCCCAGCAGAAGTTCCACCGCATCGGGGTAGTCCAAATTGTAAAACCGCTGAACGAATGAGATGGGGCCACCGCCCCTTTGGGCCGCATGGTCGTACCAGCGGTTCCCTCGGATGGTGATACTGTGATCACTGGTCAGGCGCATATCCCGCCCGGAGCGGACAAGTTTTTCCCCCTGGCTTTCCAGGAAAGCCGCAAGGTCTACCCCCGCGGCCTGCTCCTTCTGCTGGTCTGTGAAATAGATGTATGGCATTGTAAACCTCCTATGATGTCATCACCGGCTCATGGTCATCTCGCTTGTGACCTTGGGCCGCTTTCTTTTCCCGTAGTTTCCGCCGCAGTTTGTGGTCTGTACCCATTTTCACTCCTTGACCGGCTGGCGGCAGCTGCTCCAGGAAAAGGTTCCCCAAGTGGTGAAAAAGCCGGGCCACCCCCTGTCTCACCAGCTGGTCCCGAAAATCATCCAGGTGGAGCAGATAATACTGGGCGTAGATGTTCCCCTGCTCCGCTGAAGCTGTCAACCAACGAACACCATTTTCCGTATCTCCTTTTTCCAGCAGCAATCTCCCCAGGGCATATTGGGCGAACTCATTTCCCCCCTCCGCCGCCCTTGTCAGCCACTCTATCACGCTGTCCACCTGTTCCGGGCTGCTGTCTGGATCGGCCAGGATGATCTTCGCCAGTTGGTACTGCGCGTGAGGATTCCCCAGCCGGGAAGCCTTTTCAAGCCATACCCTTGCGGCGGCCTCGTCCTTCTCTGTCCCCACCCCACGAAGGAGCATCCAGCCGATACGGTACTGGAGTTTATCATCGTGGCTCTCCTGTTCCATTGACCGGAAACCGAGGAACGCCTGGGAAAAATATTCCTCTGCGATCCTGGCGTCAGCTTCTCCTCCGATGCCATCCCGATACAGCTTGGCCAACTCATAGGCGGCATAGGGGACGCCCTTTGCGGCAGACTTTCGATAGAGTTCCTTCGCCTTGACCTCATCCTTTTCCACGCCCTGCCCCCGAAGGTACAGTCCCGCCAGAGAATACATAGCGAACTTGTTGCCTTGCTCTGCCGCCTCATCAAACCAGCTGGCGGCCTGGCTGTAGTCCTGCTCTGTCCCCAGGCCCGCAGCGTGCATCTTTCCAATGCGGTACTCTACATAGGGGGTCGAATCTACCACAAGAAATGTATCCAGGGCTTTTTTGTACCAGCCTTGTGCCTGCTCCATGTCCATCTCCCGGCCCAAGCCATCCGCAAACATCCGGCCCAGGTCATACATGGCAAGTGCGTTGCCCTTCTCTGCTTCCGCCAGGAAAAGATCAAAGGCTTTTTCAAAATCAGGGGGATTCGTATCGTTCCCGTACAGAAACTCACGGGCCATCTTGTACCGGTCGCTCCAGTCGACCTTGTTTCCAGGTGTATCGAAATCGTCCGTCTGTGGCTCGTCATCTATGACGTTCTCTTGCGGCACATCTTGTGGGGAGAAAAGGCCCAAACACTCCCCCAGCCGGACCGCCTCCCGGATGACCAGATTCTTGATCTGCTTGAACTCTTTCTGCTGGGAAAGCGGTATCCTCTTTGGCATAGCGTCCTTGTAGGTGCGAAGCACATCCTCTCGTAACTCATACCAAAGGTCATAGCTCTTTGCGACAAGGGGGTCCTTCGCCAACTCCTCCACGACCTCGTCCACCAGGTCCTTCAGTGGCGCTTTGAGATAGCCATACTGTTTCTTGCCGCCAACAGTTTTCAGCTTTTCCGCTAATTGGAGCAGCAGCTGACCGGCCCTTTCACTCTCCGGGTCTCCATCCTGTATCCGCTGAACGAGTTTTTCCAATACATTTTTTGTTTCTGTTGTTAGACTGTCCCTTCGCTGGGTCTGCCGGGAATAGATCTCGGTCAACTCCTGCCGAAATATCTCCTTCGCCAGCCCGGACTTGATCTTCGCAAGCCCCTCCTTGGTGAGAAAACCGGACTTGCCATCTGCGCTGTAGCAGACCATGTGGACATGGGGGTGGTGGCCCTCGTCGTGAAAGGCGGCGTACCATCGGAACTGCTCCAAGGGTATCTTCATCGCCTGGGCCATCTCCACCGAGAAGGAGGTGAGCAGGTTTTTCCACGTCTGGGCGTTGTCGTAGCCCAGCCGCTCTGCATCCTCCCGCCGCAGGGAGATGATGGGCTTCCACACGTTGCCCGGATGGTTCGCTACCTCCTTTACGACCTGGGAGAGAACGACCGGCTCGTCGGCACCGGAAAAGAGCGCATGGTCGCTGACCCGCTCCGCCCTGGGCCTGCTGGCGATGTATTGTGTATAGTTTTCCTTTTGCTGAAAATTGGGAGAGAGCGGTTTTTCCGCCCCCTCCCGTGTGGCCATGTACCGGACATAGTTTTTCAGGTGCGCTGAGGTCTTTCGGGCTCGGCCCTTGGTATATGGTATCTTTACGATAAGCCGTGGCACCGTGCGTTACCCTTCCTTCTGGTAGCGCACCGCGTCCAGGAAGGTGATGTTGCCTCCCGTCTGCCGCACCTCCCGGACGCACCGCTCCCGGAGACCTTGCAGGGTGCTTTCACTGACGTCCAACTCGGCGGCCAGGATGTTCATCAGCATATCCAACTCCACCGCCAGCTTGAACAGCAGCCGGGCGATGCGGCCTTCGCTGTCCTGAACGGTCCCTTTGAGGGCTGCCACCAGCGCGGGCGGAAGCACCTCCACCGCGTCCTTGGCGGACAGGTACCCGGCGTAGAACCGGATGGCCTTGTCGATAAACTCGTTCTGGCTTTGGCAGTTGTCCCTGGGACAGAGGTCCTTCACCAGCTTCTGTGTCTCCGGCGTGATCCGCAACGCAAACTTTATCTTTTCAGTTGACATTTTTCCTCCTTTCCGGGGTGAGGTCATCTCTCATCCCCTCACCGCCTGGCTTTGTGCCTGGTGTTCCCGTTTTCCACTACCCCTGATGTGACCCCAGCCCCCGAATTCTGACCCCAGGAAAATCGTCTCCCCGACCCGCTCTGCGGGGCGGTGTGAGCCGGGGAGGGGGCGCTTGCGACCCCTCCCCTTTAACCTGCAAAACCACCGGACCCGAAAAAGGCCCTCTGAGGCCGGATGACCACAGCGCCCAAAAAACCGGTCAAAAATCGCCAACAGGAGGCTCGCTCTCGGCACGGGGCAGGTCTGCTACCCAGCCCCTCAAGCCGCCGTACAGGGCCACACTGGGGCGGACAGCGGGGAACGGCTCGTCAATATCTCACAGTGTTTGCATCATGGGACGGCTTGGCGTCTGCTCGATCATTTGGCCTGACAAATGTCTCAGGAATTCGCTCCACTGATGCTCCTCCGATCGACAGTTTATTTGGGACGCATGACCGGCGGCGGTGAGTATATCTTCCATTTTGTAGGTCTGCCATCCATTCTTTACTTCCATGGTGGAGATCATCCTCTGACCAAAGTCCACATCGAACACGCTGAATATCCTCCAGGAACCATTTAACCGTTTCTCCGCAAGGTCCTGAAACTGATCTTCTTTCAGCTGCATATCCGGGTAAAAACACTCTAAGAACCGCGGGTCTGAAAATAAAGACTCTTGCCGCACATAACGTCGGAATACAAAGGATAGCTTCAAGAAGCTGACAGGCCGGGTGGTCAAAAAGTAGTTATCTTCTCCATCCTCCGCGATGTGAAAGACAGATATCTTGGTATCTCCTGCCTGTCTGTCCTCTTCTGCCAGTCGCTCCGCCTCGATCTCCAGGCTGATCTCCTGCTGCTCATGATCAGGGACAGTCTGCTGGTAGAATTCCTCTATCCGGGCCTGCATCACTGTTTCCAACGCGGTCTTGGAGTTTTTCAAAACACGCTGGAGGGCATCGTACTGCCGCTGGTGCAGCTGGAGGATGACCTCGGTATTGCCTGTACTCATTTCTCTCCTCCTTTTTGCTCCTTGTGTGCGGACTTCACTTTTTGCAGGTCCAGTGGAGAGAACGCCGAAGCATCATAGGAAAGGTGACTTTCCTTCACAACTCGCTCCAACACAGCAAGCATCCGATCTTCCTCCACACTGTTGGCGTCGGACAGACTGTCGTAGCAGATCCATTCCGACGAGGCAAGGGTCTCCCGAACCAGCACGTCGTAACCCATCCGCCATAGATCACCATCTTTAGAGAAAACAGCATCCAGGCGGACACATCCTGCGATCAGTGTTGCCACGGTACACCAAAACGGCTCGCCTCCAGGCTGCTGCTTCAGCGTGTCTATCGCCGCCAACCCCACCCGTTGATGATACTGATACGCCTTCCCCAGGCGAGCCGCCATCTGTCTTTTATCCATATCCACCACCTCCTACATAGACTGTATGGAGAACCCGGAGCCTTCCGGTCCCTCCTTTGGCCCGATCTCATCAAAGTATTCCTGCCATTCCTTCCAGGAAAAATCAGACGGGACATTTTGCAGGCTCATTTTCAGCGCATTCTGTAGATAGCTTACGTCCAGCCCACAGTCCCGGTAACCCTCCAGCACCGTTTTGTAATACCAGGGGCTGGGGCTCCCGAAGTCTTTTTGCAGGTCCATGACATAAGCCATAACAGATATTTCCTGGCCGTCTATCTGGACCGGAACATCCTGCTTGAAATAGTGGGAGGGAAATCCCTCATAACGGTCCAGGGACAACTCATCGCTTGGCATGAGTTCCCACACCGCGACCGGTACCATAGCGCCCTCTTTCGGCGCGATAGTGGCGAAAGCGCCATTCTTCCTCCCTTTGAACTGTAATTCATATCCGGGGATCATTCCTGTTCCCACCAGCCTTGCTTCGGAGCAACGGAATGCCATCTGCCGGAGATTTAGGTTGCTGCCATAGGCGGCATACAATTTTTTCTTCACTCGTTACATCCTTTCGATTTACATAGTCATCGTAAACTCCCAGCCGGAAGCAGCCTCTTGCTCCTGCGCAGGAGTTTCCTCTCCGGGGAGGGCTGGCGCGTACTGTACCAGTCCTTCCCGTTCCTCCAGCCGTTTTTTTGCCAGCCGCTCCTTCTGCGCCAACGCTTGGGCCGGGTCCTTCCAGGCGATGCTTCCCTCCAGGTTTTTCAGCAGATGCAGCCGGGCGGTCTTGAACTCATCCCCGATGAGCCCCAGCCGCAGCAGCCAGGTTCGGAAGGTGTACTTTTCATTTGTGCTGGTGGTCCTGCTGTGGGAGGCGCTTTTCTGTACCAGCGCCTGATGGCTGATAGCGAGGCAAAGCTGGATATAGGATTTGACTTCTCCAGCGTGGAGGGTGGAATTGAAGAGCCGAAACTCGATCGTCCCCTTGGAAAAAACACTGTGCAGATTGAGGGCATGATATCGGCTTTGGTCATAATGGCGATCCCTCCCGCCCCTTCCGTTGTACCAGAGACATTCTATCTCATCCATAGAGCGCGGGCGGTGCTGATCCATCCGCTCCAGAAAGGTGATATCCGTTTTTTTGCAAAACCTTTCCCGTTCAACATTGATCTGGAGAGCCTTGTAAAGCAATTCCTCCTTTGCGGCCATGATATTGACGATATTTCTTAGGGTCTTTGGGGTGTGGGGAGAGGCGTCCACATGGATATGGATCCCGCAGCTGCTGTTGACCATCCCGCCGTTTTTTCTGAGTCTCCGGACGATCTCCTGGATGGTCTCGATGTCCTCGTACCGGCAGATAGGGGAGACCACCTCTACCGAATAGTAACCGGATGCTCTGCCGTGCTTGGATTCACAACGGATGGAAGAGTCACGCATCACCTTCCAGGAGCGTCCCTGGCTGTCCTTTGCCAGGTAGGTGTCATAGCTGCCGCCAACATAGGACGCATTCCTCACAAAAAGACCGGCGATCACATTGGCCGCTTGGTGCCGGGTGATGCCGGTCATCTCGATCTCGATACCAAATCGTTGTGTCCTCAATCGTTGCCACCTCTTTCAACCGGAAGGGCCTCCTTCCTCACCCGCCTGGGCCGCTCCCTGACAGGAGTGGACTTGCGCTCCAGATACTCCTGCACCGCCTCCGGCACCGACTTTTCGTAGAGCGCCGCCAACTCCATCTTGACGGGGATGGTCGCGATGGGGACGACATCATAGTTGCCGTTGTCACCCATTAACTCCAGCAGTTCTTTTTGAGTCTCCTTGTTAAGGTTGCCCCAGTAGATCTCGTACGCCATACATTTTTCCTTTCTGTCATAAATACTGCCTTGGGTTTTGCGGGACCCCGTCCTGTATCACCTCCAGGTGCAGATGGGGCCCGGTGCTTCTGCCGGTGCTGCCACTCTTGGCGATGACCTCTCCGGCGGCCACGGTCTGCCCTTCAGTCACCAGAATTTCAGAACAGTGAGCGTACATGGTCACCAGCCCGCCGCCGTGGTCGATGGCCACATGATACCCGTAGCCGGTCTGCTTATAGCGGACAAACAGCACCCGCCCATCCTTCACGGCTCGAACTTCGGTCCCCAGGGGGACCGCCATATCCAGCCCGGTATGGCCCTCGCTGCCCGCGCCGGTGGGGTTCTGGCGATAGCCGAATTCGCTGGTGACCTTGTCCCGCCAGCCACCGGCCAGTGGACTGACGAAGCCGCCAGGGGAGGGGACCACATCGGAGTCCTTGGTCAACTCTTTGATGAGGTCGTGGGTCCCGTTGCCTCCTTCTAACGACATATCCACGCCCACATCGAAGCTGTCATACCGCACCCGAAGATAGATTTCGGTGATGTTGGCGCTGTCATCGAATGTAACTGCTCTGCCAACATGGCCTCCTACATTAGCGTAGATGGCGGACAGGTCATGGATGGGGACCGCTACGGTGTAGGTCTCTGTCTCCTCATAAGGTTCGCCGTTTTCGTCATACTCGGTGACGGTCCGGGTGCGGGTCTCGTAGGTGACGAAGCAGTCCACAAAGGACCGGGCAGCGGCAGCCCGCAGCCGCAGGTGGTCCTGGCCGAAGTACAGAACATAGAAAACAGCCTTGACCCGCACCGAGTCAAGGCTGTCACTGCCCTCCATCTCCGTCTCCACCGCAGAGATGGCATTGTCCAGTTTTGAGAAACAGGAGCGCATCTCCTGGATGTAGGTTTTGTATTCGCCGGGCATTGTCACCGGGATGTTTCCGCCCTGGAAGGTGAGCCGCACCGCTGCGTTATTGTGGTTGGCGGTCCCCTGGAGCATAGAGCAGATCACCGCCACCAGCAGAAGGAAGGGGGTGAGGATGGCGGCGACAGCAACAGCTACTCCTTTCCAGGCTCGTTTATCGGCAGCTAACAAAGCTGCTTTTATCAGTATCGGGTTGGGCAAAGCATCTCCTCCTTTTGAGACACAGGAAAACAGCCGCCCCTTTCGGTACGGCTGTCTCGCTGCTCTTTCTGTTATAAAAACTCCATGAAGCCTTTTCTCTCCTGTCTCTGCCCTTGGTCCATTTCCAGCGCCCGCTGCCAGGTCTGCACCGTCTCCTGCTGAAAGAACGTCACCAGCGGCTCCAGGACTTCCTCCTCATCGTACTGCTGGAGGGCCTTGTAATAATCCTGTTTGTCCTCGTCATAGACGATAAGGGGCGGGTGGTCGTTGAGCATCAGCCAGTAGTTGAGCAGCGTTCGGCCCACCCTGCCGTTCCCGTCGGCAAAGGGGTGGATGTAGTCGAACCGGGCGTGAAGATAGGCTCCGGCTTTCAGCGGCGAAACACCGCCGTTCTGCGTGACCTCCTCCAGCAGCTCCTCCAGGTCCTCCTCCACCTGTTCGGGGGAGGAGCCCACCTCGTTGACGCCGGTCACATAGTCGTGTTTTTTGAATTCGCCAGGGCGTTCCCCGTTTTCCAGATACCGCCGCTCATCGTAGGTGCCGCTGGCGAGGAGCCGGTGCATCTCCCGGACCAGTTCCACCGAAAGAGGCTCCTTTTTCACCAGCCGCTCCTTGATGGCTTCATAGCACAGCTTCTGGTTTTGCTGCTCGAAGATGGTCCGGGGGCTGCCGGTGTAGCTGACCACCCTGCCGTTCTCGAAGATCTCCCTGGTATCGTGGTAGGTGACCTCCGGGTTTTCGATCCTGCCGGAGTGATAGGCAAACAACACCCGGAAGCTGTCCAGCCGCAGGTCGATGTCAGCGGCAGAGCGCACCTGCCAGCTTCTCCAAAGGGCAACGGCCTTTTCATAGGGCCCCATCCGATCCCCTCCTTTTCTTCTGGGCTCAATTATAGCACATCTGTGGGCGAAAATGGGGAGAACAGGGAAATAAATCTCACCTCCCCCCTCCCGCCCCGTACAGGGCCAGCTTATGCTCCGGGGTTTTGACTACCAGATTATATCGCTCCGCCCCGCACTTGTAGAGACAGCACCCGGTCTGGCAGTCCAGGATCAGCTTGTACTCGGTCTCCTCCAGCTGGAGGGCGTCCATGTAGGCCCGCTTGTCGATGGTCCCCGGATGGAACAAAAAGTGGTGGGTAGGGATGGAGAACAGCGGCTTTGTCATCTCCGCCACGCCGGGCAGCAGGAAGTCCTCAATGTTCTGGCTGCTGAGGACGATCATACTGCCACGTTTTCTTACCCGTTTCATGGCGTTGCGAATGTAACTAACCGCCACCGGGTTGGAGAGGAAAACATGGAGTTCCTCAAACACCCCCGCCGTGTTCCCGCCGGAGATCAGGGCGTGGCTGATATAGGATAGGACATTGAAGAGCATGGCGTCTTTGATGTTTTTGCCGGATTCCATGAGGTCCTTCACCCCGAAGGTAACGAAGCAGCTGGCGTCAACGCTGGTGTGGCCGTTAAAAAACTTGGAATCCGCCCCCTTGCACAGGGAGTGGAGACCCAAGAGAGCAGACCGTAGCAACTCCGGGGTGTACAACTCCTCCTTTGTTCCTTCTGCCTTGATCCGCTGGTACTTGGCGTCCATAAGGTCATACAGGTCGGAGAGGGTGGGAAAATCGGTGGGGCCCAGCAAAGAAAAATCGGTGTTGTCTTTGAGCCCCCATTTGGAATACAACCGCCCCAGCATGATCTCAATGGTGTCGATCTGGCCGTCGTCGAAGGGCTTGTAGCTGCGGAAGAAATCCCGCAGGAAGGAGATGTGCTGGGACAGAAGGGTGCCGCCACGGAAGGCGGCGGGGACGTCGCCCTCCGCCTGGTCATCCCAATGGCTCCACATCCGAGGCTCCAGCACATTGATGAGGTTTTTGCCGCTGGTCAGGTCCAGATAAGCCCCGCCCAACCAACGGGTGATCTCCTCATATTCGTTTTCGGGGTCTAAGCAGATCACCTTTTTCCCGCTCTCTAGAATGTTGCAGAGAAGGAGTTTCAAGAAGTAGCTTTTGCCTTTGCCGGAACTGCCCAAAATAAGGGTATTGGCGTTGGATTTGTCCGCCGCCCTCCGCTCCAGGTCCACGATGATGGACGAACCATATTTATCGTATCCGACGTAAAACCCGTTGGGGTCAGTTTTGCCGGTGTAGGCGAAGGGGAAGAGATTAGCGACGCTGGAGGCCGGGAGCATCCGCTCAAACTCCTCCCCGAAGGCGTTATGCCCGCTGGGCATCACCGAAAGGAACCCGTCCTGCTGGCAGAGGTGCAGCCGGTCCACGCTGATCTTCCCCCGGCCTAACTCTGCTTCTACGCTGTCCCGCAACTCGGAAAACTCCTGCTCTGTTCTGGCGATAAGTTCAATATATACCGCTGTGTGGAAGAACGGCTCCCGGTTTCGGTGGGCAGTGCGGATCATAGAGGAGACGTCCTCCAGGTTGCTCTGCGCCTCCACCATCTCCCGAATGTCGGTACTGCTCCCCTTGAAGCGGTTGGCCTTGTCCGCCGCCTGCAATATTTTTCGCTCCTCCGCCGGGGAGACCAGCCGGGTGTAGATATGCAGGGTCACCCCGGCCCGCTCCCCCAGCCGCTGAAGGAGGGCCTGCTCCTCGGTGGAGGTGGGGTATCCCCGCACTGCCCAAACACAGCGGAAGGTATTGCCCACCATATAGCGGTCCACCTCGAACCGGATGGCGGCGGGGGCGATGAGGTCCAGAAAGGTCTGGAGGACCTCGGCCTCCTCCATGACACTGGCGGCCTTGTAGTCGCTCTGGTTTCCTTTGAGGAGCCATCTCTGTCCATCGAAATCATCGTATCCCTCGGAGATAACATCCTGGGAAAAGTAGACCGCCAAAATGCGCTTGATGTCCTCGTATCCGGCCCTGCGGACGGTAAAACCCTGCTCCCGGATCATCTTCTCCAGCCGGGAAAGGTAGGGGTACATCTCCCGCTCCCTGATGTTCCGGGGGCGAATGATAAGCATGAACTCCCTGGCGGTGGCGGTGCGGCTCTGTATCTCGTCCAGATGCCGCAGGGCCTGCTCCAGCAGGGGACGGATGGGGACGCTCTCCTCTTGCTCCATCCTGCCGGTGAGATACCGCTTGTTATGCTCGAAGCTTTCACGGGAGTTGAGGCAGAGCAATTCCACCTCCACGAAGCCCTTGAGGACGTGCATGAGGGCGTTGACTCTTGCCCGCAGGCTCTCTCTGGACAGCACCGACACATTGGTGGGCTGGAGGAGAAACAGCACGATCTCCTCTCCCTGCGGCGTGATGATGCTATGCTCGGTGATCCGCTCCACCTGCATCAGGGAGCGGGTGCTTTTTCTCCTTCTTCTCTCTGTGATCTTCGTTTTCGGTCACCTCCATATAAAACGGGGAGGCCCAGCGATACAGCCGGGACCTCCCGATAAAGTAGACGCCCGCCTTTCGGATGAAATCCAAAATGCAGGCGTCCTCGATGCGAACGGTGAGGAACAGGTACAGGGCGGCGATGGCGGCAAACAGCGGCGTGCCAAATTGCGTTAAAGTCACGACGCCGAACACCGCCAGCAGCCCGCCCGCTGTCAGGTCCCGCAGCCGCCACAGCCACAGGGTGGGGGCGGCTTTCAGGTCGTCCGGGTAGATGTACATTTTTTCTTCCCTCCTTCATGGTCCAGGGCCCTGTGGTTTTCCCACGGGGCCCTGGACCTCTTGTTTTCTCCTTACTCTTCCACTTCTCCTGCTTCTTCCGTTTCCTGCTCTGCCACCCTCTCCGAGGCGTTCTGTCCCTGCTCCCACCGGGTCAGAGCATCCTCCACCAGCCCGATAATGAACTCCTTTTGGGTCAGACCGGGGTGGGCGGTCAGGTACGCCTTGATCCGCTGGAAAAACTCCTCCGGCACCTGGAACGCCATAGTCCTGCCTTTTTCGCTCATCCTATTCTTGCTCCTTCCCTCAAAATGCTCTTTCAGCACCTGCTCCACATACTCGCTCAGGGTCTGCCCCAGCCGCTCCTGCTCCTCCCGGACTTTGGCGTGGAGTTCTATGGAGATAGGGGCGCAGAGGTTCTTTTTCTCTGCCATTCTTTCGGCCTCCTTCCTGCCTGTGGCAAAGCAAGTATATCGAAATCGTCAGGGTAAAGCTATCACCAGAAGCAACAAGGTTTTGGGTCAGAACGAAGCATATTCAACATGATCCTCTGTAACTACTAAGCTGATTGGGTCAATACAGATGATCCCTTTTCCTTGCTCTCTGGCATATCTGATCGTTGCCGCTGTCCCGCCGGATGGCTGCCCGTCATAGACCGCCAACAGGAGCGAAGATAACTCGACCAGCTTCTGGTCCCGTTTCAGCATACAGCCATTGAAGTAAAACTGGCTGACATACTGGATAGAGTCCGCCTGTGCCAAGATAGTTTGGTAGGTCTCCTTTGCGGCAGCGTTCCACTTTGCGTCCTGGTTTTTGCATGGCAAGACACAGTGCAGCTTTATGGACGGGTATTTTCCCCGCAATTCAAGAACAGCCTCGGCGGCCCATGTATCAACACCCAGTGCCATTCCAGAGTAAAAGTCGGTCGTTCCTGATCTGGTCAAGAGGAGGACCTGCTCTTTCAGGGCCGCTTTTAACGCAGCACAAGCGGGGGCCGTTTCATGGAACCGCCAGGGGAATCGCTGGGGACGGTGACCGGTAAAGCCACAGGAACGAGCCATAAAAATACACCTCTTTATAGTGATTTATCACTACTATACCATAAATTTTTGAGTTAGTGAATAATCACTAATAAGTGGTTTCTGGATTGTCTATCATAGTGACAAATCACTTTGAGGAGTTAGCTATGAACACCCGTGAAGCTGTTGCCGAGCGCATCCGTCAACTATGCAGGGAGCATGGGCTCACGCCCAATGGCCTGAGCAATACCGCCGCCGTTCCCCAGGCGACCATAAAAAGCATCCTGAACGGAGAGAGCCAAAATCCCGGCGTTGTCACCATCAAAAAGTTGTGCGATGGTTTGGAGATCACCCTTGGTGAGTTTTTCTCCACGCCGGAATTTGACGCTTTGGAGCAGGAGATTGTCTGAACGAAAAACGCCTGTACGGTTTATCTGTACAGGCGCTATTTGTTTTCTTCCTTTTTCAAAAAATAAGCCACCCCCCCGAAAAAGATACTCCACGCAGAGGATGGCTCGATCCCGCTGGCCCACAGAGTGGTGATGCCGTTGCGCCGGGCGGCAAGTGGAAATCCGCCGATGCCATCAAAGAGACTTCCCATGGTCATCATGGCGGGCACCTCCTACTTCACCGCCGCAGCAAGGTTTCGGCTCAACCCTACCACCGTCTGCGTAGCGTACACCGCCGACATGACGTTGGCCCTGGTGCTGGTGTCCATCCCGAACTGCTGGGCCACCCTCGGTATTTCGGTGGCGGAGAGCATGAGCCCGCATCCCAGCAGCATATTGCTGTTCCAGACCATCAGCCCTGCGATAAGGATGGTGGTCTGCAAAAATGCGGTAAGGCAAAGCCCGGCGATCTGTCGGCACCAGGAATAGAACCCGTCTGTGTATCCCCTGGGGACGCTGAACAGGTACAAAGACCCCACTGCGATCTGGATGAGAAGGATGCCGCCTCTTTTTAGATTTGCGAAAAACACCTTCACCACACTGTACCCCATAAGGACCAGCAGGAAGATGGAAACGAACACCCCGTACCCGTTGAGCCCGGCCATCGCCGCTCTTGCCAGGCTGCTGACGCCATCGGTATGGGCAGCCCCGGCGATGCCGTTGGATAAGGTGCCCTGGAGGTCGATGCACAGCTTGTACAACTCCACCGGAACGGTAGAGAACAGGCTGGCGGCCAGAAAGCCCTTCACTATGCCCAAAGCAGTGTCCCGGACCGCGGTGCTGCGCCCCGCCTGGTACTCCATGGCCATCTCAAACACCGCCACCACGATGCCCACCCCGTAGAGCGCCCAGCCGAAGCATCGGAAAAACTCCACCACCCCCTGGACCCAGACGAGGTCGAACAGCTCTGTCCCCAGGCCGTTCATCATGGTGAGGAATTCTCCCAGAAATTCTACCAGCTTACCGTAGACCCAGTCCAAAATTTCGCCCAGGACCTTGTCTGCAAGAAAATCCCAAATAAACACGAAAGGATCACCTTCTTTCCAAAACAAAAGCGCCATGATAAAGATCACGGCGCTGCTCCTTTTTCTCTTTTCTGCACTTTCTATAGGCTCATCGGGGCTATGCCAGGCGCTTCCTCCTGGCCTTGTTCATCCTGTGCCATGACCTGCTCCACCAAAAGGAATACTTTCTCACAATCAGAAAGGGCTTTCCGCATATCCGTTTCTTCCAGTTCTTCATCGGCAGGATAGCGGACGTTTACTCCATATGGTGTCAGGCAGAAACAAGGCTCCGCCAACTGCTCAAAATGATGGTCCACTTTTTCACACATTTTGCAGAGCAGCACCAGGTCGTGGGTCTTGGGCGGCTCGATCTCACAGAGTGCCAGAAACCCCTTCAGTATTTTCTCAGCGGCCTGTTCACAATGGTAGCAGATCGGGCCGATGGGGACCGGGTGCATCCTCTGGATAAAAACGGCGATGTCATGATCCTCTTTGGCTTTCTCAAACCACTTGCCGGGCAACTTTTCGGCGTTCATACAGAAGCACCCCCTCTCGTTCGATCTTTCGCTCCATACCGGCCTCACCCATCCGCTGGCGGAACCGGTTTTCCCGGTAGACCAGAATGTCCAGCGGTGTTTCCTGTATCGGATAGAGCGCCCGTCTGATCTCTACCATAGCATCGACGGGCCGAAGTGTATCATCCGGGATAATAACACAAAGGTCATAGTCACTGTCCTGGCGAGGCGTCCCATAGGCGTGGGAGCCAAAGAGGTATATCTTCTCTACCTCCACCGTTTCGGTGATGATCCGGCAGATCTGCCGCAGTTCAGCGGACACCTTCTCGGTCATGGGACCACCTCCTTTGCTTTCATTATACCCATTGTGGTGCCAGAGTTCAACTGCGTTTTTTTCATCCTTCTCCCCTCGGAAATAAATATTCCCGATCCCTTCCAACCCTCTTGACAAATCCGCTGTTCAGAGTTTACATAACAACGGGTTTTCCACTGTGAGAAAACCGTGAGCAGACAGAGGAAAGGCAGGGATAGAATGAACATTTTTCAGAACGCAGAGACTTTCTATGGCGGGGAGAGCAAGGAGGTGGCAGAGGTCCCTTTGCTCTCCATCTTCCGCCTGGCAAAACAGATACGCTTGCAGCTTGGCCCGAAGGGATACCTGCTGGACAGCTACCTGGATATCGTGTTCCAGGGGCTGATGAGCGGGAGCGTGTCCGATGTGCTGGAGGATGGCCTCAATGCCGCCTTTGACCTCCAGCCCTCGCTGCTGCAACATATCGTGGAGGGCGCAAAGCAGGATATGCCACACCCCCTGTACCACTGGGCACAGGAGGTCTACGAACAAAATCCCAGTGTCAAATCTTTTCAGGAACACCGGACCAGGATGTACCTGCTCATGGCTCTACTGGGGGATAAACCGCTGGTGTCCGCCCTGTCTGAATTTGCGGCAGAACAACATAGCTGCCTGCTAAGCACGATCGATATCGTGGTCCTGCGGGAGTTATACAGGGACATTTGCCGTTACGTCAATGAGTCCCTGATGGAGGAATTGAACCGCAAACTGCGACGGTTCCAGGTGGTTTCCCTCCGAGATGCGTTTTTGCAGGGCTACACCAATGATCTGCTCTACCAACTGACCTGGCGGGACCCGGAGAGCAGCAAGCAGATATTCCAGCTGCTTCTGGATATCCTTCCTGGGGAAGCATGACAAAGGTGTTTCAAGGAGCGGTACCTGTTCCGGGGTACCGCTCCTTTTGGCTGTGTCAAATACCCAGGATGGTCCAGATATAGGTGGGGGCGGTGATGGAGAAGATGAGCCCCGCAAAGAGGATAGCCGCGGGGGTCCACTCCATCTGGCCGTGCTTGCGGTAGTCCAGGTAGGCGCTGGCGATCTTGACGAACAGCAGGATCACCAGGATCATATCCAGGGCCGGGAACAGCACCGAGTTGACCACCGTCTTGATCTGCTGGGCGGCGCTTTTCCAGGTCTGCTCGATGACTCCTGCCACATTTCCGTTCCCGGCGGCGAAGGCGGTGACCGCCATCGTGATCAGCAGAGTTGCCGCTAAAACGAACGCAAAAATCTTCTTTTTCATTCTCTGTCCTCCTTCTGTTCAGCCCATTCCCATTACCGGCCCAGCCGCTTGGACCGGGCCTTCCGCTTGCCCCTGCTCGGTGAGCCGCTTCGCCTGCTCCCGGTGATGCTCCAGCGCCTGCCGGTAGGCGGCCACTGCCCCGTCGGTCATCTGCTGGCGCAGTTCGGCGGTGGTGGGGAAGCAGATGTCCACATAGCCACTCCGGCCCTTGTAGCTGGGGAAATTGAGGAACAGCCCGTTTTTCCCCTCCATGAGCCGCAGCCCCCGAACCGCAAAGCAGTCATCCAGGGTAGCGGAGAGCCGGGCCAGGCACTTCCCCTCCTGTTCCGTCAAGTGTACCTTCATGTCGATCTTCATGGCGGCCTCCTTTACATCATAACAGGCACAAAGCCTTCTTCATCTAAAAACCAGAATTCCGAGCCGCTGTCATCGTACAGTTCCACCACATCCGAGACGGACAGCCGGTAACCGGTGTAGCCTTGGGGGAGGACCGGGGCGTTGAACACCTCATACAGCCGGTTCAGGTCATCGGTGTCCAACTGGTCATCGAATACCACCTGGTAGTCCTCCGGGGAGATGCCACCAAACCGTTGGTACAGCAGGGCGTAGCAGATGAATTTCTTCTCCGGCACAGCTTGGGGCTTCACCTGATGGACCCGGACCTTCCGGGGGAGGGGCTTCTTTTCCTCCTCCGTTTTCAATTTCTTCGCCACCCCCGGCTCGAAGCGCATTTTATCGCCCCTGCGAGCGAGGCTGCGGGCGGTCTCTCCGGCCCAAAAATCGGCATCCATCACGGCGGTGCCGCCCTCAAAGTAGCCGATGGGGATGCCGCCCTGGTGGATCAGCTGGCGCTCGGTCATGACCGGTTCCTCCTTTATATTCGTAGTTTCCGGTGGCGGGGTCGAAGGTCAGGCCGTAGTCAGCGGCCCGGCCTCCCAAGATGTCCAAGGATTTTTCCACCGCCGCTCTGGTCCCCGGTGTGGGGATATACTCGATGATGGTCTCCCCGTCCCGGTACTGCGCCGCTCCCATATGGGAGCCCACATCCTCGCTGGCCCAAAGGTAGTCCAAGTGGATATCCTTAAAGATGAGGGACAGCTTTCTCACCAGTTCCCGCACCTCCCGATCCTCGGTATCGAAATGGATGGCGGTGCCGCCATCGTATTCCTTGGCGGACCTTTCGGGGTGAAGGGCGTTTTGCGGTGTCCCCCAGTTTTCCAGGCACCAGCCACGAGCACAGTTTCCCTCGCCGTACTTTTCCAGCAGGGCCAAGTTGGTGGGCTGGCGGTAGACCCAGGGCGGCATGGGGGTGATACGATTAAAATCGATGCTGCCCCGGCCATACCGCTGGTCCGAGATGAAGTCCAAGAGGGCGGCGGCTTGGGCTTTGCTCCCCTGAATGTTCAGAATATTCCTGATAGTAGGCATTCAAAACTCCTTTCCGAGCAGAGCAAAGGGCGGGATTCCTCCCGCCCTTTACCTGCTCTTTTCTTCTGTTTTCAGATACCGATACCAGTATTAGGCAGCTTGCCTTTGGGTTGGCCCCACACCACGGTGATCCAGCTGTCCTTAGCGGTGATCCACTCGTCGCCGGTCCTGCCGCCCACATCCGCCCGGTTGATGATGCGATAGCCGCTCTGGAGGTTTGCCAGGGTGGTCACATAGATGGTAGGTTTCTGCTCCTCATGGAATCCCGGCTGAACAGTCCCGAAGTTAAACCGGATGTCGGTGACATACTCCCCGGCGGCGAGGCCCAGGGCCTCCCGCCCGCAGTCCAGGGTGTGGCTGGTCTTGCTGGAAAGCCCAGAGGCCAGGGTCCGGTAGCTGTCCTTCTTGTTGGTGCGGTAGGTGATGTCGTAGGTCAGCCGTTCGGACCAGGTGCCGGTGACGATCTTTCCCAGGCGGACAGCATCGGTGGGCAACTGGTCATGGAGGTAGAATTCCTCCAGCGCCACATTGGAATCGTTGCGGATGTTGCTGAGATCGTAGGACATGATGTCCCCAGCCAGCACCTCCTGGTTACCGCGCTTCTCGACGGACACGCTCACATCCTCACTCTTGTTGAGAACCTCGAATCGCACCAGGTCATCGTGAACCTTGAGGGTAGCGTAGAAGACTTTGCCATCCAGAAGGTAATGCTCCGGGGCGGTGACTTCTTTGATGGCATAGGTCCCCAGGGGGAGCGCCTTGGTGGTGGCAACTCCCTTATAGTTGGTAGTGATGGTAGCAACTACCTCCAACTTCTCGTTGTAGACCTCGAAAACAGCCCCTTCCAGCAGTGCCCCAGCCTTATCCTTGGTGATGGGGTTATCGTCCGCTGCCTTTTTCACGATCTGGATATACCCGCGCATGGGGCGGTTTTCAATGGTGATCTCTGTGGTTTCTCCAGACTTTACCTCCACAGTACGAATGGTGGGGTCCACCACATATCCGGCTGCCTGGACCTCCTTCAGCTTGTACTTCCCAGCGGGCAGCTCACGGGGGAACTCGATGACGCCGTTCTGGTCAGTGACGTACTCCCCAAGGAGGTTGTTTTTGGCATCGTACAAATTAAATACTACCCCATAGATAGGAGCCTTGGTTTCGGCATCCACCTTTTTGAGGCGGAGGGTAGCTTTTTGTTTGTTGAGCATTTCGACAGTGCTGGTCTGCCCCCAGGCCAGAGTGACCTCGTGGACCGTCTCGTCCAACTCGTACCCAGGAAGGGCTTCCACCTCCTGGACATACAGCGTCTCACCACCATCCACGCCGGAAAGAAGGATCTGCCCCAGCCGGTTGGTGGTGTAGGTCCCCACTTCCCGGTGCAGCCTATTGAACACCTTGACCTTTACCCCTTCCAGGGGCTGGCGGGTCTCGGTATCCAGCTTAACCACTTTGAGGACCGGATAAGGCTGGTTGCGGTACTCCACCACATTTAGCTTACCAGATTTCAACTCCACATTCCGAGGGGCGGGGTCGGGCTTGTAGCCATCCAGGCTCTTGACCTCCGTCACCTGCACCCAGCTTTCCTCACGGTCCGGGATGTTGATGATACCGTCAGCGTCGGTGGTAAAGGTGCCGATAATCGCCCCGGAGATTTCAGTGACCTTAAACTGCACACCAGCCAGAGGCTGGCCGGTCATGTCATCCACCTTGCGAATCTGAAGGCCAGTGCGGGGCTTGTTCAGAAACTCCACGATAGCAGGGGCAGATAGCTTCAACTCCACCATCTTGGTTTCACTGCTGGCGATGTAGCCAGGGTTGGCCTTGACCTCCTTAATGAGATACCAGCCGGGGACTACATCCTTGCCGGTGACAGTGGCCATGCCGTTGCTGCCGGTGCGGTACTCACCAACCAGACGCCCGTCCGAATGGGCGACCATGAAAACAGTGTCCGGGATAGGCTCCCCGGTGATGGCGTCCTTTTTGCTGATGATAAGGGGATGTTCCGGGGTGTTAGTCAGTTTGATAACGCCGTTTTCGGCTTCTTTCAGCGTGAATTCATGGATAGTATCATCTGCCAGATAGCCGGGTAAAGCCCGAACCTCCTTGACCAGATAGATCTGGTTGGGGTCAGCGTCCTCCAAGACGATTTTTCCTTCTGCGTTGGTGGAAAACTGTCCCAGGGACTTGCCATCCTTGATGGAGACCTCAAAAACAACGCCCTCCAGCGGCTGGAGGGTCATGCTGTCGTTCTTCTCGATGGTAAGGGTGGGCCGTTTGCGGTTTTTCACCGTCCATTCAGTTGTTTTGCCAGGGGTGAGTTCAATGTCGTAATGGGTATCATCGGTGGTGTAGCCGGTGGGGGCTCGAAGTTCATAAACTTCATACCATCCTGGCTCCAGGGTGTCCACCAGGACAGTACCGTTGGTGCCAGTAGTCACATCTACCGATTCTCCACTATTTTTGTGGGTGATACGGAAAACAGCCCCCGCAAGTCGCTCCCCAGTATCCTCGTCAAGTTTTGTGAGAAGGAGACCGGGTTTCCGAGAATTTGTCACGGTCAGCTTAGAGGTCTTGCCGGGAAGCAATTCGATGTCGTAGTGGGTATCATCCAGCGTGTAGCCAGTGGGGCTGCGAAGTTCGTGAACCTCGTACCAATCTTGCTCCAGGTCCTCCAACAGCACGGTCCCATCCGCGCCAGTGGTCACGTCCACATACTCACTGCTGCCCCGGCGGGCCACCCGGAAGGTAGCGCCCGGCAGGCGGATGCCGGTGTCTACATCCTGTTTCTCAATAAGCAATTTGGGTTTAGGCAGATTGCGGAAAACCACGGTCAGGTTGCCATCCAGGGCTTCAGGCTTAATAAGGACGGTCTGGGTGCTGTGCTCAGCGTCCAAAAAGTACCCATGGGGCGGCTGGGCCTCAACGATGGTATAGTATTTTCCGCTCTCCAGCTTCTGTACTACGACAACACCATTCTCGTTGGTCTGGAAATCCCCTAAAAATTTGGTCGTTTCAGCGGCACTACCCTCATACAGCTTGAACACAGCGTTTTGCAGGCCGTGGCCATCGGTGGCGTCCACCTTTTTAACCGTTAAACCACTCCAAGGCTCGTTGCGGAATTCCACGGTAATGGTCTCGCTGTTGCCCTCCGGGATGTTCACAGTGTGGACCTTATCGGTCCCCTGGTAATACTGGGGCGGGGCGGTTTCCTCGATTCGATACTCACCGGGGATGAGGTTGGTGAACACCGCCCGCCCATCCGTCCCGGTGGTCGCTGTAAAGGACTGCCCGGCCTCAAAGGGCGGGGTATTGGAGCGCAGGAGGGTGGCCTTGATGGTGGCCCCCGCCAGCAGCTGGCCGGTCTGTGCGTCCTTTTTCAGCACGACCAGCTGGGTCTTTTTATCGTTGGGGATGTCCAAGATTTTCTGCTCCCCCTTGGCCACCGTCACATCATAGGTGGTCTTGGAGGTCATAACGTATCCCTCCGGGGCGGATAATTCCTCCACGATAAGGGACCCTGCATAGGGCAAGGCGATGTAGATCTCGCCATTGGCGTCGGTAGTCTCTGTCCAGGTCTGTGCGGAGATGTTGGGGTCGGCATAGCGGACACGGAAGGTCGCCCCCTCCAGGGCAACGCCCTTGTTGCCAGTCTCGTGCTTGTAGATGGTGAGGGAGCAGGGCATAGCCTGATTAACGAAGGTCATGGTGGTCTCACGGTCTCCCTCGATGAAGTCCGTGAACTCCTCCACCTGGGGGTCGCTGTTGGTTTCGGCACTGGAGGAAGAGGAGGATTCTGCCACCACCTCGCCGGTCTCAATGTCGATGACGGTACTGCTGGTGGTTTCAGTCACGATCGTTACTGTCCAGGTCTCCACGTGGGTGACGCGGGTGTAGGTGGGGGCCACCACGGCGGTCTGAGGCCGGGGATCCATAAGGTAGCCCCTGGGGGCCTGGACCTCTTGCACCGTGACGGTGGCCGGATCGTGGTTGTCTTTGGGGTGGGTCCAAGTAAAGAGCCGCGCGCCGTTGTCTACTTCCCAGCCCTGGACGGTGGTGTGGGTGCCATCCGTAAACGCTACATCAATATCGAATAAAGCCCCGTCCAGGCTCTTTTCATCCTGGTCGTGCTTGCGGATGGTTAGCTGTCCCAGGGCGTCGCTGTAGGAGTAGGTCTTTTTGTTACGGACCTCGGTTTCGGTTTGGGTGTCGGTGGTTACTTCGATGTGGTATTTGTCCTCTGGATATTTGTCCGGATCGAGAGGGGGAGCCGGTTCTGTATTATAGGTGATAAGATTCTGTGTCCCACCACCCCACTCAAGATAGTCGTATTTAAGATCGCTATAGTCGCAATCTCCATGCAAGACCTCATCTGCAGAATTCTTGCCAGGGCAGTCACCCCAGGAACTGACTGTAGTGTTCATAAGTGCTGCCCAGATACCGGCCTGGGCTGCGGCATAATCCGAATTGCTCTTGCCACTATTGTCATAGTTAGCCAAAATTTGTTTGATGGTGGGATTGTTTCCGATCCCTGTTTGAATATATTCGCCATCCGGGCTTTTGCCGTTCCACTCACCGCAAAATGCTACTTTGCCATTTAGGGTGATCCGGGGCATAGGGCCGCCAAAGTAGGCCCCATTAGCAAAAGTTAAACGGTTTTCCTCTCCCTCGGCCCAGTAGATCATTGTAAGGCTGGGGGTATTAGATGCTGCCCTTGCTTTTTTCATTTCAGAAGAACCGGAGGAAAGCCGGGCTAACATCGCCTCCTGGTACTGTTGGAGCCAGTGCTTGGGAGTATCTTCTAACTGCGGGGGTACTCCACTGTCCATAAACTGCTGGTCGTTCTCTTGTTCCATCGCAAAGGCGGATACTGGCAGCATTGTCACCAGCATCATTATGCACAGCAACAAGCTAAGCAAATGTGTTGTAGCTTTTCTCATTTTGTTGTCATATCCTTTCTAAAATAGCCACCTCGTTTTGTGAAGAGGCGCAAAAAAGAGCCCTTTCGGGCTCTTTAGCTAAGCGGAGATCGTATCATGTTTTTCGTGGTGAAAATAACTGTACCCAATAGAGGTCGCCATTTGTGTCTTGGTAGCAGCCTACTCCGATATAATGGAACCTCTCCCTTAAGATATTGGCTCGATGCCCTTCTGAACCCATCCACGCCTCCATTACCGCAGAGGGTGAAGTATAATCCCCAGCAATATTCTCTCCTCCGCTAAAAACCTGTGCAGCATGTGTGCCATCTGGGCGCTCGTGGCTAAATTTTCCCTCCAATTCCTCTGCCCGAATTCGGGCTAATTCCATGAGATTTTCATCCACATCCAAAGGTTCCAGCCCTTGTTTTTCTCTTTCCTCGTTGACCAGGCGGACGACCTCTAAAGCATCATCCTCCAGAAAGGCACCTGCCTGCTGGCTACTTTCATCTTCACCTGGTTCTTCTGAAGCAGTGCTACCTGAAGATGTGTTTCCACCACCTGCAATATTTCGATACTCGTTAAAAGCGTCTGCATACCAAGTGGACCAGTCGATATCGGGGTCATAATTTGTGGATGCGGCGTATTTTCTGCTGATCTTATCCATTACGCTGCCGGAAATGCTTCCCAGCACGGTTTCTCCCGGTCCCCAGAAGTACCAAGTGGAGATCGGCCAGTCTCTTCCGCCGGA
>OFGA01000646.1_pt1 | contig 27700 bp, 30 predicted proteins | sample 1521471 | NCBI WGS metagenome assembly OFGA01 (sample SAMEA3504086, study PRJEB24116) | mouse gut metagenome | biome: mouse gut; feature: mouse-associated habitat; material: faeces | place: Denmark | collected 2011 | reverse complement strand
GGCGGCGGGAAGTCCTGGAGGGGAGATGGAAACCGAAGAAATGTGTCCACTTTACGCTGTGTGAACGGGGCAAGGTGCGGCCCATTGACGCGCCCCACATCACCGACCGGCAGATCCACAAGACCCTCTGCAATGAGGTGCTGGTTCCTCTGTACACCCCCAGCATGATCCACGACAACGGGGCCAGCCAGATCGGGAAGGGGCTACACTGGCATTTCAAGCGGCTCAAGCAGCACCTGGCGTGGCACTTCCGGCGCTATGGCCGGGAGGGGGCTGTCCTCCAAATCGATTTGAAGGGCTACTTCCCCAATGCGCCCCACGCTCTGATTTACCAACGTCACCAGCAGCTGATCACCGACCCGGTTCTCCGGGAACTGGCGGACAAGATTATTCGGTTCTCTCCCTGCCCCACACCGGGGAAGGGAATGCCGCTGGGCGTGGAGCCGAGCCAGCAGGAGATGGTGGCACTGCCAAGCGACATCGACAACTGGATCAAGTGCCAGGCCAGGGTCGAATATGAGTGCCATTTCATGGACGACTTCTTGATGACCTTCCCTACCATTGAGGAGGCCAAACGGGCAGGCCATGAGATCGTGCGGCGGTTTGAGGCCCGCGGTATCCGGGTGAACCGGCGCAAATGCAAGGTCACCCCGCTCACAAAGCCCTTCCGCTTCTGCAAGGCCCGGTTCACCCTGACGGAGACCGGGAAGATAAAAATAAACGGGAGCCGGGACGGAATCAAACGTGCCCGCAGAAAGCTAAAGCTCTTTCACCGGGAGTTCAAGGCCGGCAAGCGGGAGTTCAAGGACATCGAGCAGTACATGGAGTGCCAGAGCGCCTACTACCGCTGTTTCGACGACCATGGGCGTCTGCTCCGCCTGCGGCGGCTCTACCACGCTATCTTTTTTGGAGGTGCAAAATGTTCAGGATCACCAACACCAGGGATGGGAAAAGCCTCGGCATGACCGAGGCCCCCACCTACATCAAGCAGGCCGAGAACGGCTGCTACGTTTTGTGCCCGGAGCCGGAGGCTTCGGGCATCGCTATTTCCGGGGTTCCCTACCGCCTGCTGGGCCGGGAGGCCCCGGAGGGCATGGGGAAACTGGATGCCGTCATGCTGGAGGAAACGGACGCCGGCCCGATGGTCGCTGCGGCCCATAACCTCTCGGCGGACATTGACGGCCTGACCGTAGACCACGAATACCGCATCACCCTGCTGGAGCTTGGTGTGGCGGCAGATAGTGAGACCGTTTGAGAGGGGAGGTGTAGAAGATGCTGTATCGGACCCTTAAGCGCATGATCGAGCGCGGCCAGACCGAGGGGATGGAGGAGAAGCTGGACATCTTCCTGGCGTCCAGCAAGATCACCGCCGAGGAGTACACGGAGCTGATGGGGATGCTGCCAAGCAAAGCCCCCGGCGAGACCACGGAGGAGTAAACCATGGAGCAGATCATTCACAAGAGGTACGTCGCCCGGAGGCGGGCGAGGTTCAAGGGCTGCAACGGCCAGCAGGTCAATATTCCATACGGTTCCATCCTGGAAGCCCAGGATGGTTTTTTGTTGTGGAAAGGCCAGCCCCTGTGTGTGGATACCAGCCAGAATGCCCACGAGTTCTTCAGCCAGGACGATGACAGCCAGGGCCAGGAGCGTGGCCAGCTGGTGGCCGCCATCCTCACCCGGCTGGAGACACCGCCCAACGCCGGAGAGAAGTGCCGGGCGGAACTGCAGGCCCGGTGGAATAAGGTGTGGGCCGACCCCCTGTGCCAGAAATACAAGCGGCCGGAACACGAGGACTTCTGGATCTGGAACCACGACTTCTATGATGCGCCGGTGGAGGACCTCTGGCACATCGCTGCCCTGGTGGGGGCGGTAGTCAAACGACAGTAAGCCAATGGGAGGACGGGATACCGTCCTCCCAAATTTATCTTTGGGGGAATGTGTAAATGGAAGTGACAATCAGCGCGGATATGCTCATCGAGCTGGCCGCGCTGCTGACCGCCCTGGGGGTGATCGGTGGCGTTGCCTTATGGTGCCACAGGTTTGTACTGCGGAACAAGAAGCAGGACGAGGCTATCGCGGCAATCCGCAACGAACAGACCCTTATCTGCTATGGGGTGCTTGCCTGCCTCAAGGGTCTTAAGGAGAAAGGGTGCAACGGCCCTGTAACTGCCGCCTTAGATAAGCTGGAGAAGCATCTGAACCAGGCGGCCCATGATGTTGAAGATACAGACTGAACTGCGAAAGGATGATGCGCAACGGACATCTTAAGGTCGATTTTAATCGCCGCTGCCGCTTTGATTGTGGGGGCTGCCCTGGGTATCGTGTTCAGTGCGGCCACTATCCGGCATCTGCGGAAACGGGTGAAGGAACTGCGGACAGGAAAGCCCCGGCCCAATGTCCTGCAGTCGGTAACAAGGTTTCTGTTCGCTACCACCCAAATATTTGCGCTGGGTTGGGTGTCGGTGTCCTACGTCATCGCCGTTTATTCCACCGTCAAACTATATCAGCCGTTCCCGGTAGTGGAGCTCTCCCAGCAGGCCATTACCACCATTTTGGGAGTGAACGCGCTGAAGGTGCTGGAGAACATCTTCGAGCACAACGAGGGGATGGTATTCGGCAGAAGCAGGCAGGAAGATAAACCGCCCAATGAGGGCGGGGAAGAAGGAGGAGTCGGATAAGCGATGAATACTGAAGAAAGAATCTGGAGCTTTCTGAAGGCCCAGGGGCTCACCGACGCTGGCGCCGCCGGCCTGATGGGGAACCTCTACGCAGAGTCTGGCCTGCGGCCCAACAACCTCCAGAACAGCTACGAGGGGAAGCTGGGCATGGCCGATGCCGAGTACACCGAGAGGGTGGACAGCGGCAGCTACACCAACTTCGCCCATGATTGCGCCGGGTATGGACTGGCACAGTGGACGTACCACACTCGCAAGGCTAACCTACATAAATTCGCCAAAGATGCAGGTAAGAGCATCGGCGACCTGGAGATGCAGCTCGGCTTTTTGATGAAGGAGCTGTCCACCAGCTACAAGACGGTTCTGGCCACGCTGAAGACCGCCACCAGTGTCCGGGCCGCCTCCGATGCCGTCCTGCTCCAGTTCGAGCGCCCGGCGGACCAGAGCGCCGCCGTACAGGAGAGGCGGGCCGGGTACGGGCAGAAGTACTACGACAAATACGCCGCCGGTCAGCAGGCGGAGAAAGGAAGTGGAAAGACTATGGGATACACCAACAGCCCCCTCGTGAGCTATACCCGCATCTCTCCCAACAAGACCCGGAACAGGACCCACAAGATCGACACCATCACCATCCACTGCATCGTAGGTCAGTGGACCGCCAAGCAGGGGTGTGACTACTTCGCGGGCGCGTCCGCGAAATCCTCCGCCAACTACGTCGTGGGGAAGGACGGCAGTATCGGCCTGTGCGTAGAGGAGAAGGACAGGTCCTGGTGCACCTCCAATGCGGCCAATGACCACCGGGCCGTGACCATTGAGGTGGCAAGCGATACCTCCAGCCCCTATGCTGTGACGGACAAGGCATATACCGCTCTGCTGAATCTGGTAACGGACATCTGTAAGCGAAACGGCAAGACCAAGCTGCTGTGGACCGGCAATAAGACCAAGACGCTGGCCTGTAAGCCCCTCCAAAATGAGATGGTCATGACCGTTCACCGCTGGTTTGCCAACAAAAGCTGTCCCGGCGACTACCTCTACAGCCGCCATGGGGAGATCGCGGAGGAGGTCACTTGGAGGCTGAATGGCCGGGCGGCAGAGCCCGCCGCAGCCGCTGTGGAGAAGCTGGCAAGGCTGGGGGTCATCAACTCTCCGAACTACTGGAAACAGGCCGTAAAGAGCGGAGAGGTCAAGTACCTGGACGCCCTGCTGGTCAAGGCCGCGGCGAAGATCACAAAGGCCGGTCCGCGCTTCCACACGGTGGAGAACGGAGTCGGGGCGCTGGTGGCCGCCGGGGTGATCGATACGCCGGACTACTGGCTGGCACACTACCGCGATGATCCCAGTTTGGGCGATCTCCTGTGCGCTCTGGGCGGGGCGGTCAAATAATTTTTGGAGGAAACGACAGTGGAAACTCTGATTCAAAGTATCCCAGCGGCGGCGGCACTGGTGCTACCGGTAGTGCTGGTCCTGATGGTGGTAACGAACATCATTGTGGAAGTGCTGAAAAAGCTGACCTGGGGGAAAGTTCCGGCAAACCTGCTGGCATTTGCCGTGGCGATGGCAGTGACGATGCTGGCGTTTTTTGCCGCGTGTCAGATCATGGCCGTGGCCGTGGCGTGGTACATGGTGTCCGGCGCAGCCGTCTTGGGTATCTTTGTGGCATACGCCGCCATGTTTGGGTTTGATAAACTGCGGCAGACACTGGAACAGCTCAACAGGACTAAAAAGAATCATTGACCAATTCGGTCAAAAGTGCAGCCCCCGGCGCGGATCAAAACCGCGCCGGGGGCTTTTCTTTTTGCCGAGAATATGGTGTAATCGAGCGAAATCGGTACAAGGAGAATACTTTATGAGTGATCCAGCAAAATCATGCTGAATGCGGCCCTTTCAGTGCAGGATGCACACGCCAAGGCACTGGCCTCTTTCCTGTTCCGGGAGATCGTAGAGGATGCCCACGAGAAATATAATATTTTCCAAGAGGATATGAAGGAATTGAGGGTGTGGAATGGGATGATCCGAAGGAAACGGAGTTCCTGGAGGAAGAAATGGATGTGCTGCGCTCCCTTGCTGAATAGGGAGTTGCCCCCGGCGCGGTTTGGAGGCGCACCGGGGGGTGTACTAATTTCATTTAACCCGTGGGACCAGTGGGGCCGGCGGGTGCAGTCGTTTATGCGCAACTTTTCAGACAGCCTTACCGCCGATAATGTAGAGCTCGTTTTTGTTGTTTTCAATAAACTCTACAATTCGGCGGTATTGGTCTGCGAACTTGAATTCAATATCAATGCTTCCGTCTTCGTGAATATAAATTGTGTTGACCAGCTCGATGAGCAGACCGCGCGAGAGTGATTCGATGTTGCGGTGCTTTAAGAACGCTGTCAAATAGGGATCATCCGTCCCAATGCCTTGGGCCAGTGTATCGCATTCACTCTTGATGTGGTCAATGGTAGCTTCAAGCTGCTGGGCCTGTTCCTCAAACTTCACCTTCATACGGCGATACTGATCTCTGGTGATGTCCCCGCTTTTCCAGTCCATGTACAGCCCATCCAAGAGCCCCATCACCTTATCAAGCTCCTTTTGCCTCTGATTGAGCATAGTGGTAAGCCGGAGTGATTCCGTCTGCACCTTTGGAGCTTGATTGATTTCCTCAATGATTGCAGAGAGAGAATCAACAAGCTCAATCTGCTTTTGGATTGCAGCCAAAACGGCCTGCTCCAAAATTTCCATCCGAATGCTGTGCTTGCTGCACTGGGTTTTGGATTTGTCCCGGAAGGTCCTGCACTGGTAGTAGACATAGCCCTTTGACGAATGGCGGGACATCCCCTTTTTGCAGTCCGCGCAGCGGATGAATCCAGAGAACAGATAGACTTCTTTCTGACCGGGGGCCGTCCGGACATCCTTCTTATGAAGATCCTGCGCTGCTTGAAAGAGTTCTCTGTCTATAATCGGAGGAATCGCGTTTTCAACCACAAACCACTCGTTCTCCGGCACAGGGGCCCGCTTATGGACTTTGTAGCTAATGACCCGCTGTTTACCCTGGCGCATCACGCCGATGTACACCGGGTCCTGGAGCATACGCGTGATGGTCGTGGGGTTCCACAGTCCATCATTCTGTGTGGCATGGGGATTCTCATAGCGAAATCCCTTGCTACGTTTATATGCCGTAGGATTTGGTACGCCGAGTTCATTCAGCCGCTTTGCAATGCCTGCCTTGCTCATGCCATCGGTGATAAACCATGTAAATATATCCCGTATTGTCTGAGCCGCGTCCTCATCGATCACGAGGGCGTTTTTGTCCGCTGGGTCCTTGCTATAGCCATAGGGAGCGAACGCGCCGATAAATTCCCCATTCTCACGCTTGTGCCGGAACGTCCGGCGCACATCGGCGGACGTTTTATAGGCATACTGCTCATTCATGAATCCTGTGATGCTGACTTCCAGGCTATGTACAACTTCCGGGTCAAGGAACGTATCGATCCTGGGCTGATACAAGGAGATAAAACGGGTATTGTACAGCGGAATAAATTCCTCCAGGAAGTGGCCCTGGTTCGCGCTGTTGCGGAAAGCTCTGGAAAGGTTTTTTACAATGATGCAGTTGATGCGGCCGCTTTTCATATCGCCAATCATACGCTGAAAGTCCCGCCGCTCCAAGTCGGTTGTACCGCTGGTCCCATCGTCAATATAGGTATCAATGACTTCGTATAAACCATCCTCAAAAAAAGCTGGGATTTCATCGTCCAGAATTTTATTCTGATTGACGACAGATTCCGATACAACATTGCCATCATCCCGTGAAAGACGAATGTACTTGCCGATCTTCCAAATAGCCTGTGTGGAGTTTGCTCTGGGGTCCGATGTCCGTCTAATTCTAGCCATTTCGGGGAGCCTCCTTTTCCTCCCCCTCTATAACGATATGACTATAGCATATCCTGGGAGAATTATCAAACTTTCAAACTCATGAAATAGGACCGCAGCTTTTCCTCCAAAGGTTTTTCGCTTGCAGAAAATGAAATCCGTACCGGAGTTTTTCCTACGCGGAAACAGTACGGATTTCCAACTTGTGAAAGGAAACTTTCTAACCTCTGATGTGCAGTTTCGCCGGAAATCTCTACTTTCAAAATATCTTGCAACGTATCAGACTGCCTATCACTCACATTGGAACACGCCAGGTGCTCCAGCAATGTTTTATCGATTATCACAAACACCTCCTCCTACAATTTCTATGCGGAGAAATCGCATGGTAACACTACCACATAGAATCGATAGTCCCTGTTGGGCAAGGACAGTTTATTTTTCCGGCAGTCAAATTGCACTGGGCCCTGTATTCTGCCCCTAAAAATTTGACTGCCGCAAGAATAAACAAATAGCCGCGCCGGAAAGTGCTGATGCCGCATGACATAAAGCGGCGGTATTCCGGCGCGGCTGTTCTGATTGTTGATACTTCGCGTTGTTCCCGCCGTATTTGTCACACATCCCCAGCGAGAGGGGGTATTGCCGGTCGCCGCTGGCGCGGCTGTCATAACTCCGCAGCGCCGTTCGGAACGTGCGCCGCAGGGTTCCCCCCAAGTCTTCAGGAGGCCGTGAGGAAGTATCATTATCCCCCATACAGGTCAATGCGTACCGGATGCCACTCCGGTTTACAAGGGCTTTCACGTTGATCGCTCGAACAGCTTGTCCATCTGGTCCCCCTTTCACAAGCTGCTGTCCTGGCGGCGCGCCCTGTCCCGCTGCTGCATGGTTTCTGTACCCGCAATACCGTGTATTCAGTTTTATAGGTGCTCGAAAGGTTATGGGGAAACGCGCCTTTCACCTAACACAGAAAATCAGCCGTTTTTATCCCCTGTTTTGCTGCCCTCCGAAAAAATTTTTTTCAGAATAATTTTTGCACGGCAGAGGGAGCGGCAAACTCGCGGTTGTCCAACGTGTTTGGCTTGCGCAATCTCGGCCTCGTTCATTTCTTCCACGCAGTACATCCACAAGCGGCGGTACTGCGTTTCCGTCAGAGCATCCTTGATTTTCTTTAACAGCGCGATCCTCTGCTCTCTCTGTTCTGCTGCTATCAGCGGAGCAAGAAACGCATCCTCGGCAGATGTGCTGGTCGATTTCCTGGCCTCGGTCAAGGAAATGCAGTAATCGTAATAGCCGCGCCCCGCACTCTCAATGTCCTTGTAGTCTCCGTCGGACAGTTTTTTCCAGTAAAGAAAGTCTTCCTCGCTGGCGAAGTCCTCACGGGTCAGCCGGATATGTATGCCGGTGGCGCTGGGACAGACAATGGCCTCCGGGTCCAGCTTGTTCAGTGCGTAGTCGCTATGTTTATCAAACATGATTTCCTCCTGATTGTGTGATGGTTGTGTTCGGGGTGAAGCATCAACAATCAGGAGGGCCACGGCAGAGATACCAATCTCCGCAGGAATGCAAATTTTTCTGTCTTCTATTATTTTTTTTTGCCGTGCGTCTACAACACAAGCATATTCTGGGAAAACAACAGCCGTTGTATGCCGGTTTACAGAAGCATTGCTTGTCGAATGCTGTCAAATTTCGGAAGTAAATGTCGAAAAAGGAAAAGGCCACAAGAGACCTGCTAGTCTCTTGTGGCCTTTTCCTTTTTTGAATTCTATTGAAAAGAGTGTACGCGATTAGATCAACGGCATATTGCCCCTGACCTAGAGGGGACAAGCTCATGCTAAACCTTTCTGTTTTGAAAAACGTCCTGCTGGTTATGGCCTACACACTAATGGATCTAGTGAAGAACTGATCGGCCATAGAAACCACGCAAGCGTTATTTCTGTGAAAGATTAGCATCTAAACTTGTTAACATTATATATGATTCTGTTGAATTCTTTTGTCAAATTTTGTCGAACAAAGAAAAAAAGGAGCATTTCTGCTCCTTTTTTCATTATAGGTCGATATTGGTCAGTTACCTGCTGAACTGGGGCCTTTTCACGCCTCGCTGTAAATTTGATAAAGTGCATCAATGGGGACTATGGTTCCATCAAGAAGAATGATATTACGTTCTACCAGGTCGATTTTCTTTATCCTCCCTGCTACAGTAACATAGGCTCCACCATCTTTCCGATCATCTGGCTTGAAGAACGTAAATGATGCAACGGTCCCTTGTAGCGCCCCGTCTTCCAACAGGCGCAACTGCTCATTCAATATTTCTTTTTGCTCCGAACTGAGCTCAATTCTTTTTTCAGTAAGCCTTGCGGCTTCTTTCACTTCTCTCTCATATCCGGTTAGCGCCGCAAACGGCGAGAACTGCGCCGCCCTATCCCTAATTGGCATTTGCGGATGCCGGTCTGAGACATGATGGGGAAGGTTGATAATATCATCATAAGCGCCAGTGCCGCACGAACGATCTGCTTGGTAGAGGACGTGTATACATCCATAGTTTCTGTTCCGTGGGCCTGTTTGGGTACGGCGCGACCATACCGGTCTACGGTTACATCTCCCTGATAAGTGCTACTGATCTCCTGATCTCGCAAATTATCAATGTCATATCCAATGGTCAGCGTCAACTGATCGGTCACAAGGCCCTTGTCTACAAGGTCAAGCGATAGCTGGTCAGCCATCTCATGTACTACTAGCTTGGCCTTTGCGAACGGATATGGATACTGTAATACTTGCCCTGAACCGGTACTGCTGCTCTCTGGCCTATATGCCTTGATGTCACCAATAGTACAAGGTTCCCATCCCCAGGCGTGATCTATCAACAATTCTGCATTCACGCCAAAGAGCTTATATAGCAAATCCTCATTGTAATATTCCGTAGGCTTGCCGGTGGAACACCGCGCAATGTCCCCCATCGTGTAAAGTCCGTTGGCCTCCAGCTTCTTTGCGTAGCCTTTGCCTACACGCCAGAAGTCGGTGAGTGGCCGATGGTCCCACAGGTTGCGGCGATAGCTCATCTCATCCAGTTCAGCAATGCGGACACCGTTTTCGTCCGGTTGAATGTGCTTTGCCCAAATGTCCATTGCGATCTTACAGAGATATAGGTTCGTCCCGATGCCCGCTGTAGCGGTAATGCCGGTTGTCTCAAGAACATCAAGAATCATCTTCATTGCAAGCTGCCGGGGTGATAGGCCGTAGGTGGCAAGATAGTTTGTAACATCCATGAACACCTCGTCAATAGAATAGACGTGTATGTCCTCTGGAGCTATATACTTGAGATACACTTGGTAGATTTCCGTGCTGACTTTCATATAGTGAGCCATCCGTATCTCACCCCATTGAGAGATGTGGACCAAGATGAAATCCACCCTCCGCAAGTGACTATTCGCGTAAAAGAAAAACTGATCTTGGTTGTCCATAAGGCACTCGGCATGGTCTTTCCTTCCGATTGTCATTCCTCGTTCACTTGCGCTGGATGTTGGATATTGCGTCGATTGCTCTAATCAAAGAAAGTCAATGGTATCTCTCCTCAATCGAGTGATACAACGCGTAGTAAAGGTCTGAAGTTTTCATTAAAGTTTCGTGGTCTCCGATGGCATCGACCGCTCCATCCCGCAAGACAATTATTTTGTTACAGAAACGAATGGAGGTCATTCTGTGCGTAATAATGATTGCCGTCCGATTCCTCATTTCGCTCTCAAACAGACGAAACATCTGAGATTCTGATACTGGATCGATTTCAGCTGTCGGCTCGTCCAATACTATAAAGTCACGGTCGCGATATAGCATTCTCGCGGTCGCTAATTTTTGCCATTGTCCACCGGAAAGGTCGATGCCTCCAAATTCACGTGCGCATAATATGTCCAGCGTATCTTCTACGTGCACGGAATGATTCAGGTTTATTTGCCTCAATCGTTCAGAAGCTATTTTTTTCGCCTGCTCCCCAGCCGATTCATCGCCCGTTGCCTCACTGATCCAGATATTATTAAAAACTGTCTCTTTGTAGCGATTAAATTGCTGAAACATGACGCTGGCATTTTGAGGGCCGGATCTTATACCCGGGTCGTCATTTATCAAAATGGTGCCCTCGGTTGGACTGTATAGCCCAAGCAAGATTTTGGCCAATGTGCTCTTCCCGCTCCCGTTATAGCCTACGATTGCGATTTTATCATTCCGATGAATGGTAAAGCTGATATTTTTGAGGACCATTCGAGTTGTATTTGGATAAATAAATGAAATGCTTTCCAACGACATCTTTTTAAAGGGAATGCGCCCCGCCGTTCCTGTTGCTTCCCCCTGCTCTGTATATGCGCCATTCACAAATTGAATAAATGATTTCAAAGCAGGTAGCCCCTTATGATATGTTTCGATTCTCGATATAAGCATTTCTTCCATCAAACTATACATGTCGTCCAACGAATAAAAGATAGCGCCAAAGGCACCAATGCTGATTGCCCCTGTAGCTAGCCGCTCGATCAGAAGGCCCAAAATCGTTATAAAACCAAGCAAGGTAATCATTTTTGTGCCAAGGTTTAGCATGAATTCTTGATCATTTGTGGACAGACAAAGTTTGTTGTATTCTGACCTTGCGCACAGATATTTTCCATAAAAGAACCGGAACGCCTCCTTGACACGAACTTCCTTAAGAAACGGAAATTCGGAAAGGTATTTTGTGTATTCTTCTTTTTTCCGTTTTGGATGGATCGTATGTTTATGTAGTCTCTGGTAATTCTTCTTCTTAATTTGATTCGTAATAAAGATCGGTATGGCGACAAGTGGGACAATGGCAAGCAGGCTGGCGTCCTGTTTTGCCAAATAGAAAATGATCGTGAGGAAATAAGGGATATAAAGTGTAAATATATCCATGATGACATGCAACATTCCTCTAGCTGAAGTTGCTCCCGTCAATGCGTTGCGATAGAGCTTTAAATTGTCATTCTCTTCAAATGTGATTGCGCGCATCTTGGCGATATTTTGATTATATAGATCCAGAAAATATGCTGCGCAACGGTTATAAAAATCATTTCCAAGATATCCGTTGGCGATTTCCAAGCTCTCCGAGCCAGCTTTGTACAGGAACAGGATGAGTAAGGAACAAAGCAGGCTCCAGACGCCATCCGCAGACGCGCTCTCAACTACGATTGCCGCATGATCAAATACATTTTGCAATTGTACGATAAATAAGCCTAGGAAGACAGAACTCACAACAGCCAGGACGTATTGTAGAAAAAATTGAAGAGGGGAAACCCTCACAACCTCCCCAAACACTCTTCGTATGTTATACGTCTTCTTATGAACTTTCCGCATGGTACCAACTCCTTTGGTGGGTAAACATTTCATAGTATATGGAATGCCGTTTCATCAATGCTTCATGGGACCCAAATTCCGCAAGCGTTCCACCATCTAAAACCAAAATTTCATCCTGCCCCTTTGTATTTCCTAATCTATGGGTAATCGTAATGGTTGTATATTCTTTAAAAACCTTGTCATATAGATCGTATAAATGCCTTTCACTGATTGGGTCCAGCGAACTGGAGGGCTCATCCAATATGTATACAAGAGCATCGGACAGGAGCCCCCTTGCAATAGCAAGCTTTTGCCACTGTCCTCCCGATAAGTCGATACCGCCCTCGTCAAGTTTACCGAGACTAATATCCATTCTGTTTTCCTGATGGCAAAGGCCCTCCCAAAAGCCCAGTTGAGACAAAATACGTTCCGCTTGTGCCGCTTTCTGTGGATCGTCAAAATCCGTCAGAAAAACATTTTCTTTTAGTGTCAGCGCGTATCTCCCATAATCCTGGAATACTACGGAAAAAACGGAAGAGAGAGTGGCCTTTGAAAGCGTTCGGATGTCTACGCCATTGATCAGAATCTGCCCGTCATATTCGTCATATAGACCCAACAGCAATTTTACAAGCGTAGTTTTTCCAGCGCCATTTTTTCCGACTATGGCATAATGTACTCCCTCTTTGAATTCAAAAGAAACGTTCTTTAATGCATAGTCCGTACAGCCTGGATAACGAAAGGACAGGTCTTCGATTCGGATGTTTATGTGCTTTTGAGAAGGCAGGATTCCTCCCTCCGCCCGCGTAGTATCGTTCAAATCCATAAACCGATCAAAATCGTCCAGATATAATGCATTTTCTGAAAGATTTTCCGTGATATCAGAAAAATTCCACGACATAAAATGTACCAAATTGAACAATTGTGTCACAACCAGCACATAAACTCCAAGAGAGAGCGATTCTCTGAGCAATGCAGGAATCATGATACAACTCAATAATGCAGTCATAAATGTTATGGTAATAGTTACCAATAGAATCTTAAAATGATTCTGTTTAGATGCACCTCTTTCTTTTTCGATTGCGGTTTGATAGTAAGTTCTCCACTTTTTATTAAAAAAGGCATCATAGCCAAATACTTCTCGCTCATTCGCGTACTCCCGGTCTGAAAGGATTTGGAGATAGCTTTTGGCACGGCGAAATGCTTTATTCGCTTCCGCATATGCTTGATAGTTGACCTCCCCTAATTTTTGATATAAGGGGCCCAAGCTAACAAAGAGTAGCAGAAGAATCATACCTGTGCTTATATTCTTTGTGATTATTACCCCAAGTACTCCTGCAGCTCTAAAAGCAAAAGAAAAGAATTCTATCACATGCGAAAACCCGTCCGAAAATCTTTTTTCAATGCCATCTTTTACATGAAAAATCAAATCGCTGTTCTTTTTATCTTCCAGTAAAGAATACTGAACAACAGATAGCTTGAGGAAAAATTTATCTTCCATCTGGTTGTTCAAGCGAATGCAAATTCTGAACCTTAGATAGTTCTGAAGTGCAGACAATACGTATTCCATCAAATAAACGAAAACGACGAGGCACGTATTCACAATCATGCGTCTGAATCCAAAGGATTGTGACAAGGCAACATCATCAAGTAATTGCCCAATTGCAAGTATTTTCGCTGCTGACATACTGCTTATCGCCATACTCAGCAAAATAATTGACCAGGCACTGATTTTGTCAGCTTGTATCGCATAGCGAACATAGCGAAGATTTTTAAGTACAACCTTTATCATATTTAAAACTGGCAGTCAGTATTTTATATACTGACTGCCATCTCCTTTACCTAGTCATGATCATCTTTCGGGCCATTGCACTTGTTGCCGTGACCACAATCGGCCCCAACAGCCGCACGCGGCATCGTTTTGTTGACGAGAATTGCAGGCTTTTCATACTTCATGTTTTACACCTCCTTTTAAAATTTTATAGGGACAGGCAAAACTAGAATTTGCTTACGATATGATACGACATATAGCACTTGCAGAGAAAATAAACACCACTGCACTGTGCTTTTGCAAAACTCGCGTTTGCTCATCCCTATAATATACTACGAGAAGCTCAGAAAAAGCGAAATGGCAAGAAATTTCGGTCGTGGTTGAAGGCCAAGATCAGTTCTATAGAGGGACTAACGTTACTATAGCTGTACCAAAATTTCTAATCTACACATTCTCTCCCTTTTCCAAATTATTTGCTATTTGGGACTTAAGATTTGTAAAATGAACTTACGTCTTTCATTTCCTATATAAGTCCCATAATGGCTTTTGCACATTTTTTTTGTAGATGTGAACACCCCAACATATCACCATCCATCATGGAATCTCCCGGACAAACTGTACAATGCGTAGAATATTCACATTTTCCGCAGAACTTCATATGTGATTTCTTTAGGCTCCTTAAGTATTGTAATACATCAGAAGTGTTCCAAATTTCCGCTATTGACTTTTCAAAAATATTCCCTAACTTTACTGGCCATGAGATACAGGGAAAAACATCGCCGATACTATTAATAAAAACCGAATTATTCAACGAATGACAAATGATATCTTCTTTTCTAAAAGCATTTTGATCCCCAGTCACATTTTTTGTGTGTTCTGCATCTATTTTGCGAATCATTTTCGCAAATTCTCGTTCAGCTAGTTCAAATTTCAGTGGTGAAGAATCACCGTCGGTTTTGGGGGAAATATTAGGACTTGGAAAAAAGCTATAATTATGCGCACCACAGAATGTTTTAAGCTCTTCATAAGACTCGTAATTCATTTTCAGAATTGGCATTTTTATTTGAACTGGCACACATAATTCTTCCAACAATGCTATATTAGGTAGAATAAAATTTAAAGAATCATTTTTGCATGTAATACAATCATTAATTTGAGGATTTAGGGAAAATATAGTTGTTGAAAACTGACTAATTCCCAATTCCTTTAATCGTATACATTTATCTCTATCTAGTAAAGACGCATTGCTATAAAGCTTAACTCTTAATCCCTTATTCCGAAATTCTTCAATAATTTCGAATATATCATCTCGCAATAAGGGCTCTCCGCCGGTTAATGTTATATTAAATGTACCCATGTTAAAAAATGCAGTAGCTAAGTCTTTAATTACCAACAAAGGAAGTCCTTTGGATGTTCTATTAGGTATATAGCAATGTTGGCAAGCAAAATTACACAATGTAAGAAGTTCAATTTGCGCATTCCATAACACTTGGTGAGCTTGCGTATAACTAGATATCTCCTTAAGAGAATTGAACATTTCCATAAGTTAATACCCCGGCAGAAATTAAATCATTTACTGTTCCACTTACATCATCTAAAATAACAGAGAAATCAGTACCATAGAGGTTGTATAAATCTTTGGCGATTTCTGTAGTAGTCTTTCCTTGATAAATCCCCATCCATATCAATGAAGCCGATTCATTCAAAAGAATAAACTTATCATCCCGGATGATATAAATTTGACTTTTTATTCGTTGCCAACATACCTTGCAATCAATACGACATTTCATTATACCCCCCCCTCTCTTGCACTGTGTTTTACTGTGGATATTTTGTGCTGATTATACTCTTCTGTAAATTTCTGTATCATTTTATCAGAACTTACTTTGGAAGTCAAGACCTATGTCCGAGTTTCGTTGTTTTTTCTGAATCCGTTATCTTGCAAGGGATTACGGCCTTATTTCCAAACATGCCCGCTTTTGCTCTGAGCGCACAATTTCCAACGGTTTCGGGGAATATGCGAGATGATATATACCGAAACTCAGGCTATATCCTCATTCATAAGTTCCCTGCGTCAATAGGATCTCCCTCCGCTCCGTTTGAAGAAAAACATACCTGATAGCTGCAACGCCGGTGTATGTAGATCAGGTTTTTTATTTTCCATCCCTGCCCAATGTTTTTTTCTACAAGTTCTATCTCTTGATCGGCAAGCATCCTTTGATTGCAATAGGCACAGCGTCCACTCTGACGGGTCCATACCGCCCGATAAGCTCCGTTGCTTTTTTGCGCATCGCGCCGGTGCTTGAGGTAGATATGATAATCCTGGTCCAAATAGGGGTTGAACTTAACTCTGCATGGTTTGTGACGCACAATCGGCAACTGCGCTAGCTGAACAACCCTGACGGACGGGTCGGTCGGCAGTATAAAAACATATGTCATTCCATCTTTTGTCCAGAACTTATTCAAAACGGTCTGCCGGTGCCAGCTGGGATATTTTTCACACATCTTTTTCACCAGCAGCCCCTCAACAACAGCGTCAATATGGCGGAATTCCATGTAGGAATCCTCCACGCGGTGATAGCTCCCCCATCCTTTCAGCTTTTGATTGATCTTCTCAATCAAAGCTCTCTGGGTTCCTGTAAAGTTCATGATGAGTTTTTCCAACTCATGTTCTATTTTCCTGATAGAGCTGTCTGCCGGTGTCACTGTCAGAACGCCGTCAACACGTTTATAGTTCCGGCCGATATAGTCAAATCCTGCATTGACATTTGCAATGCAGGATTTATCAGGGTGTACCCGCAGGCCCCGCTGTGCCAGAAATTCAGAGGTAATCGCCATAATCTTCTCCGCCTGTTCATAGCCATATGCGGTAATAGCCATATCATCAGCGAATCTGTGGAGATTTCCGTTTCTATAGTCAACGCCCCCAGAGGGGTAAAGATGGTCGTAGAGATAAGACTGCAAACCGTCCAAGATCATATTCCCCAGGATAGACGATAGACTGGAGGCCATGGACATCCCTTTGTCCGTTGGGAACATCTCTCCCTCTTTTACCATGCCAGCCTTCAAAAACTTCCGCAGCATCGTTTTATCCATTGGGATGTTTTTTATCAGCCAGTCATGAACCACCGTGTCGTAAAAAGATTGTACATCTATAAGGACTACATAGTCTGGTGGATTATCACCACTCAAGTCTCGACTGAGGTATGCGTGTGCATCCAGCGCCGAGCGTCCTCTTCTTGCGAAAAAGGACTTGCGATCCGCTGTAGATTCCGCAACAGGGTCAAGGGCGTAGGAATATAAAATCTGCATGGCCTTATCCCGCATTGCGGGAAGAAGATTTGTTCGCGTCTTCCCGTTTTCTTCCAGCTCCATATGCAGATATGGGAGTGGGCGGTAGCCTCTGGAGGTCAGGGACACTGCGGCCCGCGCTTTCTGTGCGTCCGTAGTCCATCGAACACCGTCAACTCCTGGGAAGGTGCTTTTGTCCAGGGTAGAGCGAACAGCCAGCGCCCGCGCCGCCCAGGAGCGGACCAGCTCATTTTGGAGACGGTCAACCTTGTCCCATTCCCGGTTGTATGCGGCATAGGCCAAATCCTGCTGCATCGAAAGAAGAACTTCCTCCAGCGTATCCCAGTTGATGGAGGCCCATATTGCCACCATATCTCTGTCGCTCATTTCCAGCTTCGGCGTAACCGGATTGAAAAGCATAGAGATCGGGCAGTGATCCGAACCGTGAGTATCTTTGTGAAACTTAACGCTTCGCACAGAAGAAAGTATTTCACCAGACACAAGGAAGTAGTCCAATCGCGAACCACGGTTTTCGGCCCGGTCGTTGTTCTTCGGCCCCCACCATGTATAGGCCCCCGTTCGCCGTGGGTATAGTACCCGAAAAGCGTCCACTAATCCAGTAGATAGGAGCCGCTCCAGTCCCTCCCGCACTTCTGAATAAAAAAAGGGCGGTTCTGGTTCATTTTTCCCGTTCTCAGGATAGGTGTCTATGTAGCTGCGTGTAGCGTTAAAGTCCCCCGCTAAGACTACGGGCTTTTTCAGTTTCGAGACATACTCCCGCAGCGCATTGTCCCACTCCAAGCGAAAATCCGGCCTTTCCGGCTTTGAGCCGGTATGAATACTGGGGACATATACATTGACAACAAAAAAATTTTTGTATTCAAGCGTGATTAGTCTTCCCTCATCGTCAAACTTTTCAATGCCCATACCAAGCGAACAAGAAAGCGGCAGCAGTTTTGTCAGAGTAAGCGTCCCGGAATAGCCTGGACGTTTTGCGGGATTCCAGAATTGATGATAACCCGGTGTGCGCAGTACGCAGCGGGTTTTGATTTCCTGGCAGCACATCACATCCGGTTGTGTGTCCCTCAGAAACTGCAAGAAGCCTTTTCTCCGGCAGGCGACAATTCCATTTACATTCCAGCTCACGATCTTCATGGTAGCCTCCTTTGCAGAGGACAGGCGTTAATTTTCTCCTGCCCTCAATGGAGATCAAAGCCATTGTGGCATAAGATTGTAAAAAAAGCAAACTGTTTGCAGAGGGCTAAGACGGTTGGCCTTGATACCTTCCTCCGACAGAAGAGATGCTTTGAGACGCAGGCTCAATGACAATGATCTCCCGGTCACACTTTTTTGCATAGCTCACGGTTGCCCCCGTGCCGCTGCGCCGAACTCCGTTGTAGACGGCAAGAAGAATCGAAGAGTTATCAACCATATATCTGTTCCGCTCCAGCATACAGTTCCGGGTATACTCCCGTTCTACAAAAACCACATCATCGGCCTGCTTCAGGATAGAGCGATACCGCTCCTGTTCTGATGCAGGCCACTTATTTTTTTGCCCCTCGCAGGGAAGAATACAGTGAAGTTGTAGGGCGGGATTCTCTTTGCGAAGGTCCAGAACAATCTGGGCGCACCAGAGATCGGTCCCCAGGGCCATACCTGAGAGGAATGTGGTCACGCCCCTGTCTGCCAGCAGTCTGATCTGCTCCGTAAGGACCTCCTTCAGTGCTATGCACCTGGGATCAGCCTCATCATAACGCCAGGGCAGTTTGCTGGGGCGGTGGCCGGTAAAGGCCGCAGTATTTTCATAGTTCATTGAATCCAACCTCCAACCAGTCAGGCTTAAAATCTAAACGTTGTATTGCTCCCCGAAAAGCGATCCTCACCGCATCCCACAGCTTGCCGCCATGAAACAGATCGTGATAATAGTCCTCCCACTTGTAGCCGGGACATACCGTGTCCCGCAAATGGATAAAGTGCGCCAGTTCTGCAAACAACAGAAATAGCGCCATGAGGATGACCCCCTCGCTTTCTGAAAAAAGCCGGGCCGCATAAAGCATATTTTCCGCTGGCTCGTCAGTTTCTCTGCAAAAAGGAATTTCTTTTTCCGTAAAATTAAAATCACAGAGAGCGGTCCCTATCTTCCGGCAGATGACCGCCATACAGATGTCCCGCAGTTCCTGTGTGCCGCGCATCATCAGCCGAAAATTCTCCCAGGTGGTCGTACCCGGCGACACATCCTCGAACAGTTCAAAGAGGTCCCTCTGTGCTCTGTACTGCACGTAGTCCGCATAAAGGCTTAACTCGTCCTCGTCCATGTTTGCAAAGGGTTTTGATTTTATGATTTCTAAAACCCTGGTCAATAGGTTTAGGAAGAGTCCATCGTCCGGGATGTCATTTTTAGATTGTTCTGGCATAGTTTTCCCCTAGCTGACGCATATTTTTCTGTCGGGTGTCTGTATATTGTTGATTCCCATTATACTACTCATAGTTCGTAATAGCAACTAACATTTCGTTTCAGGAACGAACTAACAGGTGTAAACTACGAACCATGAGAGGTGATGATGTTTGACACATGAGGAATTGCTGTTATTCGGTGAACGCCTCCGTAACAGACGAAACCAGCTCGCCTTTACACAGGAATATGTCGCGGAAAAGATTGGCATCAGTCTGAGGTTTTATCAGATGATTGAACGCGGAGAAAAGAGCGTATCATTGGACACGCTAATTCGCTTGAGCCGGACGCTTACCATCAGCATAGATTATCTGCTGTTTGGAACTGTGACAGCTCATGAAAGCCCGATTGCAGAAATCATCAACTCGCTGTCGCCGCGTCAACGGGAGGATGCCTGCCAAATCCTGCGGCTATACGCTGACGCATCCAAACAACGGTAAAACCTCCGATGCTCGAAATTGGCACAGGAGGTTTTTCTGGTTCAGCAATCCGTAATCTGTCAGATTCTCCTATTTCGTTGGTTCTGGACAGCAAATAGTCCCTTTTTTTCCTGCAAGGGACGGGGGACGGCAGGACGGGGGCCGGAAACGGGCAAGCAGGGCGAGTGTCAATACACTCGCATCTGCTTGTTGGGGAAGACTTCCCCAAACCCCTGATGAACAGCCCCCTTGACGGGGGCTGGCTGCGCGTTCCTACGGAACGCTTTTTGCTGGTCAGAGCCCAGCGGAACAAGGGAAACGGTCAGCGGTGTTCCTCCTGGCGGACCGCCTCCTGCTGCCGCTTCTGTTCATCGTAGCCCATCAGCCGGTCCACGTTGGCCTGGACGGTCAGCAGCTCCTTCATCTCGTCTCGCGCCTTGCGGTAGTCGGCATATGCCGTCTTTTTTTCTGCCAGGAGTGCGGCGTATTCGGCCTGCAAGCTCTTGATTGTGGGCAGCTTTTTCAGCCCGGATTCATTGAAAAAACTCTTTGCCGCCTGATGCAGCAGTATCTCCGCCTCATGCTCCGCCTTGAATTTTTTAGAGTATCCGGCCTTACGGTAGGCCACGTATACATCACGGGTCTTGGCGTAGTTGATGATGTGCGATCTCAGCACGGCGATCTCCGCCATGCGCTTTTCCGCCGCCTTGATCTGATCCGACAGCTCATGGTATCGGTCGGTAGCCGCAGAGGTCTTTGCCGAGAGATCGGCGTAGTTGAGAAGCCCGTGCTCCGTCAGATAGTTGAGGGTCTGGGCCATCTGTTTGAGGTTGAAGGTTTTGGCCCACCGTGCGTACCCCGCGCCCTTTCCGGCCTGGAGCTTTGCTTGAATATCCACCAGCAGATTCACCTTTGGCGGGTCTGCGCGGTGGATATTTTTTGTGCGCGGCGTATGCTTCTTCTCCCCGGAAAGGACGGCCAGGAGCGTGTCAATGCCGTAGTCCTCGCCCATGCTGTCCGCGTCCAGGCGGACAAATTTTTGCTGTCCCGGCGCTTTCAGCCGGATGGATTTGCCCCGTGGGGACACTTCGATTCCGGCCTCCCGCAGGAGGTTCAGCAGCGCCTCCAGGTCAGCGGGTTTCCGTGCGAGGGCGGCATCAATCGCCATGCGGAGCCGGTCCCGGTGAGAGGGCGGCTTGTCCCCCTGCCACTTGTCGTAGCTCTTGCCCCGCCGCTGGGGATTCTCCACGATGGAGTAGCCGTTCTCAACGCAGATGGTGTCACTGAGCCGCCGCACCGCTTTCCCGGAACCGAGGAAGTCCCGGAACTTCCGGGAGTGGTCCAGAGCGGTGGAATTCCAGATGATGTGGTTATGAACATGCCGTTTGTCGATGTGAGTGCAGACGATAAACGCGTGGTTGCCCTTGGTAAAGCGCATTGCCAGCTCCCGGCCCAGGCGGTTCGCTTCCTCCGGCGTGATCTCGCCGGGGACGAAGGACTGCCGGATGGTGTAGGCAATCACATCATCGGCCCCGCGCCGCCGTCCGGTCTTGGCGGCGTACTGCCGTTTGGACATCAGGAACTCCGCGTCCGCGATCCGGCTGTCGCACTGGTAGCTGGAGATCAGCCTGCCGCCGTCCGTCTTGTCCGGGTTCTCCACATAGTCGATGATGGTGCTGATTGCCTTTCCCATAGTCCGGTCCTTGCCGGTGTGCAGGGACATGATGCGGGTGGTTGCGATTATGTGACACCTCCTAGTTCAATAATAGCCCGTCTTTCTGATTTAGTCAATAGGCGTAATTATATTTATCCTATAGACTATTTTCAGTGTGGGATGCAAACCATAAGATAAACAGTAGACTAACCACAACATACACTATTGTTTATAGGCGGTAAAGCACATGGATACGCTGATTGAAATTGGAAAGCGGGTTCGGAAGACCAGGGAGCATTACAAACTGACCCGTGAGCAGCTTGCGGAAATGGCAAGTATCTCCCCGCAGTTTTTGGTGCATATCGAAAATGGAACGAAGAGTATGACTTGCAATACGATCTGTAAGTTAGCCAGAGCACTCAACATTTCCGCAGACTACCTTCTCTTCGGCCTGGATGATACGGACCTCAATCGGACGCTGGCGACAGAAGCCTTGGTTTCTATGCTGCCAGAGGACAGGGAGGTAGCCGAAAGAGTGTTGCAGTCTGTCATACAACTGATTAAGGCCATGGGATAAACGAGTTATTTGAGAAAGACCATATAAAGTCTGTTTCATTATAGCTCATTTACTGCTGAAAGTCCATATATAGTCTGTCTGGTTTTTCTGAGAGGGTAAACTAAAATAGACTATATATGGACAGGAGGCGCACAGATGGATACGAGGAAGCAGGTATCATTGCGTATTCAACAGCTGTGCGCAACACACGGCTATAACATCAATTCTTTGGCCCGAAAATCTGGCATCCCGCCCACAACGCTCAAGAACATTGTATACGGCAACAGCCGCAACCCAGGTATCGTTACGATCAAGCTGATTTGCGATGGACTGGAGATTTCACTTTATGATTTCTTTGATTCTGATGTGTTTAAGAGGTTTGATTTAGAGGATATAGGCTGATTAGAAGAAGCTGGTGGGAATTTCTGATCCCGCCAACTTTTTTCGGGAATGATTCTATAACCGGGGGTGTGCAACTAAACAGACAAGACTTCTTAGAACTTCCAGAACCATTCTAACAAAGATACACTGACTTTGTCAAATACTATTTAGACAGGGGGTATCTTTTTGGAGCAGTATGGCACGATCAAGATAAATCTTGCGAAACTGATAGAGGAAAGCGGCCTGAGCAAGAACAAACTCAGCCACCGTGCGGAGATGCAGAGAACACAGATCAACCACTACTGCAACAACTCTGTGACCCGGCTGGACATTGATGTGTTGGCTCGGTTATGCACAGTCCTTGAGTGCGAGATAGGCGATTTGCTGGAGTTTATCCCGCCCAGTCAAAAGGAATAGGCAGAAAGCAGGCTGGTGAGAAATGCTCCCACCAGCCTGTTTTTAGTATACTGCATCCTGGATGAAGTACCGCACATCCTGGACCTTCCCCAGCAGCCACAGCGCCGCCGCAGGCAGTCCCATGGGGCTGAGCAGGAACGCGATCACCAGGAGGACGATGCCGTTTTTGACGGAGTAGGTCAGCATCACCGCCACGCCCAGGAGGGCCGCTATCCACCCCGCCACGCTCATCACCATCCCGGCGCAGTAGACTACTCCCACGCACAGCCAGACGAACACCGTCAGCGCCACAATCACCGGCGCAGCCAGGACCTTCAGCAATAGCCTCATTCCAATCACTCCTTGTCGATTTGTTGAGATCAGCATACAGGAGCATCGGAAAAATTGCAAGGATGCGGCGGTCATGCCTCCTGGCACCGCACCGCCTGGACCACCCAGCGGGCATTGTGTCCGCTGCCGGTGCAGGTGGAGAGGGTGATGATCGTGTCCGTGACGGTTGGCACGATGCCCGTCTCAATGACGGAGTTGTCGAGGCCGAACCGGATCAGCTCCAGCCGGTCCTCCGCACTGGAGAGGTCCTGCCGGTAGACGATCTCCGCCACCCCCACTTCGTAGGCGGCGAAAATATCATACCGCCGGATGCCGTCCTCATCGGAGAGGCAGACGCTGGGATGTTCCTGCCAGAAGCCGACATCACTGTACTGCTTCAAGCTGCCGAACATGGACCCGTCTCGCATCCTGTGACCGTACAGGAGCGTGTGAAAATCTGTAAGACCGGCGCTGGCCCGGTAGTCCAGGAAGACGGCCCCCGCCGCGTTCGCCTCGCCGTCCCAGGCGTGGGAGAGGTAGTAGGCATTGTCCTCCCCCTGGAGGACGGGATAGGAGAGAACGCCGGGAATCTCGATCCAGCACACCACGTCGGCGTTGACCTCCCGCAGCGGGGACAGGTCCAGGCCAACGGAGACGGCCCCGGCGCTTGTTCCGTCAGACAGCACCTCTGATGTATCGGAGGCACGGTCGGGGATGCCTGCTAGCAGCGCCGCCTCCTGGTGAAGCTGTCCCGCCCTCCAGCACTCTGTACCGTACCACCAGAGCATCAGCAGGCAGACACACAGCAGCGCGAGGAAGAAAATCTCAAAAAATCTTCTGGGATTGATACGCATAGTCAGTCTCCTTATCAAAAACGCCGGGGCCAGATAACCCGGCCCCGGCTGTGCGGTCAGTTACTCGTTCTCTTTCTGTCCCGAATTTCCAGGCAGATCATGATCCCCAGCCCAGCGAGGGAGGCCGTCAGGAGGACGCACCACATCCCGGAGGCGTCGCCGGTCTGCGGCACATCGGAGAGGGGCACGTCATCATCCGGGATTTCCTCAACGGGGATGTTCTCATCGGGCGTATCGGGAACGTCCGCAGCGGGCACTTCCACATCGGGAATCTCCACTTCATCGGGGGTTTCCACGGGGTCCTCCGGCCCCAGCATATCCACAACCAGGGGGTTCTCCGAAACATCGGGAACATCCGGCGTGTCGGGCAGTTCCGGGTCCACGGGCGGCTGGGGGTCCTCCGGCTCAACGGGCGTAACCGGCTCGGGATAAGTATCATTCTTCTCCCAAGTGACCTCCCACTCCCGGTCACTCTGCTGAACCGTGGTGACAGTCACGGCGGTTTCTGTCCAGCCCTCGATGGTCGTGGAGGTATCCGTCCGGCTGGTCTCAGTGGTATCCACCTTCTGCTCGGTCACGCTGATGTTGTCCGTGACGATCTCGGCGCTGGCCTCATTGACGGTGAAATGGAGGGAGACGGACAGGTCCACAGACTGCCTGCCGCTCTCGATGCCCACAAAGGTCTGGGAGGAAAAGACCGGCTCCCCGTTCTCATCAGTGCCCACCGGGTCTGTGCGGACTTCGGATGTGAACAGGTACACGCCCTCGCCGATGTTCTGGGTCCCGGTGAGCTGAAGGTCGATATTCACGCCGTCCGCCAGCTTCAGCCCGGAGAGGGTATAGCTACCGTCCTCGCTCCGGGGGATCACGCCGTACTGGGTCTCGGAATCGTCTCCGGCCAGCCGCCGCGTCTCCACGATCTCGCCGCCCACAACGACATGGACCAGCAGATCGTCACTCTCCGTGTCGGGCATGACGGCGAGGGTGAAGGTCAGGTCGGCCTCATATTTGCCATCCTCATCACGCTGGCCCACAGTCAGACTGGCATTGGCAGCAAAATTGTTCTCATTGATGAGGGTGTTTTTGTTGGTGGGCGCTTCCGTCTGAGCGATCAGGTAGTCGTAGAGTGCCTTTGTCAGCGCCCACTCCCGGCTGTCCAGGTCCCGCCAGTTCTTTCCGGTTGTAGCCTGATAGTAGCTGGTGAAGGGGTCCTCCCGGTCGATCGCCAGACTGCCGCTGTTTCCGTAGGTCCAGATTGCCGCCTGAGTCGCCGCCAGGGCCATACCGTCTGTGAGATAGGTGTTGAATCCCCACGCGGTAGCCATACCGTTATAGCTGCCCCAGTCGATCTCGCCGTTGTTGTAGGCGTTCACCATCATCTGTTTCACAGCGTCCAGGCTCCCGGCCCCATCAGAGGTTCCCCAGTAGCCCTTCTGGGCGATAGCCCGGATATGCGCCGCCGCCTCGCTGTCATAGTAAGCGGCGTCTTCCACATTCTCCATTTCGTAGCGGAAACCCACCAGGGGATCAGCAGAGAAATCCGCGCAGTAGACGTAGTGCTCGTTGCCGTCCTTGTCCACCAGGACGTACTGGTGGGCCTGCCATCTGTCGCTGGAAGAAGTGCTACCGTTCTCATCCGTCTTGACCGCATCCACCCGAATGGCACTCTCCAGACCGTATTTGCCCAGCCACTGGAAGTCATAACCTGCCGGATCAAACTCCGCGCTGCCCTTGTCCGCCCGGTGATGGAGATCAGTTTTCTGGTCTGTTTTGCCCAGGTCAGGTCCTTTCACATCTGCTTTGATGCCATTCGTCTCAAGGATGCCGTCATTTTTACCAGCGGTGACGCTCCCCATTTCAGCGGTAACAGTACGGTCGCTGACAGCAATCCGCTTTGTTTCTGTAGTGGTGGCCCTGGTCGTGGTCGTGACAGCGCCACCAACAATTTCCGTGAAGGTCACGGTGGTGATCGTCACATCGGTGACTTCAGTGAGTGTGTTGGTATTCTTGGTACCGCGCTGGGTCTCGACCGCAGTTCGAACGTTTCCATCGCAGTCGACGATCTCACTTTCAGTGGAGCGTTCCGGTAAGGTAACCTCGGAAACCTCCGTTTCGATGCTACTGGTTTTCGTCTCAATGGTCTGGTAGCCGGTGAGATTTCCAGCGTCGTCATAGACCGGCTGGACCTCCACTTTGGTGGTCACACCGTTCTCGTCAGTAACCGGCTCCTGGGGTTCGGGCATCGTGGGAGGTTCCGCACTGGAAGCATTATCCGGTAGAATCTTGGTGGCGGAAGTTTCCACTGTGGACGTAGAAGTGTAACCAATTATAGCTCCATCCTCATCCAGAACGTCCTCCACCGTCACCGTCTTGTGCCCAGTGACCTCGCCGCTCTCTGGATCGGTGATATCACAGTCCTCCGCATCGGGACGGGAAAGCTGTTTCACGAGCGCTTCCCGGTCCACCGCCGCTATTCCCGTGACAGTGCTGCCGGGAGTCAGGTTGATGGTGATGTCGCTCTTATCAGAAAAAATAGGATCAGTCGCGTCGGTGGTGGACGTTTGAGACTTGTCCACCGTTTCAAACTTGCCGTTGGTTTCGGTGGTGACAGTTTCGCCGGTCTTCGTTTTGGTCACAGGTTCCCTGTCCTTCACCGTGACCTCACTCGTCTGAGCTGTGGTCGTGGTGCTCTCATGTCCCTTCTCGCTGCCGCTCTCCTGGGTCACACGGCCCTCATCGTCCACGACGGTGGTCTCGGTCGTGACCGTGCTACCCTCCACCACAGGCTCCTCGCCCTCCGGACTGGACCAGGTGATCTCCGTGGTGATGGTGGTGGTCTTGCCGTCCTCGCTGCCGGTGGTCTCCGTAGTCCCGGCGGCAAGCGCCGGAGCGCTGAGCTGGCCCAGGGTCAGCGCCGTGACCAACAGCAGGGACAGCTTCTTCTTGAGCTGATAAAATTTCTTCATCTAAAAGTCCTCCTGTAAGTGTCTATATTGTTCTTTCTCTGTCCTACATCCTAAAGTTTTCCCTTCTGGATGTCGCACAGTGAGACGAGGCACGTATCAGCAGGAGAGCAAACCTCCCCCTTGGCGGGAAGTCTGCTCTCCTGCAATGCGCCCTATAAAAGTTTGTAAAGGTTTGAAGTTTTCCCGCCATTCTCCCGCCAGCGCTGTTCGCGGGAGATCAGTCCGGCTTTGCAGAGGTCATCCAGCGCCCGACAGACCGTAGCGCGGGAGAGGCCCAACTCCCGAGAAATGGTTCGAATGGACGGCCAGCAGGTCCCGTCCTTATCGGCACGGTCCTTGAGGTACATATAGACCGCCCGCGCCCGGTGGGGAAGCTCCGAAGAATAAATCGAATTGAAGTACCCCATAGTGACACCTCACGTCCGCATAGACGATCCCCCGCCCTCCGTCCGGCGGGAGCGGTTGGCGTCGTACTTTGCTCCGGAATGCTCTGCGGCTTTTGAAGGGAGCGGAGATGGAGCGGACGACGCCTGGGGCGGCGGATATTTCTGGAGGATCGCCGTCTCCAGCTCACGCCGGTCCGCATAGTACACCTTCCGCTGCCCATGCTCCGGCGTCTGGTAGGGTTCACCGAAGGTGATGCCCCAATCCAGGAACAAACGCAGCCGGGTCTGCATGGGGTGTGTACCCGTATAGCGATAGGTAATCCGCCGCTTTTACCGTTCTCATGCAAGAACAGCAGTCAGAGCGGATTTTCCCCCGCTTCGCACCGTGCATGCGACTTTCA
>OFGA01000641.1_pt1 | contig 27758 bp, 27 predicted proteins | sample 1521471 | NCBI WGS metagenome assembly OFGA01 (sample SAMEA3504086, study PRJEB24116) | mouse gut metagenome | biome: mouse gut; feature: mouse-associated habitat; material: faeces | place: Denmark | collected 2011 | reverse complement strand
GCAAGAAGCGGCAGTACTGCCCGTTTCCAGTCATGGCTGCTATGCATGGCTGTCTCTCCTTTTGCCTGTGTTGTGAAAAAAATGTAATATGAATAAATTTATCATATTTGGGAGTATATACAGTATGAAAATTTTCATGTAAAATAGTTCAGATTTCAGATGATTTTAAAGAAGTATTCCAGAAAATGCAAAAAAGCCGGGAAGCATTTCCAAAAAACGGAATGCTCCCCGGCTTTTCCAGGCTGTATAGCAGGCAGGAAACCCGGATATTCCCATGTTCCCTGCAAATGCCTTATTCATGCTGCGCATGGCGCAGATTACAGGATATCGATATGTTCCCCTGCAAGCGCCTTATTCATGCTGCGCACGGCACAGAATTTCCCGCACATGGAACAGGTATCGTCGTGTTCCGGGCGACGTTCTTCGCGTACTTTTTCTGCGGTCCGGGCATCCATGGCACAGGCCCATTGCGCTTCCCAGTCCAGCTTTCTGCGGGCATCTGCCATTTTATCGTCCATATCCCTGGCTCCGCGCACGCCTTTTGCTATGTCCGCCGCATGCGCCGCAATCTTCGAAGCCATAATCCCCTGCTTTACATCTTCTACATTTGGCAGCGCCAGATGTTCTGCCGGGGTCACATAGCATAAAAATGCTGCCCCGCTGGCTGCCGCAATAGCCCCGCCAATCGCAGATGTAATGTGGTCATACCCCGGCGCAATATCCGTCACCAGCGGCCCGAGCACATAAAACGGCGCCCCGCCGCAGATGGTCTGCTGGATTTTCATATTGGCCGCAATCTGGTCCATAGGCATATGCCCCGGCCCTTCAACAATGACCTGCACATCTTTTTCCCACGCACGCCTTGTCAGTTCGCCAAGGCGTACCAGTTCTTCTATCTGGCAGACGTCCGACGCATCTGCCAGGCAGCCCGGACGGCAGGCATCCCCGAGGGAAATGGTAACATCATATTCCCGGCAGATTTCTAAAATTTCATCAAAATATTCGTAAAACGGGTTTTCGTTCCCAGTCATGCACATCCATGCAAACACAAGCGAGCCGCCGCGCGATACAATGTTCATCTTTCGCTTATGCCTGCGTATCTGGTCTATGGTCTTTCGCGTAATCCCACAGTGCAGCGTTACAAAATCAACGCCGTCCTGTGCGTGCAGGCGCACGACATCGATAAAGTCCTTTGCCGTCAGCAAGTCCAAATCCCGCTGGTAATGGATAACCGAATCATAGACCGGAACCGTCCCTATCATGGCCGGGCATTCCGAAGCCAGCCTGCGGCGGAACGGCCCTGTATCGCCATGGGAAGATAAATCCATAACCGCATCGGCGCCCAGGCGGACTGCTTCCATAACCTTGCGCATCTCAATATCATAATCCCTGCAGTCACGGGACACGCCCAGGTTGACATTGATTTTTGTGCGCAGCATGGAACCGACTGCCTGCGGTTCGATGCAGGCGTGGTTTTTATTGGCACAGATAACGGCTTTCCCCTGCGCAATAAGCGGCATCAGTTCTTCCGGCGTCATCTGTTCTTTTTCCGCTGCTTTTTTTAATTCCTCTGTCACAATGCCCCTGCGGGCAGCTTCCATCTGAGTCTTGTATGTTCTCATATTCCCTCCTCCTGCGTTTTTTGAAAACGGCCTTTATAAGCTTCCAGAAAATCCTGTATAAAATAATCCGACAGCCCGCGTATCTGCGGTTCGTCCGCCCGGCTGGCTTGATCTGCAATGCCGATGACCGGATAGCCCGCTGCTTTTGCCGTGCGGATGGCATACAGGGCATCCTCTGCCACCCATGTATGCTCCGGCCGGCTTCCCATCCCCTGTGCCGCTGCATGAAAAATATCCGGGGCATCCTTGCCGCTTCCAAATTCCGTACAGGTCAGGATGTCCTGAAAATACGATTCGATTCCAAGCCGCCCAAAAGCCGCCAGAATCAGCGGCCGGTCGGTTGAGGTCACGACGGTCATTGGTATTGCGGCTTCCTTTAATGCCTGTAAAAACTCTCTGGCTCCCGGCTTCATTCCCGGGCCGGTGCTGTATTCGTGCTGCACCGTCTTTATAATCCCGGCCTTAATCTCCTCCTCAGACTGGGACAGCCGGTATGTTTTTCTGATATACTGCGCTCCCTGCTGCATTGTCATGGAAAACAGGATTCTGCCAAGCGATGCCGGCGCCTGGATGCCAATCGTGGCAAGATAATGCTCCCCGCTGTGATGCCAGACCGGCATGGAATCCAAAAGCGTCCCGTCCACATCCAGAATCATGCCCGTAACCGCTTCTCTTTTTATAAATTCCCTGTAAAATGGTTCCATATCATCCCTTCCGCCTTTTTCCTTAATTGTTCTGCTGCCAGCCGGATATCAGGCCGGGCAAACAGTGCGCTGACAACGGCAATGCCGCAGATTCCGCTGCCGGACAGCTCTGCCATATTCTCACCTGTAATGCCGCCGATTGCCACAGCCGGTATCGTTACGGCATTACAGATATCTTTCAGCTGCTTCGGGCCGATGACCTGCGCATCCTGCTTGGTCGCGGTCGCAAAGACAGCCCCGGTACCGATATAATCCGCGCCCTGAGCCTGGGCAGCCAGCGCCTGCTGCACGGTTCTTGCCGTCACGCCGATGATTTTATCCGGCCCGAGCCGCGCCCGCGCAGAGCCTGCATCCATATCGTTCTGCCCAAGATGCACCCCGTCTGCATCTGTTTCCTGCGCAAGAAACACGTTATCATTGATAATAAAAGGAACCTCATAACGCGCGCACAGCTTTTTTATCTGCATGGCTTCATGAAACAGCTCCTGCCCGGACCGGTTTTTCTCGCGCAGCTGTAACATCGTCACGCCTCCCTGCAGTGCTTGCTGCACCTGCTCATATAAAGTACGCCCGTCCAGCCAGCTGCGGTCTGTCACGGCGTACAGCAGAAGGTTTTTTTTATCCAGCTTCATTCGTTCTCCTCCCGCGGCTTTTCGAAGCTTCCCGAAACTCCATCCCGTATCACACAAAAAAAGGACAATCCCTTCTGCCATCCGGGTATTGTCCTGTCTGCTGCAATCCTGTCATTTCCATCCTGATAATTCAGACTGTCCTAATTACCATGGATTTCCATTCCGCCAGAAACTGCAAAACTTTCTGCTTCCCTACGTTGGCATTACCCAAATCAGGTTCCGGGTCTAAGCACTGTCAGCTTACTCTCAGCCCATTTGTATGGACTCCCCACGTTTTTTATTTCCCATCCAGCCGCTTTTTGCTGCTGTCTTTTTTACTATAACAAATTCCAGGCAGGAATGCAAGAAAAAATTCCGGGCAAAATCCAGCTGAACACCCATTTATCCAGTGATGCAAAAGGATTTTGACACCATTTTTTACCCATGGAAAAGATATTTGATAGACTATTTGCGATATTTGCCGTATGATAATCATGAAACAAGGATAAAGAAAGGAGACAGGCATGGAAATCGGAAAGAAGCTAAAGAGCGCCAGAAATCAAAAAGGACTTACCCAGGAAGCACAAGAAGAAAACATCCTGTTATAAATATGTCCGAAGAAGTTATCCACGAAATCGAAAGCAGAAAAAAACGGGCCGGTGCAGGGATTCTGTTTCTGGCATCAGGCGCTGTCGGCCTTGTAATCACAATTTCGCTTATATAAGGAGAGAACTATGAGTTTATTCAATCAGTATATCCTATGCAACAGAAAATGTTCTGGCTTTTTTCAGTGGATTGGATTGAACATACCATCTGTAATTGACAAAACACTTTTGAAATTTACCGCTTCTGCCATTGCCGCTTTTACCGTGATTTCCGCCGGCATCTTATATTCGTTAAAGGGAACAGATACAGCAGCAGGTACGTTTTCGGGCATGGGGATAGCCAGACTTCCACATGCAATGATTTATGCTTTCATCACAACGGCACTTTCAGAAGAAATATTGTTTCGGGGCTTCCTGCTGAAACGTCTGTCAGGTAAGTTTGGGTTTCCTGTTGGAAATCTCGTACAGAGCATTCTATTCGGACTGCTGCATGGCGTGATGTTCTGTTCCCTGATTAACAGTGTAAAAATTGTGCTGATTACAGCCTTTACGAGACTCATTGCATGGTGTATGGGCTATGTGAATGAGAAAAAGGCAGGCGGTTCTATCATGCCAGGATGGATCATTCATGGCATCGCCAACTTGTTCTCTGCAGCTGTTTCCATGTTTTGTGTGATAAACTGACAAAGGCACCTTTGCCGGCTCATACATAAATCAGGTTATAAAAAAGCGAAACTGTATCATTACAGCTCCGCTTTTTTATAGCCTGATTGTATTTTACTATATGATTCCTCTGCCAGCTTTACTTTACAGCATTTCTTATAGCATGCAATCCCATATTTTAAAATTCTATCCACACCGTTTTCCCGGAGTTCTTCATCATACTTCCTTTCCTCAATCTGCCTCAGCGCCCTTTCACAAGCCTGATTAAGATTTCCATCATTCGCATACTTAACTTCAATCAGGATAGCCATCGTACTGTTTTCGGTTTCAATGAGAATATTGCTATAACCTTCACCGGATTCCTCATTGGACGATACATACCATTCTTCCTTCACGCCCAGAATTCCAAGCAGCATCCCGTGATAAAAGTTCTCCTTACCTGCTTTTCTCACAAACGTATCCCGGATGCTGATGGTCTTTTTCAGGTACCTTTCAAAAATCTCCCCCGCCTTCGTTTCCTCACCGTTTTTCAGGGCATCACAGAACCTGCTTAACGTATCGCCGTCTTGTGCAACGTTCTCTTTGAAGTATTCCATAATCTGTGTCTGAAAAATATCCCGAATTTCCAGATTTGGTATTGCAAGTTTATACCGTTTTGCATCAATCCTTCCGCGCTGCGTTAAATATCCTGTCATAAACAAAAAACTCCAGACGTTCTCTAAAGACTGATACATTTCCGGATAAATCAGTTCCTGATGAATCTCTTTCGTAATTTCTCCGCCCGCAAGCAGTTTTTCAATCTCACGTCTGGCTGTAAGATTGTCAGACATTTGAATAAATTTCCTGACAGCATCATTACTGCTGGTATGAATCCAATAGTTTTCCGGAAACGCATCCGCATGGTCTTTGATTTTATCACAGTGGTTCAATACATCCCACGGGCAATACACCTTTGTGCTGCCAAACTGATACCCGTCGTACCAGCTTTTGATTTCTTCATAATGACCTTCTGTTTCATAATACTTCAGCATTTCTCTTACTTCCATATCCGTAAAACCAAAATATTCATCATAACGTTCATCTGTAACAGATAATACTTTCAGGTTATTCAGGCCAGTAAAAATACTTTCTTTTGAAATGCGCATACATCCGGTCATTACTGCAAATTTCAGGCTGTCATTCGTTTTTAGTGCCTGTTCTAACAAATTACAGATTAAAAAAATCATCTGGTCATAATATCCGTTTTCAAATGCTTTTGCCAATGGGACATCATATTCATCAATGAAAAGAATTACTTTTGTTCCATAATGTTTCTCCAATAATTCCGATAATATTTTCAATCCGCCGCAAAATGCAGCCTCACTCATATTACTGTTCAAAAGCTCCTTATATTCTAACTTGTCATAATCACTTAAGGCGTCACTTTCCAAAAGAAACTGGACATTACGGGCTGTTTTTTTCATGATTCGAACCGCAAAATCAAATGCAGTCTCATATGCAGCAGCATGGATTCCTTTCAGGGAAATGGAAATAACCGGATATTTCCCCATATACGCATCACACAGCTTTGTATCTTTTGAAATTTCCAGTCCATCAAAGATACTCTGCTCTTTTTCTATGGAAAAAAAGTGTTCCAGCATGCTCATATTTAAGGTTTTCCCAAAGCGTCTCGGCCTGGTAAAAAGATTTACCATTCCACCGTTGCGGAGCAGTTCGGAAATCAATCCTGTTTTATCCACATAATAATAGTTATCGTTTATAAGCTGCTCAAAATTTTCCACTCCCACCGGAAGGCGTTTTTTTCCTTCACCCACGTCATTCACACTCCTTCCCTGTCAGCTATATTATAACAAAGATACGCACAAAAGCCTAGCAAAATATGCTATACAAATACTATAGGAAAAACAAAAAGGCGGCTTCCTATGTCACCAGAAGCAAGAGCCTTGCTTGAGACTTCAGAAAAATCAGCAAAAGAAAATAACAGCCGGCCAGAAAATGATGGCTATGAGTTTGGCGAAGTACTAAAAGTTTATTCCGGCGGAGTAATCACGCATCACGAACTCAGATTTTATGATGCGCCAGATGACAGTTTTTTATATGATAAATAAAGAGATAACTATTATGAATGAATCCCTGTCTGAGACATATACATATTTATTAAAAACTATTCTTAAAGAACTGCTTTCACAGATTGTCTGCAGTAATCATAATTATTATGTACGAGAGGCGTGAACAGGCCCAAAATATATTGCTTAAAATATTTGTACAACAGAGACAAAACTCCTGGAAATTTATTCAGACAGCTATTAAATTTCAGCCGAATTACCAGAAATATAATCTTCATATACAAAATCTGCATTTGTCTCTATATCATCGTTGATTGTTTTAAATATCATACTATCTAAGTGATATGTGGAGTATCATGGTAACATAGGTTATACCCTTTCAGCAAAGCATTTACGGTAGCAGGAATAAAATACCAATAACAATGGGTTCTCCTTCCACATTGTCAAATATGGATGGTAAAGCACTTCCGCTTCGTTCATGCGTTTATTCTGATTTTAAAATACTTTGATACGGTCTTTACGACTCATGTAAACGAACTTGCCTCAAAATCTGTTTTTATGGTCTGAAAGCCGTCTTCAATCTGACAGTTTCCTTCACTCACGTTTCATGTTACTGTTCACTCTGTGACCAGTCTTTGATAGACATCCAGAACGCGGTATGTTATAATCCATATAGGTAACGGATTGTTACAGAATGCTGGTTTAGAAAGAAGGTGACAGAGCTGGGTGAAAAATTTTCTGGCAGAAGTGTGCTGCCTGGGAAAGACAGCATGGAACATGCGCTGGAAATGAAGGGGAATATCCAGTTTCAGGATAGTTTTTTCAGGAGACTGTTCAAAGAACCGAAATACAGGAAAGCGTTATATACCGTTCTGCATCCTGAAGATATGGATGCTGCTGATTCGGAATTTGAGAATATCGAGCTGGATAATGTGCTGAATGTGGATATTTACAATGATATCTGCTTTACGGTACGCAACCGGCTGGTTATGCTGATAGAGCATCAGTCGACACTGAATTACAATATGCCGGTCAGGGTATTTTTATATCTGGCTGAAGAATATAAGCGGCTGCTTTTGAGGAGTGAATTTTCTTCAGCCCTGTATGCAGCACCGCTGGTAAAAATACCAAGGCCGGAATTTTATATTGTATACACAGGTGCTGATGCATGCAGCCCTGTTATGAGGCTTTCGGATGCATTTTTGGAGTGTTCCCCTGTAAGAAAAACTCCGGACAGCATGATAGAGTTAAGCATTCCTGTACTGACTGCCAGTGAATCGGAAGGCGTTCTTGCAGAATATTTTGACATCATCGGTTTTATTAAGGATGAGCGCAGCCGCTGCGGTTCTCTTGAAACGGCTGTAAAGCATGCGATACAGAAATATCAGTCTGGATATGAGATATCAGATTTTATTCAGAACCAGAGAGGGGTGTATGAAACGTTGTTTGAGCAGATTACAAGGGAAGAATTATTGAGAAGGCAGCTGGAAGCGAATGCAAAAGTGATAACCCAGCAGGTGACTGAGCAGGTGACTGAGCAGGTGACTGAGCAGGTGACTGAGCAGGTAAAAAAAGATGATATCAATATCTCTTACAGGATGCTGATTGAAGCAGGGGTCAGGCCGGAGAAGGCTGTACAGTCAATTGTTCGCAATTACGGGGTAGATGAAAAAGAGCTGCAGGGGATTCTGACAGCGGGATAGTGTGCTTTTGGCTGCAGGAGGCAGACAGATTCAGCGGCTTGCGGAGTGAATTCTGCAGGCCGCTGTCATTTTTAGCTGGAAATGCAGCAGGGTTTTGGAAAAAACTTATTTTGCAGAAACAGCCGTATTCCATCTGCTGCAGGCAGACAGGTATCTAAATGAAGGGCTTTTTTCAGAAAACGTGATGCGCAAGCTCCCGGTCAAATATACAAGTGAGGAATGGGCCTCCTTTTATAACGATTTTCTCGGAAACCCAAGGAGTAAGTCCGTTTTTCAGAGATAAATTTGATATTGCCAAACACCAGGAATATTCAATTCGTGAGCCAGTACCGCCGGCCATCTTTCGTGCGCTCCATAAATCCATACATAATCAGATAGCGCCGAATCGTCATATAATCCTCATAAACCGGCCTGAGAATTTCATTCACTTCCCGCTCACTGTATTTTTTACCATACACAAACTGCTCTGCTATTTTCCCAAGAATCACCACCTTCTTCTTTTCCTTTGGCGAAAAAGATTTCAGTACAAGAGGCTGGGTACTGGAAAAAAAGGTTTCCACAATCTGCTGCTTTTCATCCTCAGTAATAAGGTAACGGTCATCAACATAAGCCGCATGATTGTGAATCGGAATCATCTGTTCAGCATCTGCCGGTTCATCCTCAAATGCCATCTCATACATAGCCAGATAAAATTTCGCCTGCTTTGCCTTTTCACGGAATGTAAAGCGCTGCCTGCGAATTGTGGCCTCTGTTACGTTCAGCTTTTTTGCCATATCCTTATCCGGCATTTTTGAATAAAACATGGCAAGAAGGTCTCTCTGATTCTGGGTTAAAGTATTATACTTTGACTCTGAGCACAGCAGCTGTTCCAGATTGCTGCCGTGAATTTGTCTGATATGTTTCCTGACAGCTGATTCGGCTATAAAAAAACTGTCATCCATTTGAAATACCTGTCCGGCATGAAATATCTGCCCGCAGTGATTGCAGACATAGGCATCCTGCTCTTTTTCATACTTGCAGCCTTTTTTCATTTCATCGAGTGTTATTTTTCCGTAGTCCATAATTATTCTCCTTCAATAAACGTATTGTATATTCGTTTATTGAATTTATCAACGTATTTATGTTGTGAAATTATGAACTGGGTAAAGACTGATTTTATTACATTTTTATAATGTAATGAAAATGTTAATATGATATCGATTTGGGTTTTATGGGTTTTATGGATTTTGACAATAAAGCTGGGTACTATATTCTTATAGTTACAAATATGATTTGAACGCATCTGACCTCGGCATATCAGTACCGCTTTGTTTCTCACGCCGACTTGCAAGCATAAAATAACAGCAGCAAACCTATAAAACTACCTTAAATTTTAGAAACATAGAAATTTTATTATATTGGAAAAAGTTTAAGACGAAAAGAAACTGGAATCTGCAACTTCAACGCCAGTTTCTAACATAACAAGAAAATACTACAATAGATGATGAAAATATTTAAGATTTACATTAAGAAGCGGTGCAGAAATCCTCTGCGGAATATCTCTGAAGCATGCCGGCAATGTGACCATTGATATATACATTCAGCCAGTACAATATTACATAATTAGCAGTGAATAAATTTTTGTTCTCTTTTTGGGCATTTCAGTGCATAATAGTCTTAATACAAAGAAGCAAGGAAGGACTATTATGCGAAAGAAAACGATTGATATGATTCCTGTTTTGTCAGATGACATTAAAACTGTCTTTCCTGCCGTATCCAAAATCCTCTCTTTTCTTGCAAGCCTGGTCAAACAATCCAAAATCATCCTTTTTTCATCACAGAGTATGCCAAAAGGATGATTGCATAACAGTCTGAGCTTCATTACAACCATGTTGCAACCTGGCGAAATCGTTTTATGGAAAACCTTCCTTCTTTGCGGGAGATTGAAGCAAGCGCATCGGATAAGCTTGGGAAAAAAATCTGCCTGCTTCTTTACTAACAGGAAACGTTCAAGAACACTGCCTGTATTTACGCATAAACAGATTATGGTTATCATTGACCTTGCCTACCAGAATCCATGTGATTCAGGTTATGAAGCAAGCCAACGGATTCTTCCCCTTTTGGCTGCAAAAATCAAAAAGCAAGGTAGTACTGACCAGATTTCAGAAAAACCGCCTTTGCTGGAATTACGTGTAAAAATGGAGTTTGATTATATCCGCCATGGCACTGTAAGCCTGATTTGTTTTTTCGATGCTGCATCCAGTCGCATGCAAGTCCCGTATCTGAATTCCACACAGACGGAAGAATATTTCGCAAAAGCCGTGAAAGTATTAGTCAACACAGATTCAGGGGCATACTGGATGTTTATCTGCAACGAACTTAAAAAGCAAGGCTGAGTTCATGCACAGCCCCCACCATCGAATCCGGTTTGTCTATATACACAGGCATAGTTCATGGATGAATCAGATAGATATCTGATTTGTACCATTAACAATTTAATTCACCGTTATTTGTGCAATGCTGTACCAGAATCTCCTTCCTGAATTGCAGCTGGTATTGTACATCCAAGAGAAGTACCGTAACAATAATAACATGCTTCCATCGGCTTTGGAAAGATTACATATCTCCTCAAATATTTTCCAAAATTTTTATCATCCGTTACTTTAATAAAATCATTTTTCTGTCTTTTAAATCCCTGAATATGATAACTGTTTGAAGCCCTGCTGCAATGGGATAATTCTCCCCTCTCCAGTGTTAAGCAATTTTTAAAAGCACAGCATCTGAATCTGTTTCTGACTAAATTATCATCCCTCTCTCTCTTTACACCAACTTCTCCGCACTGAAACCATGATGAGTCCCCTGTTGCAAACCCATATATCGTGAATTGAACTTTGAACTGATAACATTTTTGCTGCAATAATTCAAGTTTTTCAGGAAATCTTCCATAATCACTGATTCTGATTTGAACGCCATGCTTATGTATCAGATACATCAGTTTATCATCAGGCACAATACTCCCATTTGTTGCAATAACAATTTGATGTATTTTATCTTTCCGGTTACCCAGATATTCCAGCACCCCCCCCCAGTTCAGAATATAAGAATGGCTCACCACCCTGAATTTGAAAGACCTGTATAAAATTTACATTTTTCAAAATGCGTTTTATGCTTTCCAAAATGTCATCCAGTTCATAACGCTTATATTCTTTAGGAGATACCGGACAAAAATTAGCACAGTCCTTGCATTTGTAATTGCACGCCTGTCCGACACTGAGAACCAAAAAGCGAATTCCAAAATTTCCTGTCAGATTCTGTATAACATAACGCAGCATATAAATAAAATTCAGCAAAATCACATGTATTTTTTGAATTTCAGGCAAAATCGACGATGGAATTTTTGATTTTATCTTGCTTTTTATTTCTTTTTTCTTCATTTCCATTCTGTTCTCCTATTTTTATATTATTTATCAGCCATTTCAAGAAACTTCTCCAGGCACCACAAAAGCCATTTCTGGTTTCCATTATATTTAGCCATATCAATGTCCTTTCTGAATTCCGGCCTTTGCGGCCCTCTCCAGCCAGCGAAATAAAAATCGACTAGCCGTGGCATAGGATTTTTTTCAGGTACAGGGATATCTGGATATCTCATCCTGAAAAGTTCTCTTATAAGATATTTAGATTCTCCATTTCTAATACGCCACAGATCAAGCGGCATACCCATCTTTAAGAATTGGTATGGGTCATAATAATGCATTCCCGCCGCTTCAAAGGCATTTTCATATGAACCGTAACTTTCTTCCGCAGCTACTACACTCAAAAAGCCCTCAAAATCAATTCCGTCACCTTGTCTGTATTGTTCAAACAAATAACACATGCTGTCAGCTTCTTCCAGCACATCTCCTGGCTTTACATAAATATACCTGTCCATGAATTCATCAAACAGCCAATCCCTTGAGAGCAGCCTATCCATCCCGCCAAAAACATAATCAGCACCGTCTCCGATAACCATGACATCTACATGATTCTTCGCAGCTTCCCTTGCAGCAGCATAAATTTGCGGTTCAATTGAATGGACCGGACCGCCTTTCGATTTCATGACATCACTTAGGGCCATTTTAACTGTCTCCCATCCGATGTCTACATAATGCAGCTTCAGCCCGTTATATTCCGCAAACATTTCTGCTCTTTGCAATTCATCCTTTTGGTAAATGCCATCCAGAAACCGGAAGGTATAGGCTTCGCATCCTGGCAGGTATGAAGCCAAAACAGCAGAATCCATCCCGCCCGAAAGCATAATGCCTGTTTTATGGTATTTCTTGATAATCCAGCCAAGCTGTTTTTCAATTGAGTTATGTATTTCCTGTGCTGTCCTGACCATTACCAGCTCTTTCTGCTCCCTCAGCTGCGGCCTTTTATAATGATATTTACAGCAAAAATCAGTATTTCTGCGTTCAACATACCGCAATGCAAGATACGAACTCATACTATACCTTTTATTAATCACCTTACAAATCCCCTTTTTCATTTATGTGCAAAGCTTTGCCAGCTTCTTTACTTGTCCATCCTCTTGCCTCATGCAGTGCCTTTGTAATTATAGTTGATGAAATACCTTTCGTATATGGAAAATATACTATCTTTACTTCCTCACAGCCGAAGTTTTTGTCATAATCCTTCCATTTCTCTGTTCCATACCAGTCATCCCCAACAAAAAGAACAGAAGCCTTCAGCTTCCTGCAAGCATCCAGCTTGTCCATGCTGTACTGCGGAACAGCTGCATCTACATATCGGCAGCTTCTCACAATTTCTATGCGGTCTTCAAAAGGAATAAGTGCATTTTTTCCTTTATATGAAACAAGTTCGTCAACAGTAACTCCTACTACCAGTCTGTCACACATTCCTTTTGCATTTTTCAAAAGATTCAGATGCCCAATGTGAAATAAATCAAAAACACCTGCAGTATACCCAATTATGATTCCTTTTCTTTCCATAAACTTCCTCTCTTACAAATTCCATCGCAAAATTCAGCCGCCAGTTCCTGTATACTGATTCCAGCATCTGCCTTGTATAATATTAAATCCTCTTACTCATTCTGCTGTTTTTATCTCAGAAATTACACTGGCCACTTTATCCTTGAAGATTGCTGTTACAGCTATAAAAAAAAGTATCAGTCCATACCGGACTGCTGCAGGAAGCCGATACAATATACTGCCAATGCATGAGCACGCAAACAACAATATACAGCTTCTCCATATGAATAATGTATCATATACGCTATTGCCATCCATACAGCACTTCCTCAAAGATTCATACACCAGATAATGTATAGAAAAAGTTATAAAATAACTCACTGCCGTCGTATATCCTGCTGCCAGATACCCTGCTTGTGGAATAAAAAACAAATTCAATATCAGATTCATGCCTGCCCCTGCAAACGTAGCTAATGTAACGTATTTTGTCCTGAAGTAATAAAATTCTATATTGCAAAATAGCCCATAACAAAATACAAAATAAGCACTGGCTGTAACAGGAGGTATAATCCAGACTGCTTCAAGATACTCTTTTGTGCCAATAACCTGTACAATTTCCGGTGCAGACAGAATCACAGCTGCAGAAATTATTTGAAGAAAAATGCAGGCTGCTTTTGGAACAGATTTGAGCTTCTCATAATTTTTTTCCTTTAATTTTCTATACACCCATGGTGTTAATGCTCCATTCATTGCATCCGCCACCACATTCATTACAACAGACACCTGATAGGCCAGATTATATATCCCGGCTTTGTCGCTTCCTGCAAATTTTGTAATCATAATGCGGTCAGACTGGCTTAATATAAGTAATGACAAGTAATGCGGAAGGAGTGGTAAATTAAACCGAAGTCCAGATGTCCAGTACTCCCTGTTATAAAACATTTTTCCCCGAACCAGATGCCATACATAAAAAAAGAAACCTGTCAGAAGCTGCACAGACAGATATCCATAAATCACTGCACGCTCCCGTAAGTCTGTAATATACAGGAGACACAGGCTTGTCACAGGAACTCCCAGTATAACAATAAGCGATACAAAAACCATTCTTACATAGTTATATTCAGCCCGCTGTCTAGCAAGCCAAAAGGAATAAGCCGGCGTAAACAGGCAATACATAAACACAAGAAGCATCAGCTTTATATCAGCCGCAAATAAATTATTCCAAAATTTATGCATCAGCATATAAACAATGAAAGCAGCTGCTGTCAGCAATGTACACAGGCACTGCATACAGGAAGTATATCCGTCTCTGTCCTTTTCATGGTCTATAATGTATTTCGTATAAACCCCATAAAATAAATTAAAAGTAGCAAATATCATTACAATATCTTTCCATGAAAGAAATGTCACATATCTGCCATATTCCGATACTGTAAGCATCCGGATATATATTGGCACAGTCACAAATGACATTCCTTTCTGTAAGACATTGCAAGCTGCATACCACATAGATGCTTTCACTTGTACTGGCATACGGTAATAATTTTGAAATAATTTCTGAACCTTATTCATCCTGCTTACACCATCACACTTTTATCTCAAATCCGAACTGATTTACATCTGTTACCAGTTCCCGCCTGCAGATGGAGGCTGCTTGCCGCAGTTCCAGTGACATGGAAAATCTCCCCAAGCCTCTGAAAGCTTTCCTCTCCGACAGACTCCGCCTGAAAAAACAATTACCACTCACAATCCGGTGCGCCCGGGATGTCCCGCACTGTATAAATTTGTATATATCCGCCATGGCACCCTGAGCCTGACTGCTTTTCTACACATTGCAGACGGCGTTACCCATAGAAAGCCCTGCCAGATTGGCTAACCAGCCTGCCAAAATCCGTTCTCATCTTCCAAAAACGCTTTGATACACCAGCCTATATACATTTTCACAATAATTTGTTCCTTTTATACTCTCATCTTCACAAATCCCTCTCAGATACTCTGTTGTTTCATCAGCAATTCCTTTCTCTCCTGACAGACACTCTAAAAGCACTTGCTTCAATTCCTGGTAAGAATCCAGCGAATATCTGTCATATACCTTATGCCATTTTTTCGCCATTCCCACATTCATGCAATATGTTTTCCTGTCCGGTGCATAAAGGACAGCCGGTTTACCTGACAATACATAATCCAATATACAGCTTGAATAATCTGTTATTATTAAATCAGATATTGCCAGAAGTTCTTGCACTGATGATACCTGACTATCTTCCAACACTTTGATTTCAGAAGGCAAATGCTTCCATTCTAATTCAGTAAGATAATGTTTTTTTACGAGCAGCACAGTTTTTTGTTTCCTGAACGCAGCAGACAGTACCCTGTCTCCAGCAATCTGTTCAACTGTTTCCTGTATAGAAAAATCTTTATAACTTCTATAAGTCGGCATATATAACATAAAACGGTATTCATCTGCCTTTTTATCTCCAAAGACATCTGAAGGTTTCAGCTGTTTTCGAAATATATCGTTACGCGGAAACCCTGTTATCTGTATCTGTTCTTTTCGCAGACAAAATGCCCTTCGGAAATAATCACTGCACGCTTTTGAAGATGAAATTGTAATATCCCTGCCAACCCAGGAAAAAATCCTATTCTGCAACCTGTTTTTCCAATACCGGATATCCTTTTTCATCCCGGCAAAATAAATATTCTTTATCCCAAATCCATGCCACAAAGATATGATTTTTGCCCCATAAAAATAACCTATATTCCCAAAATCATCTATACCATTTGTATAAAACACGGCTCCTGCACGAAGCTGTATTCTTCGCCCTTCTCTGGAACCGGATATATATGCTTCATAACCTTTCTTCCTGATTTCGCTGACTATATTTTCACAATTTGCCAGCCATACAGCCCGGATATCTGGATGCATTTCCCTTATATATTCGAACAAATGCCTGCTGTTATCATCATACCTATTACCTTCCCAGCTTCCGAAAATCCATAGATTTTTATCCCTGCATACATTCAAACGCAGCAAATAAAACAGCAGCATATTGGGGAACCAGTATTTTTTTCGATTATTCGGCACTTTCGTCCGTTTCTTTAATTCATTCAACCAGTTTTCCTCATAAAATTTTAATTGGTAACTTCAATTTACATTATCTGACACCAGCAATCCTAAATTAGATATCTCAATTATTTCTTTCTAATGTTTTAGAGCGATATATATTTTTCTTCAAGAACAGTAATTAGAAGGAATTTTGCTAATAAGCATTTTCATTTTTCTATACTTTGACATAATCTTTTGAAAACTGCCCGATAACGTTTCATGGCTGATGTCTCAGAATATTTTTTCTGATAGATTTCCCTGGAATAAACATTATAAAAATTATGTTCTCTTTCCAAGAAAGAATTAATCCTATGGATATATTCTTCTGCCTGATTACAAATGCCTCCTGCTTTATCAATATCAAACTGAAATCCTGAAAAAGCTTCATCTGTTCCAAACACAGTTTTTCCATACATCAAAGCTTCTGCTGTTTTTATTTTCATTCCGCAGCCATGGAACAATGGAATACATACACATGCTGCATTCTGGTAAAGACTTTGAATATCTTTCACAAAACCCGTTACCTGAACAAATTCTCTCTGAAATTCATCCTGATATTCTTCAAATCCTTTTCCTGCAATTACCGTCTTTATTTTGATATAAGGAGACACATTTTTTAGAAACCAGCGGAATCCTTCAACATTTGGATAAAGCACTGGCCCAAAAAGAAGGCAATACTTATTTCGTTTTCTATCTGCTGATTCAATATCTAAATCCAAAACTTCATCTTTTAAAAACAGTGGAAGTAAGACATCTGTTTTTTTCCCATACAACTCTTTCAGCCTGTGTGCATCTCTGTCCGAAAGTGCTGCACAACAGTCACTGTATCTTAATGTTAATTTTTCCTCTCTCCGCACAAGTTTATGGTATATGGTACTTTTCGGTGAATTGCTTCTTCCAAATCTTATCGCATTAAAATCACTCTCGCAATTTTGAAAATGAGACAATATAGGTGTTTTTATGCCTCCTTTTTTCAATTCTTTTATAAGCGTTCCACATACAGAAGTATCTGCATATATGATATCATATTGATTCTTTTTGCACATATCCAGCACTTCCCTTATTATATCATTCCGAAGCGGAGGATAATTTCCTTGCAGCAACGATATTATGCTTGCCTTGTTGGATTGTTTCACTACCGGATATACAGTAACACTGCCAAATTGTTTCAGCAATGCAAAACGAGCAGCAGAAGCTTTTCCACCTCCATAAGTTGTATTGCCAATATCAGAATTCGTAATAAATAAAATTTTCATCCCAATGCCTTTTCAATTTATATGTAATATTTCTTTATCAATACGGTCCAAAATGTTTTTATCAATAGTTTCATCAAATTTTCTAGCTATCCAAAAATCACTTTTCTGAATCTCCTCAAAATCATCTGATTCAAAATAATACGGATGCCCTGTAAAAGGCTTATCCATTTTTGCTCCAGTAAAAATTGCCCACGTCCTACTGTCTTTTTTGGTGTCTTTGTACTTTCGAACTTGTATCATATCCTTTAATGGAGACCTTAATGCCATAATCTGAAAAAACGTTTCTTCTGGTGTATAAGAACCATCCAAAATCACGTCAATATAAGCTGGCTTTTTCTCCATTTCACACAAAATAAAAGAAATTACCTTATCTGGTAATATCCACCATGCAGAACCCATATACAAATCTACATGAAGTCTTTGCAAAATATCACGCGAAGTTTTCTTTCTTATTCTGTAATAAATTCTCTGTATATACCTGATATACCGGAATATTTCCCACAAAACCTTGTTATGGATATGATTATTTACAAACCTCGTCCACTTTATTGTTTCCTTATTATTATCAAATTTAAAAAAAATCGGCGTAGTTTTCTGATACGGTGCACATCCTATATATGGTTTCGGATAGAAATGTATTAACATTTCCAAAATTTTATCAACAGGTTTTATTAAATAATCCTGTCCACTCATCAAACAATAATATGAAAAATGAATCTTCTTGGAAGCTTCTATCCTGACAGCTTCTTTTATCATCAAAAGAGTAATATCGACAAGACTTCGCATATCCAGTTCCCCATGCATATGCTGTCCAGTCAGAAATACTTGTTGATTATCCTGAACAAACTCCCTGATTACCTTGTATTCTATGTCTTGCATTTCAGAGTCTGTATGAATGACTACAAAAACCCCTTCCCTTAATAAGGTGTGCACAAGCCTAATTACCTGTTTTGCATTTTTATGGCACATAACCATAAATACTATATTCATTCCTCTATGTACTCCCTTCCACGTAAATACCAGATATTCCACTCCTGACAGGCAAGACATGCACATTCCTTATTTTAATCACTCCAACCAATATCATAAATGGAACCATATATATTACAGGGAAATATCCTGCTATATTAGTCATTCCCGTTCCAGTACATATTTGTGCTGCGTACAAAAAGAAAACAATATCCATATCACCATTTCCACTATCAAATGCATATAAAAATTTTTTTGTACAAATAAACAAAATCAGTGCTGTCAAAATAGAAAGAATAAAACAGCCAAAATCAGCTTCTAAAATATTACCAAAATATATCAAGCTGTTATATCCCGTTCCTGTTGCATTGGAAATATCTGGCCAGATAGACTGCCACACAATATTGGTAAGTGCCCGGAATTCTTTGTTCGGCATGATAAATCTTGGAAGCACACTCTTAAATATACTAAGCACCTCTGCAGCCCAGATTCCCTGTTCTCTATAAAGTTCTGCTATTCTGGAATGATTTTGAAATGCTACAACACTATCTGAATAATTTGTCAGCCTGGAAACCAGTTTCGTCAATGCATCTATGAATTCCAGCTGAGAAAATCCATACCCCATCCGAACGCTCATCTTCATAGAATATGCATAACTATATACAAAAGCCCCTGCAAAAATTAAACATACTACAAACAGCCAGTTCAGCTGACACATCAGCAAAACAGCTTTATTTATTTTTCTGTTTTTTAAATACAAAAACAACTCCAGAAAAAACACTGTAAGGATAAATCCACTCCATCCACATATCACTTGGTATACCATATACAGCAGAATATTTATCCAGTACAGTGGTTTCTTCAAATCTCTGGCAGCAACATAATATATTGGCATAAAAACAGCTGGGCGGAATAAATTAAATAAAAACGAAATGCTGGAATTAACTGTTGCAAAAAGCCGTGCATTTCCGCTTCGCAAAGTAAATATAATTTCAACTATAAATAAAAAAAACATAAACCAATGAATGCGCTTATTATGAAATGTAAATTTGTATCGTGGCATCATGTTGTATGTAATTCTGATAGCTTTTGCTTTTTTTAATAACGGAATCATCAGGCATATCGTAAAGCAATGAACAATCAGAATTGCTGCCATTAGCAATCTTCCAATTGACGGCTGAAAGGATGCTGCACCATTTGTGTTATAAACAACAATTTCTTTAATTCCAATTATCAATGCAGCAAAAAGATATAGATTTCTGTAAGTCACGTATGCATATTTTTCTTTTCCCAATATCTTTACCGTCCTTATTTATTCTTCCTGATTAGCCACATCTTTTACAATATCATTTGAAAAAGCTCCGCCCAGTTTTCAGCATATGGTTCCTTTACTGCTTTCTCAGTTACTTTCATATAGCAGACGCTGCCACGAATCACTTGCGCCATGGCTTTTGCAAGACTTCCCACACTATCTGTGTCAAAAAACAAAACCTTGTCATAACTCCCAAGTGCCTCATGTGCATATGGCAGGTCTGCCAGTATCATACCCTTGCCAGTTTTTTTAAATTCACTGACCGGCAGCCCCCATGTTTCCAGCAAGGAAGGAAATACCAGACAGTCAGCTTCTTCATACCTGCAAAACAGTTCGTTTCTATCCAATATTCCCATCCATCGCACGTTATTCAAAATACTGTATTTTTTATAAAGCTCTTTAGCGTATTTATTTTCAGTGCCATCAATTGTTATCCATAATTCAAAATTATGAAATTCTTTGTGCTCCAGCATCCAGCATGCATCCAGCACCGCTTCAAAATTTTTAAAATATCTTGGATATGCCGCATAAATAAATACTGTTTTTTTATTCTTCCGGCTTCTGTCTGTGAATTCATGGGCTCTTGGCATATCCGGCCTTGCAACAATAACATTTCTGACCGGGTACATTTTGTAAAATTCCTGTCTCATCCAATCCTGCTGCACTATAACTGCATCAGCAGAAGCAATATTTATCCGGTAAACATACCGATACAAAAATGCAAATAAAACCATTTTCAGGCTGTATTTTATCTTTGTGATATCTTTTTTCATAAATGGACCTGGATTATGACAATATGTATAAATCCGGTCAGCTTTCACAAAAGGCGTCATGTCATGCAAAGAAAACCAAACATCAATATGATGCATTTTGGAAAATCCATGAAAAAAAATATACTCATAATATAGCCTGTGCATATAGCTCCGTCTTGATTTTGGCAATTCCACAATTTTTACTATATCTTTGTATTTTTGAAACAGTTCTTTTTTATGGACAAACGCAATAATTCTATACTCCTTATAAAGCCCTGTTCTCCAAACCGCATCCAGACAGTCATAATAAATGGAAAGCGGCCCGCCTTCATATAAATTTATTCCACTAATAACAATTGTCCGCATATATTAAATCCTCGTATTACTTTTTATACAGCCCCAAAAATTTTTTTCACATAGACATATCCGCATAAAAATATCCATATAAATATACTTCCCTGAACTACTCATTTCCCTATTTCCAATATTCTGTTTCCCACTTCTTTATCACTCTGGCCGGAACTCCTCCTGCAATAACCTTTGGCGGAATATCTTTGGTCACAACACTGTTGGCCGCAATAATGCTTCCCCTGCCTACTGTTACTCCCATCTGAATAACTGCTCCTTCCCCAATCCAGACATTATCTTCTATATTGACTGGAGCAGTCTGCAATTTACGTTTATTTGGAGCCACATCTGGATAATCATGCTTCCCTCTCCCCTTGTACTTTCCATGAGAATTATCCAAAACCAAAACCTTAGAACCCATCAGCACTCCACTTCCAATATTTATCTTTTCCGCGCAACGAATGCTCACATAGTCTCCCATATTAACATTTTCTCCAAAAACGAGTACTTTTTCCTGATGCTCACCATTTACTTCTATTCGGCAATTATATCCTGTTGTTAAATTTTTCCCCCAATCAATATATTTTTTTCCACGTATAATGACTGGATATCTGATAAGCCGTACTGAAGGAAACCATATTTTATTCCAAATGACCGACATTGCATTTTTTACAATTTCTCCCAATCCATAGTTCGATGTCCTATCCCGAAATTTTTTATCCTGTTTCTGCATTCTCCGTCATCCTCCTCTATATATGATTTCTTTCCAAATCTGACGCTGTTCCCTGTCACTCCTCCATCTGAATAATTTTCTGAACCTTCTTTTCAAAATGCGTCTGTGATAAAAATTTTTCAAAATACGCACGGCATGCATGCCGTCTTCCGCATCCATCGTCAGCTTTAAAGCAGCCTTCTCTCCAGTTCAGTCCTATTCCGTATCTTTCCACAGCTTCCCACGTATCTCCCCTGATATTATTAATCATTGGAAGGCCATATTCTAAGTAATCTACGCTTTTCATCGTAAATCCCACGCATACAGAACCTTTCATAATATTCAGTCCATAATGGCAGGAATCAAAAATGCGCTGTTTTTCTTTCCTGTCATAAATCTTTCCATGATATACAATGACTGCACCGGCATCCGCGCATACCTGGATAAAACGCTCCCTGTTCTCTCCGCTTCCAATCATATGCAAAATGACAGGCTTGTGCTTTTTACATGCCCGGATAATCCTTCCAATTAAATCGATATCAATAATATGATTCATGGAACCAAGGTAGCACAGGCTGATTCTGTCATCCGGCAGATGCAGCTGCGGTTTATATTCCACAGGCTGTCTTGCCAGATACAGCGTTTCAACCCGTTTTCCATCCAGAATACTCCCAAGCGTTTTTTTATATAAATTACATTCTACTGTAATAAAATCAGCATTTTTCAATCCCACATTGCGAATCTGTCCCCAGAGACGGAGTGGAAATACAGCTTTCCATGCGTTAACAGGCATGGTTTCCGGCCACAAATCAATCATATCCAAAACCAGCCTCATTCGCGGATATTTTTTCTTAATCTTCCCCGCTCTCTCTGCAAAGCTGTTTGGCGGAACAAATACCCATAAAAGGTCTATCGTATCTGCCTGCTTTTCTACCGTTTCAAATATAATCCTGGACAGCCGTACATGTGAATACAGTCTCTGTAATGACATATTTTTTGTGTATGGCAGCGTCCTGAAATACCGGAATCCCTTTTTTCCACCTTCGCGCCTTTTCTTCTCAATATGGCAGAAATCAGATGCAAATACCTCTACCCTGTGGCCTTTTTCCTGAAAAGCATGAAACAGGAGTTCAGCCCTGTGTTCATATGTATCAAAACAGTTTACAATTACAATTTTCATAATCTGACTTCCTTAATTTTACTGATAAATATTCAAAAAAACGCAAATAAAAAATACGAGCAGCAGCATAATCTGCTGCTCTCGTATTTCTTCATTTCATGACAAATACTATACCTTACAAACCTCATCCACCGGCACCTCAACCGACACATCCTGTCCAAACAGGTGCACGCCAATCTCCACAACACCTTTCCCAACCTTCCACACAACGCCATCCATGCCATCCATAGACCCGGCTGTCACCTTCACGGCATCCCCAGTCTGGAACACCGCTTCCTGTTCCGGTTCCGGCATTTCGGTTTTGTAATAATCCGGCACGCGCACGGGCGCTTCTACCTTGCCATAGGCCAGCTCCTGCTCGATATCTTCTTTCAGGATAATCCCAAGCGCAGCCGTTTTTTCCTCGCCCAGCATCCGGAACCGGATAATCGCATACCGCTTCTTAAACTGGTACTTCACAACCTGTCCCATATAGCCGCGCAGCGGCCCGGACACCCGGTAGACATGCCCGCTGCGGTCTTTTTCGACATAAGAAAGCCGCACAATCCGCTCCCCGTCCGGGTTGTCCATGTCCAAAAGGTCCTGGAAAAACATCTGTTCTTCCCTGCGCAGCGGCACAAACCCAAAGTCCCCGTCAGACAGCAGCTTGACCATAGCCGGAATATGCTTTAATTCCAGAAATACTTCGTCCGGCTTGTCTGTAATAATCAGCACATATCCCGGAAACAGCCTTTCGATATGCACAATGCTCTGCTGCTGCTTGCGCCAGACCCTCTCATAATATGCTATAAAACAGTCCTCATAAAGGCTGGACGGCACTGTTTTTCTGACCATCTCCACCAGTGCTTCTTCCCGGCCTGTCATCGTCTGCAATACATACCACATAAAAAGCCTCCTTTTATTCATACAGATATCTTTATCAGGAAAACAAATCTTTATCCTATCCATATTACCATATAGAAGCTTTTTATGCTACTGTTACAATCCTGCGCTTTCCTCTGAAAAAACATGCTCCGCCATTCCGCAATATGCACGATGTTACATATCCCGGCCTGTCCCGCTGGCACCCTATAACCCCATTCCTGTCCGTGCAGCCTTCTGACTCTCACGGACAGGTCCGGTTATTTTACGATTCTTATTTTTATATCCTGTATTTTCGTTATTCCTCACATGCAAACGCCATGGCTCCGATTACGGCTACGCCGTTTTCCCGGTAAAACCGCATTGCATCATCTATCATCCGGTGCGTTGTGGTGCCCATCCGGCAGACCAGAATCACCGTTCCGGTTTCTGCCAGCATGTCCCACAGTGCTGTATCAGAACCGGCATTTTCAGCAGATACAGCATCAATTCCAGACTCTTTCAGCTGTCCGGCTATCAATTTCATCCATTCCCTTTCCCGGTCATCCAGCGCAAAATCCGATGCCAGGCACAGACGCGTAATGTCCTGTTTTTTGCAGGCAAGGCGCACCCGGTTCACAAGCTGCACTGCTTTGTGCATGCCTGCCTGTACGCCGGATTCCGCCGGTATTTGTTTCTTTGAAGGAATTCCGCCGTAAAACGGAAATGTATACAGCTCTTTCATTTCCCGGGCGCTTTTTACTGTGTCACGGAACAGATACCAGCAGCCGAAGATACAGCAGTACAGGAACATCCCGCCGGCAAATCCAAGAATGCCGTATCGGACTGCCGAAGACAGGCTTCCGCCAGCAGCAGTTTCTTCTTCCAGACTCTCTGTTTCGCTCCCGTCATCCGTTTCCCGCTGTTCTCCTGCCAGCTGTGTCTCTTTCTCATAAACTGCCAGCTGTGTTTCGCTGAACGCTTCTGTCATTGTCTTCAGGCTGGCCTTGTTCGCTGCCAGCTGTGCCCGCTTGTCATGCTGCTGCACCTGCAGATTGCTGTCTGCCACAACGGCATGCTCTGTACTGACCAGCTTCAGCCTGTGGCTTCCAGCCTGTTTCTTTACCTGTGCGGCATGCGCTTCCAGCACTTCCTGCATAGCATCTGCAAAACGCACGGCCATCTGTTCATCCAGTGCCGTCAGGTCTATATAAAATACTGCTTCCGCCTGCATATCCCCGCCTGCGGCTTCTTCTACTGCAACCTGATACGGATAGCTGTAATTTCTCTGGTACGCCGTCATAATCTCCGCAAGACAGCTTTTGTCCAAATCCCATTCCCTGCCGGTTTTTTTCAGGGCATCTGCAGCGCCGCCATACATGACAAAGCTTAAATAGCTTTCTGTAATTTTCTGCACGTCGCGCCTGTCTGCCTGCTCAATGCTGTAAAGCATATATGTTTTGTGCTTATGGTACGGGTCTGCTTTCATCAGCAGGGAAGTTTCCAGATACTGTTCCAGCCCGGCGTTTTCTGCCTGCAGCTGTACTGCGGACAGCACGCTCTGCTGTTCTTCCTGCGTCAGTTCGATTTCTTCCCCTTCATCCAGCTGCGGCAAATCTGCACGGCTTTTATTTTTCAGATACCCATATCCGCCTGCCAGCACGGCAAACGCCAGGGCACAGATTAAAATCTGCTTCCACTTCATGCAGAGCCTTTTTATCAGGTCTGCAAGGTCGATTTCAATTTCCTCAGATTTCTTCCAGTCATTATTTTTATTCATATGTATTCTCCTGATGCACATATTTTGCTTGACCGCTATGTGCATATCCGGTAAACTGGTATCATGTCTGCATATTTTTCCCATATGGGACATCCCATTCCGGGAATTGCGAAATATGCTGTCTGTCCAGTTTGAAACCGTATAATTCTATTAGTCACTATTTTTATCTCAAATAGTGACTGTAAGTATTCTATATCAAAAAACTGATTTTTACAACTCCAAAGAAGAAATTCCCTCGATTTCCATTATTTGATATGAAAACCGGTGTTTTTTTAGTGCAATTTTGTGAAAATTCCACAAAAAAAAGACAGAACTCTGTCTCCAAAAAAGAAAAGCAGGATGCTTCCAGCAGTCACAATTCCTGCCGGCATTCTTTTTTCCTGAAATTGACCTTCTTCCATACCTGTGATAAGATGATACCATCACTGCTGTACGAAATATCTGTAGCAGGCAAGGTATCGAATGTTACTATTTACAGCCTCATATCCTGATAACCCTGTCAAGGGTAAATTGGGTAACTATCAAATGGTTACCAGCATTCTGCATCACACCGGAGGTACAGACACATGAGCCAGACAATCGCTATCGGCGGCCAGGATTTTGAATACCTGCGCACAAACCAGTATTTTTTTATTGATAAATCCGATTTCATCAGAGAATGGTGGGAAAATGGAGATACGGCTACGCTGATTACGCGTCCGCGCCGCTTTGGAAAAACATTGAACCTGCACATGCTGGAATGCTTTTTCTCAAACCGCTATGCAGGGCGGTCAGACCTGTTTGAAGGGCTTTCCATCTGGAAAAAAGATGCATACCGCCAGCTTCAGGGCAGTTATCCTGTCATATTTCTAAGCTTTGCAAGCCTGAAATGCCAGACTTATGAATCTGCGATGGAAGCTTTCAAGGTACAGGATGCAGAAGACGAAGCATCGCTTACAGAAACCGTCAAGGCTGCACACAGGCAGATAGAATCCAGAAACTATGACTGTGAACTGACTGCACGAGGGATTCCGGCAGAACAGATTCACCATTATGGATTTGCTTTCTGTGGAAAGAACGTGCTGATTGGATAACCAGCAGCTATCGTTTGCACCGGACTGCCGCATCAGGCAAAACATATACAAGAAATAGTATAAAAACGATGCAAAGGAACGATATCTTGTATCATTTTTCTTAATGCGGCAGCCCCCCCCCCTTTTTTTTAGGACTCTGCAGGGACAGACCTGAAGCTCAAAAACTGCCCATTGCAAAGTCCATGCAGCAGAAAGCATACCGTCAAGTCTTTTAAACAATATTACCTGTCACAAAATTCCATACTTTCGAAAGATACTGTTTAAGTCATCCCTGCTGATTTTTCCTGCCAGATAATATCCCTTCACAGTTGCCTCGACTCCCTCAAAGAAAATATCAAAATGAAACCAGTCCCCTTCATCATAATATTTCCGCAGCTTTGCAAAGTCACGCTGTAATCTTTCTGGCAGGTTCTCCCGTAACCCTATCCCTTCGTCAATAAACATTTGGCTGCACCTACCGTTTGTTTCATTTCCACTCGAATCCAAAAATAGCGGTAATCCCCATCTTTCTGCCACCTCTTTTACAGCCAGGAAAAACATGCCGCCTGTCTTTACACGGACAATTATACCATAAAACATACTCCTAATGAATAAATCTTTTTTATTTCTAATTAAAAATACTCCCACATGCTATTCTGATATGAGATATAACAGTTCAGCTGGATTTTGAACTTTTTCTTGAAAACAGCTGAAAATAGGTGTATCATAAAAATCTGGTAACAGCATATTTTAACCTTGCTGTTACCAGATTTTAGAAAGAAAACAACCGGCAGAAATAACAAAGGAGATACTGCCAGATGGAAATCATTCAAAACCAGTTCCGGTCTTCCTGGGACGACATTGAAGAAACGAAACCCGATGCAATCGACCTGCAAATGCTGAAAGAAATAGAAGAAGACCCGGAATGCCATGAAAAAATACCATAAAACAGAAAAAGAAAAGGAATCACCACTATGTCAGGTTCATCATTTGGAACACACTTTAAAATCACAACGTGGGGCGAGTCGCACGGCATGGGTGTCGGCGCTGTTATTGACGGCTGCCCTGCCGGGCTTGCTTTATGCGAAGCCGATATTCAGGCATACTTAAACCGCAGAAAGCCGGGACAGTCTAGATTCAGCACCCCGCGCAAAGAAGACGATGCCGTACAGATTCAGTCCGGCATTTTTGAAGGCCGCACCACCGGGACGCCGATATCCATGGCTGTGTATAACAAAAACCAGCGTTCTGCCGATTACAGTGAAATTGCCTCGTACTACCGCCCGGGCCATGCGGATTATACCTTTGACTGTAAATACGGGTTCCGTGACTACCGGGGCGGCGGGCGTTCTTCGGCCCGGGAAACCATCGGGCGCGTCGCCGCCGGAGCAGTTGCTGCAAAGCTGTTAGAAACAGCCGGCATCGGCTTTTTATCGTATGTCAGAAGCATCGGCCCTGTTGAAATCAGCCCGGAGCATTTTGACGCAGACGAAATCGGACGCAATCCGCTGTATATGCCGGATGCCAAAGC
>OFGA01000637.1_pt1 | contig 27825 bp, 23 predicted proteins | sample 1521471 | NCBI WGS metagenome assembly OFGA01 (sample SAMEA3504086, study PRJEB24116) | mouse gut metagenome | biome: mouse gut; feature: mouse-associated habitat; material: faeces | place: Denmark | collected 2011 | reverse complement strand
CGGCTATTTTAAGGGTGGCGAATGCAATGGACCGCAGCCACAGACAGAAGTTTAAGCATGTAAAGGCAGTTATTAAAAATAAAAAACTGGTCATCACGATCGAGTCCATGGATGACATAGCATTGGAAAAAGGACTGCTTGCAGCCAAAGCAGGCATATTTGAAGAAATATTTGGATTAAAGCCGGTGATCAGGGAAAAGCGCGTTTATATATAAATTTAGGGAAAGGATAGTTACATGGAAAAAACAATTGAATATGGAAAACCAGAGTATTTTGAAAACAGGGAGCTTAGCTGGATCAAGTTTGACCGCAGGGTGTTAAACGAAGCAAGGGATAAGACCATTCCGCTGCTTGAGCGGTTAAAATTTGTCAGCATCACATCTTCCAATCTGGATGAGTTTTTTATGGTAAGGGTGGCGTCCTTAAAGGATATGCAGCATGCGGGGGTAAAAAAGGCAGATATCGCCGGCATGGACGCCTCACAGCAGCTTGAGCAGGTCAACAAGGATACGAGGGAGCTTGTAAACCTCCAGTATTCCACGTATAACCGCTCACTGCTGCCGCTGCTGAACCAGGAGAATATTTTTATTATAGATGCATACGAAAATCTGACGGACGAGCAGGCGGCTTTTGTAGACGATTATTTTGAAAATGAAGTCTATCCGGTGCTGACCCCGATGGCGGTGGATGCCAGCAGGCCGTTTCCGCTGATCCGCAATAAATCGTTAAATATTGCGGCGATTATTGAGTCTACAGGCGGCGGGCTGCTTATGCACAAGCAGTCAGAACCGGACGAAGAAGAGGAAGATGCCGATTCAGACAGTGATTTTACACAGGCTGAAAAAGAGCTGAAAGAAGCAAAAGAGTTAAAAGAAGGCAGGGAGAAAAAACATAAGAAAAAGAAAAAAGATTCCGAAGAAAAAAAACCTGAGTTTGCAACCGTACAGGTGCCGTCCGGCCTTGCAAGGCTTGTGCCGGTGCCTTCCAAAAATCCGGAGGAAAAGGTATTTATATTATTGGAGCAGGTAATCGAAAAAAATATCGACAAGCTGTTTTCCAATTATAAAGTCGTATGCGCTTATCCGTACCGCATTATGCGCAATGCCGATTTTTCGATTGACGAGGATGAAGCGCCGGATTTGCTCAAAGAAATCCAAAAACAGCTTAAAAAGCGCAAATGGGGCGAGGTTATCCGTCTGGAGGTCGAAGAAGGGATTGACCAGAAGCTGCTTGGATTTTTAAAAGAAGAACTGCATATTGAATACAAGCAGGATATTTTTTATATCAATGGCCCGATAGATTTTACATTTTTAATGAAAATGTACGGGCTTGCCGGATGTGACCATCTGCGCTGCGAATCATACCAGCCGCAGCTTGTGCCGGAAGTTATGCCGGGAGAAAATATTTTTGAAGCGATACAAAAAGGAGATATCCTGCTGCACCATCCGTACCAGAGCTTTGTGCCGGTTATGGAATTAATCCGCCAGGCTGCCTGTGACGAACAGGTGCTGGCCATAAAAATGACGCTTTACCGTGTCAGCGGAAATTCCCCGATTATTGCATCGCTTGCACAGGCAGCCGAAAACGGCAAGCAGGTTACGGTACTGGTAGAATTAAAGGCCCGTTTTGATGAGGAAAATAACATTGTCTGGGCGAAAAAATTAGAGCAGGCCGGCTGCCATGTCTTGTACGGCATTGTCGGCTTGAAGACGCACAGCAAAATTGCGCTTGTCGTGCGCCGCGAAGAAGAAGGCATCCGCCGCTACGTGCACCTTGGAACCGGCAATTACAACGATTCGACGGCAAAGCTGTATACAGACTGCGGTATTTTAACCTGTTCCGAAGCCATTGGCGAAGATGCGACGGCTGTATTTAACATGCTTTCAGGATATTCCGAGCCGCTCAGCTGGAACTGCCTTGCCGTAGCGCCTATCTGGCTGCGCAAAAAGTTCTTAAAGCTGGTGCGCCGCGAGACAAGAAATGCCAGGGAAGGCAGGCAGGCGTATATCCGTGCCAAGATGAATTCGCTCTGCGACCAGGAAATGATAGAAGCGCTGTACGAAGCGTCCACGGCCGGTGTCAAAATAGAACTGCTCATACGCGGCATCTGCTGCCTGCGTGCCGGAATTAAGGATGTGAGTGAGAACATTGAGGTACGCTCCATTGTCGGAAATTTCTTAGAGCACAGCCGGATTTTTGATTTCTGCAACGACGGCCATGCAGAGGTCTATATGGGCAGCGCGGACTGGATGCCGCGAAACCTTGACCGCAGGGTGGAAATCGTATTCCCGGTACTCGACGAGGAGCTGAAAAAGAAGGTGCTGCATATTTTGGATGTGGAATTTGAGGACAATGTGAAGGCACATATCCTGCAAAAGGACGGTACCTATGAAAAAATTGACAAGCGCGGAAAAGTGCTGATTAACTCTCAGGAAATATTCTGCAGGGAAGCCGGGGAAGCGGTGCCGAAGGAAGATAAAGCCTACCAGGACCGCGTGTTTGTGCCGGCAGAGCCGGTTGGCTGATGGAGAAAAATATGACGAAAAAACAAAAAATTCTGTTTTCAGATTTGGATGCGACGTTATTAAATGACAGCAAGGACATTGAGCCTGGCACGCGGGAAGCCATTGACGAGATGCTGGCACAGGGGCATATATTTACCGCCTGTACCGGACGGCCGCTGGCAAGTGCGCTCGGGGTTGTCAAAATGTTCGGGCTGGATAAGGAAGGATGTTACGTAGCGGCTTATAATGGCGGGGTGCTTTATGACCCCTTCCGCCAGAAGGTGATTGCATACCATTCGGTTCCGATTCCTGTCGTAAGGCGGATGTTTGCTGAAGCACACAAGGCCGGGCTTTATATCCATACATATGACCGCACCCGCGATGATGCGGTCATGGCGTGCAGGAGAACACCGGAGCTGGATGCTTATACAGGCCATACAAAACTCGTGCCGGTGATTGCAAAAGATGTGCTGGAGCATCTTAAGGATGCCCCGGCCAAAATGATTGTTATCAGCCTGACAGACCATGAAAGGCTGCGGCAGTTTGAAAAAGAGCAGGCCGGATGGGCCGGGGAATGCCTGAACAGCTTTTTTTCCTGCGAGCAGTATCTTGAATACTGTCCGGCCAGCATTTCGAAGGGGTCTGCGGTAAAGGCGCTCTGTGAATATCTGGACATTCCGGTGGAACATTCCGTAGCAGCCGGGGATGAAAGAAATGATATTTCCATGCTGCAGGAAGCCGGTACAGGCGCGGTTCCAAGGAATGCATATCTGGAAGTGAAGGCGTATGCGGATTACCAGTGTGAGAAAGACAACAATGAAGGTGCCGTAGGGGAAGTGATTCGCAGGTTTGTGCTTGCAGATGGGTGAGGATGGACATAGCAATGGATGATGCGGTAAAGGAAAAATTACCAGAAGATAAAATTTATACCCTCGATGATATTTACAATCTTCCAGAAGGTGTCCGTGCGGAGCTTTTGAACGGTGAAATTTATTATATGGCACCGCCAGGCTGGACACATCAGAGAATCAGCATGGCGCTGTCGAGCGAAATTGCAGCTTATATCAAAAAACAGAATGGAGACTGCCAGGTACTGGCAGCCCCGTTTGCAGTATTTTTGAATGAAGGCAGTGAAAAAAATTATCTGGAACCAGACATCTCTGTTATCTGTGATATTTCCAGGCTGGATGAAAAAGGGTGTCATGGAGCGCCGGACTGGGTCATTGAAATCGTTTCTCCAAGCAGCAGGCCCAGGGATTATATTAAGAAGATGATTCAGTATTGTACAGCCGGAGTCAGGGAATACTGGATTGTTGACCCGGATAAAAAGAGTGTGTTTGTTTATGGATTTGAAGCAGACCGGGCAGAACAGTATGATTTTGGCGAAGATGTTCCGGCTGGAATATTTGAGGGATTTTCGATAAGAGTTGAATAGCAGGAATCAAAATGCCATTACAGCGGCTCTGGCCAGGGAAAGATGCCAGCGCCGCTGTGATGGTGTTTTTTGCGTGATGCCGGGTCATTTGTAATACACAGCGTTTTCCGGCAGGATGGACTGCCGGTATGCAGTCGGTGATTTGCCGGTATGTTTTTTGAAAAGCTGTGTAAATTCCAGCTGGTTCGCATACCCGACGCAGGCTGCAATCTGCTTGATGGATAAATCTGTCGCATGAAGCAGCTGGGCAGCCGATTCTATCCGCTTCTGGATAAGATATCCTTTGGGGGAAATCCGGTATTCTTTTCGGAATACGGCAGACAGATAGGCAGGGTGCATGGAGAACAGCCGTGCTATTTCACAAATCTGCACAGGCCTGCTGTAATTGTCATCCAGGTATTCCCGGATATGGCTGGCATTTGCAGAGGGAGCCGGCTCACACGGTTCCGGCAGCGGAAGCCGGGAAAAAATCTCGTATAAAACAGAGGACATGGAAAAAGAGCGGGAACGGTCATAATTAATCTCCAAATGATATTGGCCAGTGGAAAACGCTTTCTCGGAATAGTCGCGAAAGGAGGATTTCTGCTGGAAAAAATGGAGAATGATATTCCATATTTCCAAAGTGTCAAAGGCAGGATATACCATGCCCTGTGAATGGCCTGGCACAATATGCCTGATATCATCCGGACTGGCATAAAATCCTGTCCAGCAATAACTCCACGGAACATTTCTGTCAGCCTCGTAGCCTGCTTTTATGCCGGCGGGAATAAAGAAAGCCATATGCTTTTGGATTTTATAACAGGACTGGTTTATCTCAAGTGTACCCTGTCCTGATACAACGTAATGAATCAGATGATAGTCCCGGTAACGGGCTTGAAAAGAATGGCCCTTCTGACAGACCTCCATTCCCAGAGAGTGGGGCATAAACATCGAATGCCGGCTGTTACTGGACTGAAAAAAATCGGTAAACTGAAACATAGAAAATTCCTCCTGTGGAACATGTGCCTGAAAAACAGTATAACACGGGTATTTTGAATCTGCAATCATGTGCACTTTTTTGGCAGATTTGCAGAAAATTAAAAAATCATATAAGCGTGTTCGAAAATAATATAGAAAGCAGCGGAAACAGGCAGTATACTGAAAATAAAAAATCAGTTATACGGGGGAGAAATAACGGTGAAAAAAAGGGAGAATCGATATCAGATATGGGCTCTTGCCGTTCCGATTGCGTTGGAGTCTTTGTTTCAGACGCTGTTTGGGTTTGCTGATACTTATGTGCTTGGCCGGTATGCCGAACAGGCTGTAGCTGCGGCAGGATATGTCAGCCAGCTTCTGGGTATGGTACTGCTTTTATTCCGGGTGGTGTCAGCAGGAACTGCCATTGTGCTGGCACAGGCAGTAGGGGCAGGCGATTATGAAAAGCAAAGGTCTGTCTGCGGGGCAGCATTCTGGCTGATGGCGGCCTTTGGACTGGCTTCTTTTTTCGTGACACATTTGTTTTGCGAAGAAATCATATCTTTCCTGCAGATGGAACGCAGCCTGCAAAAAATGGCATCTGAATATCTGGAAGTCATGAGCTATGGACTGTTTTTCCAGGCGCTGTCTGCAATTACTGCTTCGATATACAGATGCTATGGAAAAGCTGTATTTACGTCTGCAGTTTCCATTGCTGCGAATATCTGGAATATCATTGGGGATATACTGGCAGTCAATGGGTATCTGCATGTGTGGGGAACGATGAAAGATGTGGCCCTGGTGACGGTGAGCGCAAATGCAGCTGCAGCTGTGGCAGTTTTTGTAATGTTTTTCATCACAGATAAGGATAAGCTGGCACGAAAACCAGGGCAATCGGATTTGAAAAGTATTTTAAGACTTGGCTTTCCGGCAGCAGGGGAGTCCTGCTCCTATAAATGCTCTCAGATGGCAGTGACGATGATTATCGGATTTTTGGGAACAAAAGCGCTGACGGCTAAAATATATGCGATGAATTTTTCTTTTATGCTGGTACTGCTTCCAAATTCGATAGCAGCGGCAGCGGGGATTATCGTCGGCGTGCATGCCGGGGCAGATGAACGAAAAGAAGCGAAGCGGGTTTCCCTGTCATGCATTCGGAAAGGAACGGTGGCAGCTGCAGCTTTCGGATTTCTGTTTGCCGTGTCCGGCAGAAGCCTGCTTGGTATATTTACAGATAATGAGGACATTCTGCGAATGGCGTATCTTGCATTGGTCATGGATGCGGTGTCTGTGTTCGCCAAAAATGTGAACCTGACTCTTGGAAATTCCCTGCGGGCTGTCGGAGATGTGCATTATCCAATAATAATTTCTGTGATATCTATGTGGGGAATTGGCACGGGCCTTGCCTGGGTGCTGGGGTGCGTGCTGGAATTTGGCCTGGCTGGAATCTTTGCGGCATTTCTGGCAGATGAAGTCCTGCGTTCCTTTTTTTTGTGGCACCGGTGGAACCGCGTCATACAGCTGTAATTGCAATGAAAAGTACTTGACATTACAGCACTGGCAGTATAAAATGAAAGTGTTCACTTGCATGCCGGATGGAGGAATTGAACATGGATGAAACCAGCCAGAAAATTATTGATGCAGCAATGACTCTTGTCAGGGACAAGGGGTATGCGGTCACGACTACGAAGGACATAGCCAAGCTCGCAGGCGTGAATGAATGCACGCTGTTTCGGAAATTTAAGAATAAAAAAGATATCGTGTTAAGCGGCATAGAACAGGAAAAATGGCGCGGGAATCTGACACCGGATATTTTTGCAAATGTCAGGTGGGAGCTTGGCCCGGACCTTGAAATGTTTATGACAGAATATATGAACCGGATTACGCCTGATTTTGTAAAATTATCGATTGGACTGCGGGCACCCCAGCTGTATGAGGAATCGGCCCCTCTTGTGATGAAGGTTCCGCAGGCCTTTTTATCCGCTTTGATGGATTATTTCAGGGAAATGAAAAAGCGGGGAAAGATGCCGGATATGGATTTGGAATGTCTGGCCATGACGGTATTTTCAAGCACATTCGGCTACACTTTTTTAAAGGCTTCCTTTGACGGCCGTCTTTCGCCAGTCAGTAAGGAGCAGTATATCCGCCAGTCAGTGGAAATATTTCTTTCTGGCATCGGACACAGGCAGTAAGGTTACGGCACGGTGACTGGGCAGTGCCGTATTTTTCAGCAGATAATGCAAGCAAGCACACGCAATCATTAGGGAGGATTTCTATATGCAGATTACAGGAGCAGAATTATTCGTAAAAGCATTGGCAGAAGAACAGGTTGATACGCTGTTTGCCTATCCCGGCGGGCAGGCAGTCGATTTATTTCATGCGCTTTATGACGCGCAGGGAATCCGCATGATTCTGCCAAGGCACGAGCAGGGGCTTATCCATGCAGCTGACGGGTATGCGCGTTCTACGGGAAAAACAGGGGTCTGCCTTGTTACAAGCGGGCCCGGTGCAACCAATCTGGTGACCGGGATTGCTACGGCCAATTATGACAGTGTGCCGCTGGTCTGCTTTACCGGACAGGTGCCATCCGCGCTGATAGGGCATGATGCTTTTCAGGAAGCAGACATTGCTGCAATTACAAAAAGCATCAGCAAATATGCCGTTACTGTCCGCAGAAGGGAAGATTTGGGAAGGATAATCAGGAAGGCATTTCAGGCTGCACGTTCGGGAAAGCCGGGTGTGGCTGTCGTTGATTTGCCCAAAGACATCCAGCAGTCACCCGGAAGCAGCTGCTACCCGCAGCAGGACGAATGGAACAGCTGCAGGCCGGACAGGAACATACAAATGAAGCAGCTGCAAAAATCAATGGAATGCCTCAGGCATGCCAGGCGTCCGGTATTTCTTGCTGGCGGGGGTGTCCGCATCGCTCATGCCAGCCAGGAAATGACCCTGCTTGCGGAAAAAACAGGAATACCTGTCGTTACGACAATGATGGGAAAAGGAGCAGTGCCATCTGCACATCCGTTATATGCCGGAAACCTGGGGATTCACGGAAGCTATGCTGCCAATATGGCAGTCAGCGGATGTGATGTGCTCTTTGCGATAGGGGTGCGTTTCAATGACCGGATTACCGGCAGAACCAGTGATTTTGCCCAAAATGCCGCAGTCATTCATATAGATATAGAACCGGCTTCCATTTCAAAAAACGTTACGGCTGACATACCGGTTATTATGGATGCCAGAAATGCGATTCAGGAATTGCTGCAAAAAATCCCGGAATACCATTTTGCAGAATGGCAGGAACAGGTGGATTTTTGGAAGAAAGAGCATCCTCTCATGCTTTCCCGGAATACCGAAACGCAGGTAACCCCGCTGCATATTATCCAGGAGATGAACCAAATTTTTGACAATGCCGTCATTACAGCGGATGTGGGGCAGAATCAGTTATGGGCAGCGCAGTTTTTAGAAGTGACAGCACAAAAGCAGCTGCTTATCCCGGGCGGCTTTGGAACCATGGGATATGGCCTTCCGGCGGCAATCGGTGCGAAGCTTGGAAACCCGGATAAGGCTGTCATTGCTATCTGCGGGGACGGCGGTATTCAGATGAATTTTCAGGAACTGGCTGTGGCAGCTGTATATGAGCTGCCGGTTATTATCTGTATTCTGAATAACGGATATCTCGGAAATGTGCGCCAGTGGCAGGAGATGTTTTACCAGAAACGGTATTCCGGTACCTGCCTGAGACGCAGGAAAAGCTGCCGGAAGGACTGCAATGCACCCTCAGGCCGCTGCCCGGAATATATTCCTGATTTTATCCGGCTGGCTGAAAGCTATGGGGCAAAAGCAGTCCGTGTGAAACGAAAAGAAGAAATACGCCCGGCATTGCTGGAAGCAAAACATGCGTGCGGTGTGCCTTTTGTTATTGAATTTCTGATTGCTCCAGAGGAAAATGTATTTCCGATTGTGCCGCCGGGCAGTCCGTTAAGCAGAATGATTCTGGCATAAATCAGGGGACAGGAAAACGTTTGGCGCGGTTTGTTATTTTGCACAAAAATCAGGAGGAATATCCGATAGCAGCTGCTGCCAGCAGCAAGCCGAATGGAACAGGCAAAAATCAGATAGGAATACTAAAGATGGAGCAGCTGCGAAAATCAATGGGGCTGTCGCATTAAGAAAAATGATACAGGATATAGCTGGTATAAATCATTCTTCTAACTATATCTTGTATATATTTTGCTTAGTGCGGCAGCCCCTTCATGTCTGGCGGTGGAAACCGGGAAGAAACGGCTGTTTATTTTTATAATATATCAGATAAGAAAATGTAAATCATTTTTTACAGCAGATGAAAGTATTTTGATTTACTTTACCTGAAAACAGATATCCTGAAAAGCTGTTTTAAGTCTTATGCATAACATTTTATAGTAAATTGTTATCTGAAAGTATTTTATCTCAATTTTATTCTTTTTGCAAGTCCTAAGAAAAAATTGTCTATATTTCCAGTTTTAAGTCTTTTATTTCAAATATTATTTCATGTTTTTGTCTATATTTCACAAATATTTATGTATGTCATTTCAAAAAAATCGTTCAGGCGGAAGCTGTTTTTTATTCAGGTATATGGAAAAAAATGGCTGAATTTTTCTGATCGTAAGTTTAAATTCCGCATAAATAAAGGGATTCCTGTCTTTTAAAGCGGGATTGAAACATAACAGTTTACTATAAAATGTTATGTTTCACAGGCAGACGGATTGTGGAAAGATTACGGGCTGCCAGCTGGTGAAACCGGAGGGAATTATGCGGAAACTGGATTATGGGAAAATGGGGATGCGCATCCGCCAGGTAAGAAAGGCAAAAGGCTGGTCGCAGAATGAACTGGCAGAAAAATGCGGTATCAGTATGTCATTTTTAGGCCATATTGAGCGCGGCAGCAGAATTATGAGCATGGAAACGTTTGCAAATATCTGCACGGCGCTGGATGCCGGAGCCGATGAGCTGCTCTGGGGTGTGGCGTCTGTATCAGATGCCGTGCTGGATATGTGGAATCTGCCAGGAAAAGGCAGAAAAAACCAGGACAGGAACATCCAGGATGAGAAGAATCAGGTTAAAAAGAGCCGTGGGAAAGGGCGAAACGCTGAATCAGATGAGCAGAATACAGAACAAACAGATAAAAGAACAGGCAGCAGGAATGCAGACAGCTATGCGATGTATGTCAGGATTATGAAGTCTGTGGCGGAAATCATGAATGAAGGATAAGAAGCAGATTTGAAATGAAAAGGCGGGAAGGCCGGTGAAGGGAAAATATCAGAACGGGTGGCTGATGAAAGGAAGAAATATCACAATGGATGGACAGTTTGCTTGGAAAAGAACAGAAGATATCGAAATTGATTTTATGGATTTGCTGAGAAGGCTTTGTATGCAGTGGAAAAAGGCTGTTATTTTTGCCGTGGTATTTGCAGCGGTATCAGGCGGATGCGGATGGGTGCAAAACAGGAACAGCCAGCAGGAGCGTGTGTCGGAAACAGCTGGCACTGAAAAAATGGAAGAACTTACCAAGACAGAGAAGCAGGAGGTGGCAGATGCGGTACAGCTTGAACATGAGATGGAGGGCTTAGAGGCGTATTTAGAGGATTCTGTTTTAATGCAGCTTGACCCGTATCATAAAAACCGCGTGATTCTGCTTTACCGTATCAGTCATGCGAAAAGACAGGATTTGCCTGTAATAACTGAAAGTTATCTGAATTTTATGATAAATGGCGGAGCAGTGCAGCAGCTGGCAGAATCCGGCAGCTGTTGGAAGCAAATGGATAAAAGCTGTCTGGCCGAGCTGATTTCGGCGTATCAGAAAACGTACAGCCTGCCTTATCAGGAAATTCTCAATGAAATGGATAATGACAAAGCAATTGTGGATGCTCTTTTTTATACAGAAGTAATAGGAAAAAACAAACAGCTGGCAGAACAGCTGGCACAGGATTTGCACCATGTCCTTAAGACCTATTCGGCTGAAATAAAAAAGAATACAGGCGGGCACAGTCTTGTACTTGTAAACAGTGTGTCAGGAGTAACAGCAGACAGCGGCCTTCAGGCACAGCAGCATGATAAAAAAGCTTTATTGTCATCTGGCAGGACAAGCTTGAAAGCGATGACGGATGTTTTTAATAAAAATCAGATGGCAGCATATAAAAAAGCTGCTGGAATCAAAAGCAGCGATGAAGACAAAGAGGCGGAAGAAATAGCAGAACTGGACGGAAGCCGGAAGCATGTACTGAAATATGTGCTGTTGGGGTTTGCAGGAGGTGTATTTGTGTACTGCGGCCTGTTTGCATGCTGGTATCTGTTTTGTGATACGGTCAAAAGCACACAGGAAATGAAAAAAATTTATTCATTTCCGGTTTATGGCGCAATTCCGATGAAAAATTCTGATGCTTTTAAACAGGCAAATATACAGCTGCAAAACCGCATCAGGCTTGCCTGTAAACAAAAAGGAATTACAAGGATATGTGCAGCAGCTGGTTTTTCCTGCAGTGCTTATGAGAGAGAATGTCTTCATGACATGGAGCAGAATCTTCGGGAATTTCAAATTGATATGTCTGTTCTGGAAAATGACGGTGCAGATACGGATGCGTGGATGAATCTGGCAGAAGCTGGAAATGTCCTGATGGTATGCAGGCTGGGAACAACAACACGCCGGATGATTGATGATGAGATGGCTTTTTATCAGGATAATGGGATTCTGGTAGCCGGAGCGATTGTATTTACATAGATGATTTCTGGCAGTTCTTTTCAACATTGGATAAAAAACAGGGAGGAGACTACTACTGTATGGCAGAAATTCAGCAAGCAGACAGAGTGTATGCAAAAACAGCCAGATATGGAAAGCCGGAATCGGTTCTGATTGTCGCATCGGTTGCTTCTATGATAGACCAATTCAATATTCCAAATATCAGGCTGCTGATTAGCCTTGGATATCAGGTAGATGTGGCTGCTAATTTTAAAAATGGCAATACCTGTACCAGGAAAAGGCTGAAAGAACTTTTGAAGCTGTTAGACAGTCTTTCCGTAGACTGTTACCAGATAGATTTTGAACGGAAATTAAAAAATCCGGTGACTCTGGTCCGGGTATTCAGGCAGCTGGATTATGTGGTAACAGGCAGGGCTGTGCCAGTGAATCCGGTTTTTCATCATCCATCATCTATGCGCCATGTAAAGTACAGTTTTATGCATTCGCACAGTCCCGCTGGCGGGGCAGCTGGACGCCTCATTGCAAAGAAACATGGAATTATGTCAGTTTATACGGCACATGGATTTCATTTTTATCAAGGAGCACCACTAAAAAACTGGCTGTTATTCTATCCGGTGGAGCGGGCATTAAGCCGGATTACGGATGTGCTGATTACCATCAATCGGGAAGACTATAAAAGAGCCGTAAAAAAACTTCATGCAAAGAAGACTGTATATATTCCTGGAGTTGGAATTGACAGGGACAAATTTCAAAGGGGAGCCTGTGATTCTGAAAAAGAGCGTGCACAGGCAGGTATAGGGACGCAAGATATCGTGCTGCTGTCAGTTGGGGAACTGATACCTCGGAAGAATCATGAAGCGGTCATCCGGGCAATACCAAAACTTGGCAATTCCCATGTTCAGTATTTTATTGCTGGAAAGGGAGAATTGGAAAAAAAACTAAAGCTGCTTGCCAGAAAGTGCGGGGTGGATAAGCAGGTTCATTTTTTGGGGTTTCGTACTGATATTCCTCAATTGTGTCATGCTGCGGATATTTTTGTATTTCCTTCCCATCAGGAAGGACTGCCTGTGGCACTGATGGAGGCAGCAGCCTGTAAGGTGCCCATTGCCTGCAGCGATATCCGTGGAAATACAGATATTGTCAGGGACAGCAGATTTTTGTTTGATGAAAACAGCATTGACAGTGTTGTACGCTGTCTGAGACCGCTGACCTGCAGCAGGGAACAGTTGAAAGCATTTGCAGGAGAATCAGCAGAAAAAAATTACTGTGCTTTGAAAGCATTTGATTTATCTTCTGTCAGCAGAATGATGAAGGCGCTGTATGAAGAAATAGGGGAAGAAATAAGAATTCGGGCAGGGAGACAGAGCCAGAAGCATTCTGGAAGAAGAAAGCGGGTATGCATTCTGAGGTCGAATCCGGTGAATCCAGACTCCAGGGTAGAAAAGGAAGCTGAAGCATTCAGGGAAGCCGGATATGATGTACACATTCTCTGCTGGGACAGGGAAAGCAGCCACAGGCCTTACAAAGAGTATATACATAACGGACAGATTCCGGTAACAAGAATCGGGTATCAGGCAGGATATGCGCAGGGCAGAAAGTCTGCACCTGCCTGGATAAAGTTTCAAATAAGCATGGTACGCTGGATTTTGAAAAAAGGCAGAAGGTTTGATGTTATCCATGCGTGCGACATTGACACAGCTCTTTTTTCGTATTTTCCAGCCCGGATAAGCAAATGCCGGTTTGTATTTGATGTATTTGACTTTGTTTGCGGAGAACCTGAAAATTTATGGCAGCATATAGTTCAGAAACTGCAATTCATGCTCGTGAATCGGGCAGATGCGGTAATTATATGCTCAGAACAGAGAAAAAAGCAGATAAAGGGCACACATCCTAAACGGTTATGTGTTGTGCATAATTCACCGGAACAGCTGCTTATCGGCAGTCATTCTCCGATGAATGTCAAGAAAGACAGGCTGTCAGTCGTTTACGTTGGCGTGCTTTTAAAAAACAGGCTCCTTGGAGAAATCCTGTCGTACTTTTCGAAGCATCCAGAGCATGATTTGTATCTGGGCGGTTTCGGTATTATGGAGCATGAAATAGAACAGGCAGCAGAAACATATGATAATATTCATTTTGCAGGCCGGATTCCGTATGATGAAACATTGGCTCTGGAACAGCTGTGTGATGTGATGATTGCAGCTTATGACCCGGCAGAAGAAAACAACCGGATGGCAGCGCCAAATAAATTTTATGAAAGCCTGATGCTTGGAAAACCAATGATTATGGCAGAAAATACCGGGATGTCTGATGTGCTTGTAAAACATGACATTGGTGTGTTAATTGAGTATTCTGAGAAAGGATTTGCCAGAGGACTGGACAAAATCATGCAGCGAAGGGCAGAATGGCCACAGATGGCAGAGCGCATGCATGCGTTATACGAAAAAGAATATTCGTGGCAGATTATGAAAGAAAGACTGCTTGGATTGTATGAAGCATTGTTTCGGGAGGAAAGGAAAATATGGAATTTATAACAGTATTCACACCTGCATATAACAGATGCAATCTCCTGAAACGTGTTTATAAAAGCCTCAAACGGCAGACAGATAAGGATTTCCGGTGGATGGTGATAGACGATGGCTCTACAGACGGAACGGGGAAATATATTGCTTCTCTGATGAAAAAAACAAATGATTTTCAGATAGAGTATTATTATAAACCAAATGGCGGCCTTCATACGGCATATAATGAAGCTATCAGGCATTTGCAGACAGAATTGTGTATGTGCTGTGACTCGGATGACTGGCTTCCTGATAACTGCATTGAAAAAATCAGGAAAACCTGGAAGAAAAAAGGCAGGAAACATCTGGCTGGAGTTATTGGTTTAGACTGTGATGCATTTGGGAAAATTATCGGACGCAGGCTTCCTGATAAAAGCGTGATTGATTTAAATGAATTGTTTATCAGGGGAAAGCTTCATGGAGATAAAAAAATAGCTGTGAGGTCTGAGTTGTACCAGAGCATTCCCCCAATGAAAACATGCCAGGGAGAAAAAAATTTTAATCCGAATTACTATAACGTTGCAGTCAGCGAACATTACAAATGGATTGTCCTGAATGAAAATCTTTGTTATGTAGAGTATCAGAAGGATGGCATGAGCAGCCGCATTTATAAACAGTATGCAGATAGTCCGAACAGCTTTATGGAATTGAGGAGGCTGTATCTCGGGCTTCGGAAAGCTACATTTTTATTTAAATGCCGGCATATCATTCATTATGATGCAGAATGCCTGCTGGCTGGCCGGCGAAAGGAGATATTTGGCTCTGCATCGCCAGACAGGGTTTTGTGTACTTTATTTTATCCGGCCGGACTGGTGTATTATGCATATATTCGAAGCAGATGCAGAAAATTTTAATGGGGAAAGAGGATGCTGTTTGTAATATTTCGAAATATCTATGATTATTTGTTTCTTTTGTTTGAGGGATTCCAGACGCATAATCCGGAATTTGAACTGCTTCTGGATAAAAAATTTGATAGACTGGCAGGAAAAATCAATGCATTTCATAATTCTGTGTCCATAAATAAAAAATGGAACCTTCCATGGAAAAAAGCATGGTACGGGGCTTATGCAGATTATGAAAAAATCAGTCAGGCGAAGGCGCAGGGAAAGACAATTGTATTTCTCTTTTTCGAAGGAAACCGCCTGGCATATCAGAAACAATATTTGGATTATTTAAAAGCAGGATATCCTGATGCAAAGTTTGTTTTTCGGTTTGTAAATCTGATTGATAAAAAAGATTTGCAGGATTTTCAGTTTGTCTGTAACAATTTCGATATGCTGATATCCATGGATGCCGGAGACTGCAGGAAATATGGCATGTGCTATGTTCCAAATACATTCTGGATAGAGAAAAGCAGAATACCGGTAATGCCAGAATCCGATGTTATCTTTCTTGGAAATGGAAAAGGAAGGCTCGCTGAATTGATTCGTGTGTATCAGATTTTAGACAGAGATGGAATGGACTGCCGTTTTTTTGTAAGGATGGAAAATAATTGCAGGCATCCGGTTCTGCCAGAGGGCATTCATCCTGTCCAGTCTATGAGTTACCTTCAATATCTGGGTTACGTGCAGAATTCAAAGTGTATACTGGAGATAGTGGCAGACGGTCAGAAAGGAAGCACGCTGAGAGCTGCAGAGTCAGTATTTTTTGAAAAACGGCTGATTACAAATAATGTGTATATGAAGAATGAAAGCTATTACCGGGAAGATGCCATGCAGATATACAGCCAGCCGGAGGATTTGCGTGGGTTTTCAAAGCTGGCAGGAAAGCCTGTGGACTGCTGGCCAAAACATACAATTGGACATGAACAGCTTTTTTCTGCAGTCAGGAATTATTTTAACAAAGCAAAGGATTACATAGGAAAATGACATATATTTTATATCTTTCCGCAGCCGTGGCAGGACTGGCTTGCAGCAAATCGAAAACCGTAACGGTATATGTTTATGCAGTAATGCTTTTTCTTGCTGGCTTTCGGACATCAGATTCGGATATGGGTTCTTACATTTATGAATATAGCCATGCTTTTGATGCGTATAACAGTGGCGGAAGGTATATCGGATATCAGTATGTAATCCGGTTTTTTAATCTGCTGGGAATGAGTTTTCAGGAATATCTTTTTGTTTTTTATGCAGCTTTGTTTTTGGTTTTGATATATGCAGTCAGGATGCTGACTGTCAGGGTAAATACCGTGCTTTCCCTGTATCTGCTTACTTTTTTTGGAATAGATGTCATTCAGATGAAATCTTTTATTGCAGGTATTTTTGCATTTGCGGGCATCGCATGTCTGCTGTGTATGCAGGAGGGAATGGTTACAAAACAGAAAAAACGGCTGCATATAACAGTATTTGTTTTGCTGGAAACAGCTGCCTTGCTGATGCATTTTTCCTATCTGTTTTTTTTGGCAGCAGGAATGGTATTCGTTCTGTTAAAACGAAAAAATACAATGAAATACTGGATTTATGCCTTTCTTACAGCAGCAGTCTTTCTGGTTTATTCCGGTATTACCGGAGTGATATTGTCATGGGCGGTAAATGCAGGCATTATTGGGAGTTATGATGCAGAATATATGCAGCAGTTTTTTTCAGTTCAGACACGGTTTGGCGCGTTGATTCCAGTGTCCTGGACTGTTCTCCTTGTTTATTTTATGTGCCACAGTAAATCATGCCAGTATTCTGGCAGTCAGGTGAAATTTTTGTATGCAGATACTGCAATGAATGACTTTGTACGGACATGCCTTTTGCTTATTCCGTGTTTTTTCGTATATGTATTCTTTTCCAGGCTTTTACGGCCATACATGCTGTTCGCATATATTGCTCTGGCTGACCGAAGGATAATCCGCGGAAAGATAAGACTGGCATCTGTGAGCGGCATGGCGTTTCTGGGTGCACTTGTTATGGGATATGGACTGGATATAATCCCTGCATTCTCAGGAACGATTGGAAGCCTGCTGGGAGAAAATGCGTTTCTTTAAACAGAGAAATCTGTACAGTAAAGCAGTTTAAAAGAAAGGAATTTCTGGAAATGGAAAAGCAGAATCAATTAATCAGTGTAGTAATTCCGGTTTATAATCAGGAAAGGTATCTGGACAGATGCCTGAAATCTGTATTAAACCAGACTTATCCCAATCTTGAAATAATCTGTGCAGATGACGGGTCGCAGGATAGGACAAAGAAAATACTTCAGAAATGGGCGAAAAAGGACAGCAGAGTGCATGTTTTAGAACTTCCACACAGCGGTGTCAGTATATGCCGTAACCGGGGGATAGAAGCATCGGGCGGAGATTACCTGCTTTTTGTAGATTCGGATGACTATATTGGAAAAAATATGATAGAGATACTGTATGAGAACATTCTGCGGCTGGATGCGGATATGTGTGTCTGTGGATATTTTGAGTGCATGAAGAAAGCAGTAAAAAGGCACAGCTTTCTTCCTTCCGGAGTTTATGATACCGGTGATTATCTGGGATATTTGATAAAAAGCCCGTTTAACAGTTATTTCGGAGGCCCAATCTGCAAGCTTGTCAAAAAAACAGTTTTTCAGAATCTGGATGTAAGATTTGAACCGGAAGAAATACTTGCAGAAGATTTTGTTTTTAACATGAAGGCATTAAGACATATTCACACAATAGCCGCCGTGGATGAATGCCTGTATTATTTCCGGCGTTATAGTGAGGGGTCGCTGTCAAAACAGCTCCATAGCTGGGAAACGGCATACCGGAGAGGAAACTGCATGCTGCAAGAGACTTTTATCACTTTCAGGATGCAGAATGTGTGGAAACGGTATCAAAAAGAAATGCAGAATTTTTATGTGGTAATGCTCCGGTTTTTTATCAGTCATATGATGGGGGACAGCTGCCTGGAGGAAGAAGAAAGAAAAAGATGTTTTCCGGAGATTATGGATATATGCAAAAAAGACATGGATTTTCATGTATTATATCGAAATCTGGATTTTAAGGGGAAAATAATATTTTTTATTTATCAGCATGGCCTGTACCATACAGCTAAATTTCTGTACAGGAAGCAGTAAAAAAATAAAGCAGGAGTTGAAAAAGTGTCAGGAAAAATATCAGTAAAGCCTAAAATAATTCTTCTTGTTTTTGGGACACGTCCCGAAGCAGTGAAAATGTGTCCGCTTGTAAAAGAATTCCAAACGCGTAAATCACTACGCATGCGTGTCTGTGTGACAGGCCAGCATCGTTCCATGCTGACGCAGGTGCTAAAGGCATTTGATGTAAAACCGGATTATGACCTGGATGTTATGAAAGAAAGACAGTCACTGTTTGATATTACTGCAAGGGTGCTTGACGGGATGCACAAAATTTTAGAGGAAGCCAGGCCGGATATGGTTTTGGTTCATGGTGATACATCGACTGCATTTGCAGCAGCCCTTGCAGCATTTTACTGCAGAATTCCGGTTGGTCATGTAGAGGCCGGGCTTCGGACTTATGATATTCGTTCGCCTTACCCGGAAGAATTTAACCGGCAGGCAGCCGGAGCAATTGCATCACTGCATTTTGCTCCAACAGAGCGTGCTGCCAAAAATCTGCTGCGGGAAGGAAAGCGTGCAGATACAGTTTTTATTACCGGAAATACTGCAATTGATGCATTGAAAACTACAGTGAAAGAGAGTTATTCACATCCGCAGCTGGAATGGAGCAAGGGCAGCCGCCTGATACTGATAACAGCACATAGAAGGGAAAACCTTGGAATACCTATGCAGCATATGTTCCGGGCAATTAAACGTGTTTTGGATGAACACGATGATGTGAAGGCAATTTATCCGGTTCACCTGAATCCGGCAGTGCAGGAGGAAGCAGAACGTGTGTTTGGAAATCATGAGCGGATTCATCTGATGGAACCGCTTGGGGTTTTGGATTTTCATAATTTTATGAAAGCATCTTATCTGATTCTTACGGACAGCGGGGGAATTCAAGAGGAGGCACCTGGACTTGGCAAGCCGGTTCTTGTGATGCGGGATACAACCGAACGCCCGGAAGGCATAGAAGCCGGCACATTAAAGCTGACAGGAACAGAGGAAGATGCGATTTACCATGCTTTTACAGACTTGCTGGATAAACGTTTCGAATATGAGAAAATGGCACATGCATCCAATCCATATGGTGACGGACATGCTTCGGAACGAATAGCAGATATTATAGAAAAACTGTGGAATAAATCATGTGATAAAGAATATGGGACAGAGAAAATATGACAGGGAAAGCAATTATAAACAGCAGGCCGCTGGTGACGGTTTTAATGTCTGTGTATGATGAAAAGCTTTTGTATTTGAAACAGGCAGTAGAGAGTATTCTAAATCAGACTTATCATAAACTGGAAATTATTATTGTTGATGATTTCTGCGGGGAAGACTGTGCAGGAATGCTGGAGGATTATGCGAAGAAGGACAGGCGTATTTTTCTCATTAAAAATTCCCAGAATATGGGATTGACAAAATCGCTGAATACGGGCTTGAAATATGTACATGGAACTTATATAGCCAGAATGGATTCAGACGATATTTCTGTTCCTGACAGAATCGAATAGCAGGTCCGGTTTATGGAGCGCCACAAAGATGTGGCTGTCTGCGGTACGCTGTTATGCAATGCAGAAAATGGAGAACGTATAAAAATACTGCGGTATTCTGCCAGCATGCGTGTCCGGGCTGTACGGATGATGCTGTATAATGCGGGAGCTGCCCATCCATCTGCCATGATTCGCACTGAGTTTTTGAAGAAAAATCATATCAGATATAATGAAGCATTCCATAGGGCACAGGACTATGCATTATGGTCTGAGATTATCTATCGGGGGGGGGGAAGATGCATATTCTGCCGAAAGTGATGCTGAAATACCGGATGCATGAAAGGCAGATAAGCAGTGCTTTTCACGAGGAGCAGATACAGTGTGCGAGGGCTGTCAGAATCCAGAATCTGGAGAGACATCTGAATGATTCATTGTCCGAAAGGGAAAAGAAACGGTATCATGCTCTGGCAGAACAAGTTCTGGCAGGAGCGTTCAGAGATGATATAAAGCTGATTTTAAAAATCCAGTCAGGAGTTCATGGCGTTCATCCCGGCATATTGAAAAAAGAGCTGCTGATGAATTGGTGGGCCAGGGGAATCAGGGCTGTCAGAAACAAAGAGGAAGCAGGCGCAGGTTATTTTTGGAACAGGTATGCACTTTCCATTGCCAGGCCGGATAATTTGATTTATGCATTTATATATTTTGTATTAAAAATATGACGGAAAGCCGGCATTCATACAGAGTGTCTGTGTAGGGAAATCAAAGCTTATGGTAATTATAAAAATTTATGGCGGGCCTGAAAACCAGCTGTTTCAGCATGCACTTCATGTAATGCAGGCTAAAGCGGCAGATATTGCAAGGCAGTCTGATATCAGGATGGATTTAGCCAGCGGGATAAGACGAAAAATATTCCTTTCTGGAAAGCATGTAAAGGAATCATATATGGAAGGCTGCTTCCTGAAACATGGAGCAGCTGATATTATCTGTAAGGATTGGATAAAGCCGGGGAGCTGGAATGAGAGTTAAAAGTACTTTAAAAAATGGATTTTATGCAGTATGCTCCAGTCTTTCCATAGCTGTACTGGCGGTTTTTGTAAGGCGGCTGTTTGTACAGTATCTTTCTGTGGATTATCTGGGTTATGAAGGGCTGTTTGGAAATATCTTTGCACTTTTATCGCTCATGGATTTGGGAATTCCGATTTTAATTACATATAGGCTTTATCCTGCGTTTGCGTCCGGAAATAAAGAGAAGATTCAGGAACTGCTTGCAGTCAACCAGTATATATACCGTGCAGCAGGACTGCTGGTATTTGCAGCAGGTGCTTTTATGATACCTTTTCTTCCGGCAGTTATTCGAGGGGATGGCCTGGACTGGCATAATATTTATATATTTTATTCCATTCAGCTTGCATGTACACTGTGTACTTATTTTTTAGCTTATACAAGGGTGCTATATTCGGCAGACCAGAAAGAATATCAGTGTATCAGGATTGAGACAGCCTGTAATATGATAGCTGCTCTTGTGAAAATTTTTGTGATTCTTTTTACGAAAAGCTATGTGATGTATCTGCTGGCCGGGCTTTTTTATAATATCAGTGTGAATGGATGGATTTATATAAAATCTAAAAAAGACTATGGCGTAATTCCAAAGCGCAGGGTCACGCTTAATCAGATAAAAGAGCTTGGCATCCTGCATGACCTGAAAAATAATATTGTACAGAAAATATGCCTGGTAATATATGGCGGGACAGATAATATTATTATTTCTGCATTTCTTGGTATTTCACAGGCTGGGCGGATGGCAAGTTATACACTGATTTCTGCTTATGTGGCCAATTTCACTTCGAAACTGGCCAGCGCGTTTCAGGCATCGATTGGCAATTATATCTATTCGCAGGACAGGGCAGGCGTGACAAAACAGTTTCGCATGTTTGACATGATGGCGTTTGTATTTGCCAGTTTTGCAGCCGTGTCGTATATGGTTTTGTTTCAGCCTGTTATCCGTGTCTGGCTGGGAGATGAATTTCTTTTAGACAGCCTGTTTGTATATACTTTTGCGGCCAATCAGTATATTGGATATAATCATATGTTTCTATGCATGTACCGTAATTCCCTTGGAAGGTATGAAGTGGATAAGCCTTATATTCTGGCAGGTACAGCAGGGAATCTGGTATTCTCAGTAATTCTGTCGGAATATTTTGGTGTTGCAGGAGTAATGATGGGGACGATATTTGGGCATCTGGGATTTTGGATAGGGCGTGTGAAAGTTGTGTATACACAGCTGATTCAAGAGCACGTAATCCATTACGCAGCGAGACAGGCTGTAAGGCTTACTGCAGCAGTATTAGAATGCATGTCTGCCATGATACTTTCTGGGTACTGCATGGATGGGATTTCTGGCATTGTGCAGCGGATTGGAATATGCCTGATTGTTCCTAACGGACTGAATTATCTGCTGTTTTTCAGGACCACGGAAGGAAAAGATGCAGTCTGTTATGCCAGGATAGTCTGGGATATTGTGTGGAGCCGCAGAGACAGGGAAAAATAGATACAGGATAAGTGATAAAGGTAAGGAGGCTGGAAAATATGTGCCTGCTGTAAAAATGAGTGGCAGCAGGAAAGCGGAAGAAAAATCTGATTAAGACAAGTGAAAGGCAAGTTTGAATGAAAATTGGAGATTTATAAATGAATAAGAGGATGCAAGAGACAGCAGAAAAACAGCTTTTGATAACATTGAAATTCCAACACTGAAAGGAAATGCGGTTGGAACATTCTGGTATGAATTTCCAGATGTTATGCTTCCGTATTTGCTGGAACGGAGAGGAAAGCAGTATCATTTTTCTGAGATAGAGTGCCTGATGGCAGAAGGACCTTATGAATGGAATGCCCATGTAAGCATAAACAGGGATGATACCGTTATTGACTGTGGGGCAAATATCGGTATTTTTTCGGCTGTTGCATCTAAAAAAGGTGTAAAAGTCTATGCATTTGAACCAGACAGAAAGTCAGGATTTCATTTGCTGGATAAGAAATGTGGAATAGCTTTGTATTTGTACTGACTGATAGTTATAGCTGTAAAAAAGAATTTGATGTGCTGCAGGTTTAGCGGGAAGAATGAATGTGTTGAAAAATTTTATAAAAAGGGCTGTAAAAAATGTTACTCTCAAAGATAAAAAACAACATACAGTACGAAGTGTTAAAATTTCTGCCGGATAAACTGTTTCTTTCCTATTATTATAAGAAAAGAACAGGAAAGAAACTGGATTTTAACAATCCGCAGACTTTTAATGAAAAGCTGCAATATAAAAAGCTGTATGACAAAAATCCACTCTATACCATGCTGGCTGATAAATACCGGGTCAGGGAATATGTAAAGGAGAAAATTGGGGAAGAATATATGATTCCGCTGCTTGGCGTATGGGAGAATGAGAAGCAGATAAAGCCGGATGGGCTTCCAGGCCAGTTTGTTTTAAAATGCAATCATGACTCAGGTTCGGTATTTATATGCAAAAATAAACAGGAGTTTGATTTTGGAGCATGCCAAAAGCAGATTCATAAGGCGCTTCGGAGAAACTATTACTGGCCTGGCAGGGAATGGGCTTATAAACATATCAAACGGTGCGTGATTGCAGAAGCATACATCGAAGAATCTGGCTGTGAACTGCGGGATTATAAATTTTTCTGCTTTCATGGCCGGGCAGAATTTATCCAGGTGGATATTGACAGGCATACAAACCATACTCGCAGCATATATACAAGGCAATGGGAATTGCTGGATGTGTCTGTCGAATACCCGCGGAGCAGTGTGGACATAGAGTGTCCGCAGAACTTGCAGGATATGATACAGATAGCGGAAAAACTTTCGGAAGGACTGCATGACGTGAGGGTGGATTTGTACAATATTGATGGCAGGAAGATATATTTTGGTGAAATGACACTGTATCACGGTTCCGGTGGTGAACGGATAGAACCGGAATCATTTAATGATGTAATGGGCAGGCTGATGGAGCCGCCTGAAATAAGGAAAAGATAATGAATGAAATCAGGCAGACGGTTACGGTGTATCAGGACAGGCATATCCGGGACTATAGTGACAGGAAAAAAATAGAAGAAATGGTAAATGCTGCATTTCTTGGCTGTATCGAAAAAACATACGGGCACAGGGATATCAGAACAATATTCCTGCCGGGTTCAAAAGTGGTTATCAAGCCAAATTTTGTGCATGAAATGAATTTCAGGGTGCGATTTGATGGAGAAAAGATGGAGCACCCAAATGACTGTTTTATTACAGACTGGAGTGTGGTAAGGGCTGTTGTGAAGCTGTTATCTGACACGGATAATTTGCAGATAAGTATTTTGGAATGTCCTTTGCAGTCATGCAGTATTGAAAAAATAGTTACGAAAGACATGCTGGATGAGCTTGCGCAATTTAATCTGGCGAATACAGTTGAATTTATTGATGGCAGAAGAACGAAATATATTTTTGGTACAAAAGAGCCGAAAATTCTGCATGACTGCCGCGGGGAAAACAGGTATATTGATTTTGACCTTGGACAGGACAGTTTGCATGCGCCATATGATAAATATGCAGACAGGTTCCGGGTGACAGATTACCCTCCCGCAGAGATGCGCAGGTTTCATGCGAAGGGTATGCATCGCTATAAAATTGCACGGGAAGTTATGGAAGCGGACTATGTCATCAGCATTCCAAAACTGAAAACACATATGAAAGCAGGAATGACCTGTGCAATGAAAAATATGGTTGGAATAGTTGGCAATAAGGAATGTCTTCCGCATCATACGAAAGGTTCACCATTTTTTCCATGGGGGAGGGCAGGAGACTGCTATGGGGATTTTTCGATTTTGAAAATGATTGCAGAACATCTGACAGACAAGGCAAACCAGTATCTGGCCTTTGATGAAAAGATGTATTACAGAAAAATCAGGCTGCCGCAGGCTATGATGGCTCTGCGCCGTCATCTGTGCCTGGATTATGATATTACGGGTTCCTGGCATGGGAACGATACAATTTCACGGACAATTGTTGATTTGAACCATATTCTGTATTATGGAGGTTCTGATGGCAAAATGCATGACCGGGTGCAGCGAAAAGTGTTTGCAGTGGTAGATGGCATTGTATCAGGCCAGGGCGAGGGGCCAATGAAGCCGCTGCCGGATAATACAGGCATTGTGGCTGTGTCGGAATCATCTGCAGCAGCAGATATTGTGTGTGCTGAAATAGCTGGACTGGACAGTCGCAAAATACGCTGTCTTGAGCCAGACAAAATCTGTACCATAAAATGGCCTCTTTCTGTTCCGCGCAGCCAGCTGCAGATTTTTGTAAATGACAGGCATGTGTCATATTCCAGACTGCGCAGCATTCATAAGAAGATAACAGTACCGCCCCGCTGGGAAGGAAAAATTGAAAAATACGCAGAAACAGAATTCAGCTATCCTCGGAATTTTTTGCAGAATCTGGCGGGTTATCCTGAGCGGATTATCCGAAAAATCCAGAAGGGGATAGAAACAAAATCGTAAGGATGTGGGTCCAAGTACTTTTCTGTCAGATCATAAACGGAACCGGTTTGCAGAATCACTGGACAGGGGAATAGTTCTGGAGATTTATCGGAATTTCTGTATTTATTTTTTCAGTAATTCCTACGGCCTTGCCAGGATATTTTATAACAGGTGACAGCGGAAAGGAGTTGCATTTTACCAGCAGCCAGGATAAAATGTAGGCAGTATTTCAGAAAGCGGGGAATTATCATGGCAAGGACAGCGGCAATTGGAGAACAGGATTTCAGTAAAATTATCGAAAAAGACTATTTCTATATTGATAAAACAGTTTTCATAAAAGAATGGTGGGAAAATGGAGATACAGTTACGTTAATTACCCGCCCGCGAAGGTTTGGAAAAACACTGGCAATGAGCATGCTGGAAAAATTTTTTTCTGTCAGCTATGCTGGAAAAGGCAGATTATTTGAAAATCTTCATATCTGGAAGGAAAAAGGATATCAGGAACTACAGGGAACGTATCCGGTCATTTTTCTGAGCTTTGCTGATATAAAAGCTGGAAGTTATGGCGAAGCTTATGAAGGTATCTGCAGGGTTATTGGCAGAGAGTACCGCAGATACAGTTCCATGATGGAGTCAGATTGTTTCTTGCAGTCAGATAGAAAGCAGTTTCATAAGATTTTGAATGGAGAGGCAAATATCGTTGATATTCGTTCTTCTATCAATCAGCTTTCAGAATATTTATATATGTATTACGGAAAAAGAGTGATTCTTTTGCTGGATGAATACGATACGCCCATGCAGGAAGCTTATGTGAACGGATATTGGACAGAACTGGCAGAATTTATGAGAAAGCTGATGAATTCTACATTTAAGACAAATGTATATCTGGAACGCGGGATTATGACTGGAATCACAAGGGTCAGTAAGGAATCTGTTTTTTCAGATTTGAATAATCTCGTAGTTGTGACAACTGCTACAAAGCTGTATGAAACAGCATTTGGTTTTACAGAAAATGAGGTATTTCAGGCGTTAAAAGAATTTGGCCTGCAGGATAAGAAAGAAGAAGTGAAGCACTGGTATGATGGATTTCGGTTCGGTAACTGTGAAAGTATTTATAATCCATGGTCAGTGATTCATTTTTTAAAATTTAGGGAATTTCATGCTTATTGGGCAAATACCAGTTCTAATAGGATGATAGGAGAGCTGATACAGAAAGCTGGCCCTGAGATTAAAATAGCAGTTGAAGATATGCTGCAATGCAGGACAATTTCTGTGCAGGTTGAGGAACAGATTATTTTTAACCAGTTAGAACAGAATGAAAATGCAATCTGGAGCCTGCTGCTGGCTAGCGGGTACTTGAAGATTGCCGGGCTTGGGGCGGCAGATTCCCATTTTGGCGCAGAAGGAATGATATATGAGTTAGCTCCTGCAAATTTTGAGATGGTTTTGATTTTGAAAAAGATGGTAAGCACCTGGTTTGAAAGATGCAGTTCGTCATATCATGATTTTATAAAGTCGCTCCTTGCAAATGATTTGAGAAGTATGAATGCTTATATGAATCAGGTTGCACGTACTGTGGTCAGCAGTTTTGATTCTGGAAACCATCCGTCAGATAAAACAGAGCCGGAACGCTTTTATCATGGCCTGGTTTTAGGAATTATGCTTTCTCTGGGGGACAGATACAGGATGACATCAAACCGGGAGAGCGGCTTTGGCAGGTATGATATATTGTTAGAGCCAGGGAATCGCAGCGATGATGGCATTATTTTTGAATTTAAGGTCTTGGATGCTGCGAATGGAGAAAAATCGCTGGAAGATACTGCAAAAGCTGCAATTTGTCAGATAGTCCGTAAACAGTATGCTGCAGTGCTGGAAGAAGCGTGTGGCAACAGAATACGGATATATGGATTTGCTTTCAGGGGAAAGGAAGTACTGATTAAAGGCGGATATCTGCGGGAGTTTGAATTATCCGTGCTGTAACAAATTCTAAATTGAAATTTGAAAAAGGACAGGAGGCGGTTCGGCGTGTAGCGGAGAAATTCAGCATTTCTAAATGCTGGGATGTTTCCTGCCTGCTTTGGGCATATATAAAATAGCGGGTAAAAAATAAAGCTGTATCTGCCGTGCTGGTTCGTTATACCTTGTAAGGCAGCAGCATATATTGTAAATGAAAACAGAGCGGCGCAGCAGGATAAACCTGTCTTGCCGCTTTGTCTTTTTTTATGCGCAAAATCAACCCATTTCCTGCAAATTATCTCTTGACAAATAATATTATATAATATATAGTATTAAACAACAAGTAATATAAAACACCAAACAATATGATTATACAAGGAGTGATGGCATGGTATTTAATACAGGTGCAGCGCTTTTAGACGCAATCGTACTGGCAGTCGTGTCCAAGGATGAGGAAGGTACATACGGCTACAAGATTACCCAGGACGTGCGCAGGACGATAGAGGTATCCGAATCCACGCTTTATCCGGTGCTGCGCCGCTTGCAGAAGGATGACTGCCTGCAGGTGTACGACAGGGAATGCGGCGGCAGGAACCGCAGGGATTATAAACTGACGAAAGCCGGAGCGGTGAAGCTGGAAGAA
>OFGA01000636.1_pt1 | contig 27849 bp, 26 predicted proteins | sample 1521471 | NCBI WGS metagenome assembly OFGA01 (sample SAMEA3504086, study PRJEB24116) | mouse gut metagenome | biome: mouse gut; feature: mouse-associated habitat; material: faeces | place: Denmark | collected 2011 | reverse complement strand
GTCAGAGAACATTTAACCGAGTATTTAAAGAAAGATATAAAATATCACCGAGTGATTATCGGAGTATTTGTGTGAAAGAGATGTTGTCATAAAAGGTTCTGTTGATAGAAATATTTACTTCGATTTCACAGTACTATGTATTTGATTTTATGTATGGATGATATAATATGAAAATATTTGTAGAAAATAGCGCTTTATTTTATTATGAAAAGAGCAAGGTGTATTCTAAAGAAACAAGAAAGGCAGGGCGCATATGAACATGAGAAAATCCATAATCGATTTTAATGAAAAAAAAGGATTCATCTGTGATATGGATGGTGTGATTTATCATGGCAATCAGATATTGCCAGGTGTTCCAGAATTCATCCAGTGGTTGCATGATGAAAAGAAAGAATATTTATTTTTGACAAATAATAGTGGATATACACCACGGGAATTAAATCAGAAACTGGCAAGGATGGGACTTGATGTGCCAGAAGAACATTTTTATACCAGCGCATTGGCAACAGCCGCTTTTTTAAAGGAACAGGCGGCAGGCTGTTCAGCATTTGTGATAGGAGAAGCCGGTCTCTTAAATGCACTTTATGACGTTGGCATTACAATGAATGATGTAAATCCGGATTATGTTGTTGTGGGAGAGGGACGTTCCTATTCATTGGATACTTTAACGAAAGCAACGAATTTAGTTCTGAAGGGAGCTAAGCTGATTGGAGCAAACTCGGATGTTTCCGGACCGATCGAGAACGGAATCGCTCCTGCCTGTCGTGCATTGATTGCACCCATTGAAATGGCAACAGGTACACAGGCATATTTCTGTGGGAAACCGAATCCACTGATGATGAGAACAGGATTGAATATGCTTGGATGTCATTCAGCAGAAGCTGTAATGGTTGGGGATCGTATGGATACAGATGTGATTTCAGGAATGGAAAGTGGTATGTCTACTGTATTGGTTCTCTCTGGATGTTCAACGAAGGATACACTCAAAACTTATGCGTATCGTCCAACTATGGTTTTAAATGGTGTGGGGGATATTGCTATGTTAGCAAAGTCAAAGGCAGAGTAATAATGAATAATCTGAAGTACTAAGAGATAAACAGAGCTTGATAGACAATCGAAAATGTGGTTGTCTCTCAAGTTCTGTTTGATTATGAAATTGCTTGCATTCGTATGAATATTTATTTGACAGATTTTATAATATATCTATAAGTCAATTGGAAAATAGAGAATAATACAGTAATAATCAGAAGCAAATTTAATTTCACATAAACCATTCATTTGTTGCATCATTGCTTTTATGTTTTTAGTTCCTATTCCAGAACCATGATATCGGCAAGGCTCAGCAATTTTATTTTCTATTTTTATGCCTACATAATGATTTACATATAGCGTAGATATTTCTATAGGAATTAAAGGGTCTGCATATTTTCTTATATTAGATAATAAATTATCTGTAATACGACCTATATAGTCTAGACACACTTTTATTTTAGCTGGCTTCCAAATAAGTTTATCAATTTTTAAGGTATAACCATCTACTTGTAGAGAAAAATAAATCTAAAAATTTAAAGTAAGTAATCATAAAGCAATGTAAAGTATATTATGTTCGACTAACAAACAGTAGAAAGATACATCTTCTCTTCAATAATCGAATAGGCGGGGATTTAATCAAAATCCCCGCCTATTCGATTACAAAGTTTCTTCGTGAAGTGGATGGGATAATGCAATATTTTGCGTGTTGAGTAGTGCTGAAAAGTTTTGCTGAATGATATCCAGTGTTAGTTGCTTTTTCCGCAATTCCTGCTTCTCTCGTATAGTAGATGCTTTCTCAGATACAAGATTGTCAATTCGTTTCTGGATTTTTTCAGAGCTTGGGATTTTGGTAATGCCGAAATCCTGAAGCTCTTTTTTTAACGAATCGTGGAGCTGATATTCAGCCTGATGTCTGCTCCGGTATGCTGTGGGATTTGGAGCTGATTTTGCATCTTCGATAACTTTACGACAGAGCCGATAAGAGTCACAATGTTTTTGAATGACTTTCTGCGTGGTTAGCTCAGTGCTGATTTTCTGGATGTGCTGATCAGCCGCTTTGATGGAATTTTCAACATTGGAAATATGCTGTTGGAAGTCCTCGTAGTTTAAGAGATTATTTTCGGAGAGATAGTTGAACGTCTTTGCAGCTTCTTTTAGATTATTCAGTTTTGCCCAGCGTTCAAAGCATTCACGATTGCCTGTTGTGATATAGGTGGAGATATTGATATACAGGCGAGCTTCTCTGGACAAAGGCTTCGGAGTTTTCGTCTTATAACGATTTTTCTCTAAGCGGAGTCGGACATTTTCTTCTGTATAGTAGCTTCCGAGAGATTTCATATAGGTGAAATTTTTCTGTTCAGGTGCCCGGAAGGATAAATTTTTTCCCTGTCGTATTTCATATCCTGCCAACTGCATTTTCTGTAAAAATTCTTCATAATTGATAGAGGACCAGATTGCCTTATCAATCGAAACACGTAGTTTGACTTTCCAGCTGGTTCCACGATGGTATTCCATATTTTCTTTATAACTCTTCCCTTTTTCACCGGTTGGCATACTGGTGGCAAGTCCGTTTTCCTGGCAGATGCGATTGCTGATCCGACAGATTTTATGATAGCTGCGTTTGTTGGAAACATACTTGTGATTGGAGACGAAGCTGGCGGCGTTGAAGAGGATATGATTGTGGATGTGGTCTTTATCAACATGGGTACTGATCACGTATTCATATTTTCCTTTTAGCACTTCATCCGCAAATTGTTGTCCCAGGCGATGTGCGGTTTCTGCGTCAATTTCTCCAGGCTTAAATGACTGAATTAAGTGAAATGCAAGATTATCGCCCTTATCCATTCCATTCTTTTTTGCATTTTCTCTGGTGAGAGCAAATTCCAGATCTGCAGTTTCCGGTGAGCAGCCAAAACTGGAAACCAGTATTTTTTCATCTGTCTTATCTGGATTGGTGATATAGTCCAGAGCTTTCTTGTCAGTTACTTTAATGGGGAAGATCTTAATATACTAATGTCATTAACTTAAAAAAATTTATAAAATAAAACAGAAAAAGGTCTTGACAAATGTCAGAAAAAATGTGGCGAAGCCTCCTTGAATGAATACATTTTAGGAGGAATTGCTAATGAACTTTTACGCTGATTATGTCCGCAACAAACTCAACGCTGCCATTTCCAGCATGTCCAGTCAGATAGAAGATTACGTCAAAAATCCTGGGCATGATTTTACCAGAAATCGAAAGATGAACTTTACCTCGACAATAAACTTTCTACTTACTATGGAAGGTGGTTCACTTAACTCAGAATTACACAAATATTTTAATTATGATCTGAATCAAATAACCCGTTCTGGTTTCATAAAACAAAGGAACAAATTGAAACCAGATACCATGGAATATTTATTTCATAAATTTCATGAGCAGATATTATGTAACAAAAAATACCAAGGCTACCAGTTACTTGCCTGTGATGGTTCTGACTTGAATATATTTCGTGATCCACTAAATCCACACACGTATTTTGCTGGTAAAGAAGGAACTTTTGGTTTTAATCAACTGCATCTTAATGCCTTGTATGACCTCCAAAGCAGGCGATATGTCGATGCTCTGATTCAGGAGCCTTATGAAGAAAATGAATCCTCTGCCATGATTGAAATGATTAAAAAGCTGACTGCAAATCAGAAGACTATCATTATGGCAGATCGTGGATACGAAACTTATAACATTTTTGCAAATATTCAGGAACGTGGTCTCTTTTATCTAATCCGGATTAAAGATACCTCGAAAAAAGGCAGCATTTCTGGAAGCCTTTCCTTGCCGGTATCCTGTGAATTTGACGAAGAAATCGAACTGATTATGACCCGTAAACAAAAGTTTTATAAAACGAAAGGTTATAAATATCTCTCAAATTCATCGCCATTTGACTTTCTTGATTCTGAGAATTTGTTTTATACACTTCATCTCAGACTCACACAGTTTCAGCTGGAAAATGGAGTTTATGAATGTATAGCCAGCAACCTGGATAAAGAAGAATTCCCACCTGAAAAGATCAAGGAACTTTATCATATGCGATGGGGAATCTTATACGAACCCTGCTTTTATACGAACTTTCCTGACGAGAATGCGCTAAACACCAAACATCTAATCACGAAAAGTTCGTATAAAGTCCTTAGTCTAATCCAAGAATCCGCGATAGTTCATCTTCGTCATCTGGCCATAATGGTTCTTCTTCCGGAATCACACTGTTTCTTCTGTTTGCGATTTCTCTCATTTGATCTAACGATGGTGACGTATAGTAGTCCCTTGTTGTTTTCATGTCTGCATGCCCCAATAGCACTGATATCGCAGCCAAATCCACGCCATCACGATATAACAGCGTTCCCCTTGTGCGCCTTAGTGTATGTGGTGAGACAGATTCCGGCAAATCATAGGCTTCCCGGACCTTGTCCGAATACTTCTTTATAAGTTTTTGGACATTACGCGCAGTCATATATTTCTGTTTTCCGCCGATCACGGTATAGATAAACGGAGCATCCCTGTTTCTTTCCAGGTGGAACTCGCCCATATACTGCTGGATCAATGCCGATGTCTTGGAATCCACTATGACACAGCGTTCTTTGTTGCCTTTTCCGTGGATCCTTAACTTAACATTATCGTAGTCAAGACATACGTTTCTGACATCCATGGAAACAAGCTCATCCACCCGCATTCCGCCATCGTACAAAACACACATGATGACCTTGTCCCTTAACCCCTTCCGGGTATTTGGAGGCATGTGCAGCAGAGCCGCAAGCGCATCAACATCTTCAATGACCGGTTTCCGCTCTTTTGGTTCGCTATAATAAGGAACCTGTTCAATGGAAAATGCATACTGCTGTAAACTTACATCCCTCGCAGAAGCATAGCCCACATAGGACTTCACTGTTGCAAGCTTGTTATTGACCGTCTTTGCCTTCAGGTTATCCACTTTATGGAGGTGGTTCCTGTAATCCAATAAAAAATCATACGTGCAATCCTTAAATTCGAACCTGTTTGTAGGGATTCCCGCGATGTTATTCACATAATTCCGGAATGTCTTAAGCCCCTGCCGATAGGTAACGGCTGTATGATGGGAGCCGTTTTTCTCTTTGGGTATAAATACATACAGGAAATCATAGGTTCTGCAAAAAAACAGCATGGCGTTGTTATTCATCTGCGCATCACCTCCGGGATTACACGGCCTGTGACCGTATCTCTCTTTCTGATTGTCTGCGCAGCCTCTTCAACATAATGATAGTAGTAATACGTATCATGAAAACTCTTGTGGCCAAGAAACCGGCTCAGGTATGGAAGCATATGTTCAAAGTCTAGCCCCTGTTCACGCCATAGATTGATCCTTTTTACAACATATGCATGCCTCAGACAGTGCGTTGTCGGATTTCTGTCACATCCAGAAGCAAAAGATGTGTTCATCCAGCACCTCCGGAACATGGAACTAATGCTTCCATAGCTCACCGGCTTATCTGGATCAATCCCAGGGAAAACCCATGACGGTTTCCTGCCGAGTTCCGCTGTAAGATACGAAATGTATTCCCTGCAAAGTTTTGTCAGGTCATCCGAAAGATAAACAATACGGTCCCGGTTCCCCTTCCCGTCAAGTATCACTATCGTGCCGGCATACGGGTCAACATCATCCATGGATAAAAGACGGGCTTCTGACGCTCGGAGTCCATTCAGGTAGATCAGCCTGAACAGTACCGGATACTCATTTGACATGCGTCTGACATCTGCGTTTCCCTTCCTTGGTGTATAATGGTCAATCTCCACAAACAGTTCTGCAATCTCATCACCTGCGGGGAGATGGATAACAGGTTTTGGGGGACGGACTTCTATCGGAGGATAATAACTGGAAATCCCTAGGCCATTCAGATATATGGAGAACTGCCTTATAACACTTATCCTTGCCGCAAGGCATTTCTCACCCTCGGTATCCCTTTTTTTGACCCACCCGGACAGGTTCTCAGGAGTCAGTCCTGTTTCTTCATAGCCGTGGTCAATCCAGTATGCATCAAACTGACTCATCCACTTGGATTCACTATAATACTTGTATCCCAGGGCCTTTTTTTCATCAATGAACCCTGTAATCCACTTGGCAATAGTGCTTTTATATTTGATTGCTTTATTCATGCCCGTACCTCTCATCCATTGACAGTCCGGTCTCTGAGAGGGAAAGCGGGCACAGCCGCATCCTTTCCGTATCTAGCGACGTATATTTATGTACGCTTTTTGTGTCTGAATGCCCCAGCATTTCTGCCGTCTCCGTTAATGTTGCGCCGCTGTTTAATATAGCAGAGCCAAAGGTCCTTCTGAACATATGCACTTTGCCTGCGGATATCCCTGCGCGTTCCATTGCGTTTCTGCATGCGGAACGGCTGGCAGGACCATAGGGCGCTTTTAGACTAAGGAATAACCTGTCGCTGCCAGTATCCCTGCGTCTTGCATCCTTTAAATATCTGTATATCGCATTGCCTGTTTTATTGTCCATTGGATGGTGGTGTTCTGCCCCGGTTTTCTGCTGGAAGATACGGATACTCCGGTTTTTCCAGTCAATGTCGGAAAGTTTCATTCCGATGATGTCACCTGACCGGAAACCCGTGTTCAGGGCCACCATAAGGATCGCGGCATCCCTCAGTTCGAGGGGCGCGGCTGCATTCGAACAGTAAACCTCAACTGTTTCTATTTCTTCCGGCGACAGGATATCCACAATCTTTTCACCGCCTGCCGCCTGTCCCGGCAACGCAAGATACATCCCCATTGGAATGGCTTCTTTCATTTCAAGATAAATGAGAAACTTTCTGATACGGCTGTTATAGGCATTCTTTGCTTCCGGCGTTTTGTGGCCGTTATCAAAAAGGTTAAATTCCTTGACAAGCCTGGGTGTCAATTCTGCGAAAGAAGTCAAGCCTGACGATACGAGAAAGCCGCAGAATCTGGTAGTGCAGGTACGGTACATTTTGATCGTACTCCTTTCCCAGCCCTCCTTTTCCTTAGCACCTATAAATGGCGCTATCCCGGCCTGGCACCATGATGGCAGCCGGTCGTATTCAGTATCCTTATGTTTCCACCAATGAGAGGGCAGGATGTCTCCTTCGCGGACATAGTCATCATACATCTCATAGGTACGTCTCGCCATGCATAAGCCTTTTCCAAAGAGGCGTTTTCCAACTGCTTCAAACCACATATGTGTGATTGTACGGTCATATCCGAGGTTTTCCCTGTCCAAAAACAAATATAACAAGGTAAGGTGGTATGGCGCGGAATCCGTTACCGTCTTGCTATATCCTGCCGATTTCAGTCGTCCTGCAAAATCATGTATGGACTGATGGAATTCTTCTGCGGGAAAACAGGCGCCTGCTTTGCGGCGGGCATGGATTACAGCCTGTGCGTCAACTGCTAAATCTGACAATGATGTGCACTTATCAGATTCCATGTAATGGATGTAAAGAGAATAACCCTTCCGGCATCTTCCTCTGGCGGACATATATCCTAAAAAACCGCTGACAAGACCTTCATTGATGTAGTATGCCTTCGACGATTCCCTCAGGAACTGGTCGTAATCATCAAGCATTGGATAGTCAATATCCTCAATGCAGCCAGCGCCATTATACTGCATAAAACAGCAGAACTGAACGACTTTGTGCCGGATGTTAGCCAGGTGGGCCTGGGTGTAGCCACCGGCAAGCGATATCTCCGAAAGGTATCCTTCAATGCTGTCTTGAAACTGCTCCGATGGATGCGCGTAGACCACAAGATGGGAACCTAATATCCGCCCATATTCGTACACATCACAAAGCCTGTAAATAGCATTCTGATACTGTGGCTTTAAATATTTTGCCGCACTGTTTTCACACCATTTCAGTGCACAATCCATAGAAAATCTTTGAATTCCGTTATGCGCCATGCTTTCGTTGAGTGCATTGTAGCAGTCCAGGCTTATTTGTATTGCTCTCGGGCCGTATCTGTACCGCTCAAGTGTAGCAATCACCACCATTACATTGTTTTTAAAGTTTACCATGTCAGTCTCCTTTCTATCATAAAAGTGTATGTACTAACATGGTATATTAATTTAAGGTTTTATACGAACTTTCTTATACACAAGTACTGTGGGAAAGGGCTTCTTCCTCTGAAAAGTTCGTATAAAAGCAGGGTTCGTATAAGATATCTTATACGAAAGTTCGTGTAAGATATCGAAACTTCTTTCCGTGAGCTGAAATATACGATTGGCCTGACAAATCTTCACTCTAAAAATGTGGAATATATCTGTCAGGAAATTTACGCAAAACTGATCCTGTATAATTTTTGTGAAATTATTTCAGCAAATATCATACTGGAAGAAAGAAACCGTAAGTACACATACCAATTAAACTACACAATGGCAATTCAAATATGCAGGCATTATCTGCGCCAGACATTTGTAACGATAGATGTTGAAGGCCTGATTAAGAAAGAACTATCACCCCAAAGACCACACCGACAATATCAGCGTCGAGTAATAAAGAAACGATGGGTTAGTTTCGCATACCGTATAGGATAAAAAATTATTCAAATGAATATAGCTGGCAAAAAGCAGACTTTTGGTTTGTTTATTTGTTATGCGTAAATCTTGTGATTTTTCAAGAAAGCTAATCTGAACACTTATTACAATAATCGAAATTTTCTTAAGTTAATGACATTAACTGAATCAGGGCCCCCTTTGGAGAGATAGATATTCGATGAGAACATCAGCAGTCGGGGATACATCCTTTCCCGTGAGAACCGATTGCTTTCAATAGATCATACAGTTGCCGGTCAGCCAGAAATAGAAGCTATCCCACAGCGGATATTTCTGCGGAATCTGCATGAAGAGATGTTAGGACAGTGACAGACTGTGAATGGAACAAACAATACAATGATTGGTCTGGCTGCGGAAGCGGTCGGGAAGGAGGACAATTATGCAGAGAATACAGGATATGTTTATCAATATGGAAGAAGTGGCAGAGGATGCTTATAAGAATACGGAATTATTGCTGAGTCAGTATACCAAGGTAATGTTCCGTATTGAGAAGAACCTTGTGGATATAGATTATGAAATGTATGCAGAAGAAGGGAAGCATCTGAAGGAAATGTTATATGATCTGGTAGATTTTGATGCGACTGCAGAGAAACGCAGAATCCAGGAAAAGCTTCTGAATAATGATATGAATCTCTGTTTGCTGGAAATTATGAGAGATTCCCTGATAGCTTTGAGGGATTATCCAAAGAATGGACAGCTGTATTATCGGCTTTTAAAATATAGATATTTTGAAGCAGGAAATACCAATGAAGATGTGATGATGATGCTGGATGATATGCCAAGCACCACTTATTATCGAAACCGTAAGAAAGCAATCCGGTTGTATGCAACAATGCTCTGGGCATTTACGCGACCGGAAAAGATACAGAATAAGATGGAGGAAATAAACTGGAAGAAAAGTGGAAGTAAAGTGGCAGTGAACTGACAGTAAACTGGCATGTGAATGGTATTACAATGAAAATACGTGCATGTTAGAATTGATATGCTGAGAGAAATAGACCTTCGCAGACGTAATGTTTGCGGAGGTTTTTTTTCTCAAATTATAAGGCGTCAGGCTGTGCCCGGAAGGGCATGGCCTTTTTTTATACCTAAAAACAGGTTGCTGATTTGAAAAAGCTTCCTTTTTAACAGGTAGACGCCGGAAAGGAAGAGCATATCAAGATGCAGGGAAGAGGCAGGCATTATGCCAGATATCCATGATTTTTGATTTGTCATAAATCAAACCAACAAAAACGACAAATTGGAGGAACAATCATGGAAGAAAGAAAATACACATTTTACGACAGATATCAGAAGGTGAAATACGCTAATATTACAGCAGAGGAGCTGGAAGTTCTTAATATTTCTTATAATAAGGAACATTATATGTTTGATCAGCAGCATCAGAGAAATAATACAGTATTATTTTGTGGTTTAGAGTCAGAAAACGGTTGTGCGACAGACTTTATCGCAGATAGCGGACGTGACATTGCATCGGATATCACAACCGAGATCTTCTTCAAAGAACTCTTTAGTGATCTGACAGAGAAAGAAAAGAAAATCGTGAGCGATTATTTTATTATGGGAAAACAGGTTAAGGAAACAGCAGAGGAACTGGGCATCAGCACACGTCAGGTGAGTAGAGACAAAAACAGTGCTTTGGCAAAAATGTTAAAGAGAATGAAAGCAGCTGGATATGAATCATATGCTGAGGCGGCAGGTGTATTTCTGCAGGAAAGCGATTATATTCTAACACAGATGGAAACACAGAATTCAATTATGAAGAAAAGGACCGGAGAAGTGAGACTGCCATCAGATAACAATGGTAATAAATAAACGTAATTGAAAAATCAATCATCAAAAAGGGCACTGGAGAAAAATCCAATGTGATAATTGAACTGGACGGTGGCTGTCTTCCAGTCACTCAGTTCAAAGCGGGTAGTAGGTAATGGCGAAAGTAATGGCTTTTCATCTTCAAGAAATAAGTCCAGCCGGCTGCCCTCTTTCTTTTGAAAGAGCCTTCGATTGAACTGCTCCAGTTTTTCTCTGATTGCACAGTTTAATTCGGCAAGAGAAAAGAACTGTTCATTCCGGAGTGCTGCTGTTATCTAAGTAGAAATATTTCCTACTGTTCCTTCGGCATTCGGCTTATCCTTTGGTGTCCTGACACGGGCAGGGATGATAGCTGTGCCATAGTGCTCAGCCATTTCCTGATAGGTTTCATTGATCTGCTGATCTTTCCATCCACCATTGTGAACAACTGCTGTCCTGCAGTTATCCGGTACGAGAATTCTGGCGACACCGCCAAAAAATTCGTACATATGGACATGGGCAGTGATCCATGATTTCTGCTTCATATCCAGAAAGGCTTCTACATACGCATACTGGCTGTAAGTCATTACACCTACGAATATGTAAGACTTTAAGCTTTCACCGGTATCTGGGTCAATAATCGTTGCAGGATCCCCTGCCCAGTCAACCTCGACCTGCTCACCGGGTTTACGATTGATGTGCATGGTAGCACGTCGTTTCTGTTCATCCTGTTGGATGTGATAGCAGAATTGTGAATACATCAGTGGTTCATCGCCGTTGGCACGGCAATCCTCCATGTATTCTGTCCACAGGAGTTTTTTACTTACTCCGTTACGGAGCAGCTCCTTGTGAATGTAGGCATAGTCTGGCATACGCTTTTGAGAGCGGTCGCATTGTTTTGGATAAAGCAAGCCTTCAAGAACTTCATCCGTTTGAGTGTCTTCCAGCGGCCAAGAAACATCTAATTCTTGTGCTCGTTTTAAGACCTTTGCTACGGTATTTCTTGAACACGGAACGCTCAATGCTATGCTCCGATTACTAAATCCTAAGCTGGATAATCTTAGGATTTCTCGATATTTGGTCATAATGGTGACTGCAAATTCCGCACGAACGGCGTAGCCATTCCGCTTCCGGCGGCGTAATCATTCCACAGTAACGGCGTGCAAATTCCGCTTCAAACGGCGTATCTTCCTTTATACTTTGAGATGGAACAATCAGATCAGAGTGTAAAGAAAGGAGCATGTCATGCAAAGTTACGCTACTATTATCGGCGTTGTAGAACTACGCCTACAAAAACAGAGTTACACCACTGTACAAAAGCGTTATTCCATCGGATCCAGTACAGTGACACTCATTATGAAACGCTTTAAAGAATTAGGACTTTCTCTCGATGATTTGAAGAGGATGGAACCTGTAAAAGTGGAGAAGGCATTTTATCCGCCGGAAAATCTCCGCCATCAAGATATTCCTCTCCCTGATTTTGAAGCAATCCATGACCGCATGATCGCCATGGGGAAAAATGCGGATCTGGGATTCTTGTGGTTGGAATACAAGGAGCAGCACCCAGATGGATATCAGCAATCGCAGTTTTATCATTTATACCGCCGATTTATGGAAGAAAATTATGGCAGCCGGAACGCCTCCATGCCAGTAGAACGAATCCCAGGGCAAAAGATGTATATTGACTGGGTTGGTGACCAACCGGAGCTTCTTGTCGATCCGGAAACAGGGGAAATCCATAAAGTCCATCTTTTTACTACAACCCTTGGGTTTAGCAGTTACATTTATGCAGAGGCTTTTATGGATGAAAAATTGCCGAACTTTATTTCTGGCGTTGTCCATGCACTAAGCTTTTACGGTGCGATACCACAATACCTCGTTCCGGATAATTTAAAAACAGCAGTCACCAGACATACAAAGGATGAATTGATCCTAAATTCTGCTTTTGCGGACCTTGAAGAGTTTTACGATACGATTGTACTGCCGCCGCCTCCAAGAAAACCGAAAGGAAAAGCAACCGTGGAAAACCACGTGAAATTTCTGGAGATACATTTAGTCGAAAAGCTGAAGGAAAGTGTATTTACCGACTTGTCGATGCTCAATGACCGGATTATGGAGCTTGTTTCAGGGATCAATCAGAGAAATTTTAAAAAGAAATCCGACATTCGGTTTACTCGGAAAGATGCATATACCAAATACGACAAACCGCATATGAAGCCCCTGCCCGGTGCAAATTATACTTTATGTGACTACAAATATTTCCTGCATGTGCCAAATAATTACCATCTTGAGTATGATGGGCATTACTACTCCGTACCGTACAGATATCTGAAAGAACCGGCTGTTCTCAAAGCCACCATAAGCGAAGTCAGGATATGCGATAAAAACAATAAACTGATCTGCAGGCATGCCCGGTCTTATAAAACCTTTCCGCTATATATTACCGAAGAGAACCATATGCCGGCGAATCATCAGTATTACAAGGAGCTAAATTCCAAGGATGGTGCTTACTACAGACGCTGGGCATCTGTATATGGAGAATATATGGAGATTTTGGTTGACCGTATCCTGCGTTCAGCAAAACACGAGGAGCAAGCCTACAACAGCTGTAATGGGATCCTGCACAGCTGCAAAAACATTTCCCATACGATCGTTGAAGAGGCAGCTGAACGCTGTGTAAAAGCAAATGCATGCAAATATACCTATTTCAAGAAAGTACTCAATACAGTACGTAATGAAAGATATGGGAAATGCCAAACCGGACAGATGCCTGTACATGAAAACATCAGAGGGAGGGATTTTTACAAATGATGCCTCCAAAAGATGCGTTTACAAAAGAAGAGCTGCAAGTCACTTCAAGGCTCCGTCAGATGAAGCTTTCCGGTATGGCAGATGCATTAGAAAACCAACTCAGGGATCCTAATGCGGATCTCGCCTCATTTATGGACAGAATCATTGAGATCGTCAATACCGAATGGCAGAACCGTTACGACAAGAAATTTTCACGGTTCCTAAAGCAGGCCAAACTACGTTATCCAGCCGCAGATCTGGATGAATCCATCTATGATCCAGGACGTATGCTGGATACGGCATCCATCGAGAGGCTGAATACCTGCCATTGGGTGGAAGAAGGCCGAAACCTGTTGATTACCGGTCTGACCAGCAGTGGGAAAACATATCTGAGTAATGCTTTGTGTATTTCGGCAATCCGTCAGTTTAAAACTGTGCGGTACATCAGGGCCAGTATCCTTATGGGCGAGCTAGAACAATCGCGGATTAAAGGATGCTATCTGGAATACATCCAGAAGCTGGCAAAGATAGATTTGCTGGCAGTGGATGACTTCGGACTTATGCCGCTTGATCTGGATAAATGCCGGGATTTTTTCGAAGTAATAGATGCAAGGGATGGACGTAAATCTACAATCCTTATTTCACAGTTTCCAATCAAGTCCTGGTTTGATATGTTTTCAGACGGAACCTATGCAGATGCCTGCCTTGCCCGTATCACTGACAAAAAGCATTCTTACCGTCTTGAAATGAATGGACGGAGTATGCGTGAGCCAGTGTAATAAAGTCGATAAATAGAGAGCGGCGCTGATGCGCTGTTGGGAACGGAACGGCTGCGCCGTTCACACGGAACTGCCGTTCCGATTTAGCGTAATCTACAAATGGTGACCTCCTGTGTAATAGATTTACACAATAATTGTGCATAATTCTATTATAAAACAAGTGGCTCATTATGACCGGAATCGTGGCTCACGGCAAAACGGAATCGTGGCTCACTCTCATCGGACAGGTGGCTCATTTGGGCACAGATTATTCATCCCCAGTCCATCTGGTATGATTCTCCCGGTGCTGTATGGTAACGCTGACCACGGCTGCCTTGAGAAACTACAAGCTGCCTTTTGGGTGGGACAAGTTCCTTATGCTTGGAAATATAGTCTTTAACGATGGTTAAACCACCCTGGAACCCATTTTCTTTTAATCTGTCATAACAGAGGGAAGAGTTTGTAATTCCTTTTCGGAGTAATTCATCAATAATCCCTGTAAATCCTGTCAGAAGAGTATGTTCGGCTTTACGGCCGGTGAGTGCATGCGGAAGGTCAATAAAGCCAGATTTTTTAATTCTTCGTAGTTTGGCCCGTGAAATTCCTGCCCTGCGTTCTAATTCTGCGAGATTAACTTTATCAGGATTGAATTTTTCTTCCATTGTGATTTCTACTGATGCATTGGCATACATCATTTTAGAACACGAAGAGAAAAATACAATGACTTTTCTATCCGACTAAAAATGGTTAATTCTAAGCGGCTTTAGGTGGTCAATTTTCCCCGCCCCTAACAAAAGTATTATTTTGTGTATATTCTATCTTGTTTTGTTTATGGTGCATACACATACTAAACGGTAAAATTAAAGTGAATTTAGATATCATTTGTGACAAAGCGCACTTCAAGTTTATCAGGGCGTGAATAACTTTCTGTATATTCAACTAAATTACCATTTTCATCGTATCCTATGAATTCAATATAGTTGACGATAGAGGTGGCACTTGGAAGATGAAGGTGCTTTTGAAGTTTTTCGCCAGCTTCTACCATCATCATTGTCTCATTAAATTTTACAGGCAAATGATTTTTGGATTTCATATAATCATAAAGCGATATGTGCTCAAAATTGTAATTATCGATATCTGAAAAAAAATGAATAGGAACATAGGTAAACTCAATTGCAAGAGGTTCCTTGTTTCCAAGACGAATTCGATGAATACCGTATATTTCATCTTCTTCAGAAAGTCCAAGTTTATCTGCAAAGTATTTTCTGTTTTTGATTATACCTGTGCCTAAGCATTTATTGGAAATTTCAATACCAAAGTTACGAACTAAAGAGGTAAAGCTGGCATTTTTTGATTCATTTAGTACTCCTAAAGCAACTCGATTTTGTTCGGGTTTGCGGACAAAAGTTCCCTTTCCGTGAACGCGAATTAAGTAATGTTGGCTAATTAATTCGTCAAAGATGTCATGAATCAAATACCGACTTACACTATACATTGTTGCAAAATCCCGTTCGCTAGGAAGCAACTCCCCAGGAAGATATTCCTGTGTTTTAATTTTTGTAATGATACTAGATTTTATTTGTGCGGCTAATACATCATCATTGCTCATAAAACTACCTCCCTGATAAAACCAAAACGATCAATTAGCATATTATTTTCAAAAAAGACTGCAAGATGTCCTTGTTTATCATACATGAGCCCTTTGTATTTCATTAAAGGGCTATCAACAGGAATATTTAAAATTTGAGCAGTCTTTGTGTCTGCGTAAAGTAAGGTGACTTTTTGATTCGATTTTGCCAAGGTTATTTGACAATTGTTTGTAATCAAATCAATTGCAGGAGCAGAAGCAGCAATTTGTTGGGTGAGATCTGGATAGATATATTCAGGAATATACGTTGTATTGATACAAATTAGTTGAGTATCATCTGAATAAAGCCAAACAATTTTGTATATTTTCGATTTTTCAGGAAGTAACATTTCGCTTGCAAGATAGTTATCTGCTTCTATTTTTTTGAAATCATATAATTCGTAAGTTAATTGTCCGCTATCTTCCTCTGAATGTAAGGAAAAATTACGAATGGATTGTAAAATGCGTTTAGGCGCTACGTAATAACCACTTCGTGGTTTTGAGATAATTGTTTTATCTTGAAGTAACAGATTCAAGGCTCCACGAACAGTTAAGCGTTGTACATGAAACAGCTCTGCCAGCTTTCGTTCCGAAGGCAGTTTGTCACCTGGAAGATAGTGTTCTTCCTTTAGCATGTATTTGATTTCTTTTGATAATGCAACATCTAAAGTTAATAAATTTTTTTTCATAAGAACTCCTAATATTATAATTTACTTGTAACTTATAATCAAATTATACGTTGTCAGTTCTTAAAAAGCAAATGGAAAGGAAAAAAGAAATGAATAAATAAAAAATAAATATAAAAACTGGTATAGTAAATTTGAAATGTGTTTCATACCAGAATAAAAGAAATATATGCATTGTGTATAAATAAATGCATTTATACTTAAAAAAATTATAAAAAATACAACAATATTCAATATTCTTTACATGAAGTATTGAAAAAATAAAAAAAATGTGGTATATTAAATTTAAAAATAGTCACCAATACAAAGGAAGGGAAAGGAGAAAACACTATGTTGAAATTTAATGAACAGAAACAGATTGAAAGTGTGAATGGAGCGCTTGCTCTGAGAAATCAAATTAATGAATTGATTGATGGAATTTGTAAAGAAGGATACAAGAATATTTGTTGGCTCGGTATCGGTGGAACATATGCATCTTGCCTCCAGGCAGAGGTTCATATGAAAGAAAAATCAAAACTTTCATTTTTTGTTGAAAACGCAGCAGAGTATTTGACAACTGGAAATAAAAAAGTTGGAGAAGGAACTATTGTAATTATTTCGTCTGTTACAGGAACAACTTCTGAAATCGTAGATGGAGTAAAAAAAGCACAGAAGAGTGGAGCAAGGGTGATTGGTTTTATTGATGTTGCTACTGCAGAACTTGCAAAACTTGTAGACTATGTGATTACATATCCTGCCAATGAACAATTGAAATTTTATATGGTAGCAGATAGATTTATGTACAATGCAGGAGAATTTCCAGAATATGAGGATTTATACAAGGAGTTGGATCAGTATTTGGCAACTGCACTTGTGGAAGTTGAAAAGGAAGCAGATGCTTTCGGAGAAGAATTTGCAAATCGTCATAAGGACGACAAAATTCATTATTTTGTTGGGGCTGGGAACCAGTATGGTGCCACATATTCTTATGCAATGTGTTATTGGGAAGAACAGCATTGGATTCGTACAAAATCTATCCACAGTGCAGAATTTTTCCATGGAATGTTAGAAATAATTGACAAAGATACACCAGTTACAGTATTTATTGGGGAAGATTCTCAGAGATCATTGAGCGAGCGCGTTGCAAACTTCTTGCCACGCATTTGTGGAAAATACAATATTATTGATACCAAGAAATTTGAATTAAAAGGAATTAGTCCAGAGTACAGAGGATATATATCACATTTAGTGATGCATGCGGTAACACAGAGAATTGATGTACATATGGAAAAAGTCAATTGTCATCCTATGGAAATCAGAAGATATTACAGATGTCTGGACTATTAAGGTGGCAAAATGGACAGAAAGATAAGAGTAGCAGCAATAGGAGATAATTGTATTGATTATTATGATTCATTGAATGAATCTTATCCAGGGGGAAACCCAGTGAATGTTGCTGTATACATAAAACGATTAGGTGGAGAAAGTTCTTATACAGGTGCTGTTGGAACTGATTCATTCGGAAAAATCATGATAAGTGCAATTCAAAATAAAGGAGTCGATACTTCTCATATTCAAGTGCTGGATGGAAAAACCGCAGTTACACATGTTGACATTGTAGATGGAGATAGAGTGTTTGGAAAATATGAAGAAGGTGTTTTGGCAGACTTTAAGCTAAGAGAACAAGACATTTCCTTTATAAAGAAACATGATTTAGCGGTTACAGGAATTTGGGGAATGATTGAAGATGAGCTTCCACTTATTTCGAAAGAAATTCCAGTTGCATTTGATTTTGCCAATAAATTTGCAAATCCAATTGTTGAGAAAGCGATTCCATATGTGACATATGCATTCTTCTCTTTTGACGAGGAATCACGCAATGAGTTTAGACAGAAATATCATAGCATGGGCTTAAAAGAAAAAGAAAATTGTACGGAACAATTAAAGGAATTCATGAAAGCAATGCAACAAAAAGGACCTAAAGTCATTATTGCAACATTGGGGAAAAATGGAAGCATTGGGTATGATGGAAATTCTTGGTATCGATTTGGAATCATAGAGTGTAAAGTTGTTGATACAATGGGTGCAGGCGACAGTTTTATTGCCGGATTTTTATATGGGATTTTGAATGGATTGAATGTTCAAGATTCGATGGAAGCAGGAGCTCAGAATAGTGCGGTAACAATAGGGTATCAAGGGGCATGGTAGAAGGAGAATATAACAAATGAGAAAAAAAATAGTGGCAATTTTATTGATAGCTACGATGGCAATGGGTATTGCAGCATGCGGAGGTTCAGGGGACAAAAAAGACGATAATACAATTACAGTATGGTGTTGGGACAAAACATTTAATATTTTTGCAATGGAAGAAGCTGCAAAAATTTATCAAGAAGATCATCAAGATGTGAAAATTGATATTGTCGAAGTTGGAGATGTAGATGTACAGTCTAGACTTACTACGGCTGGTACATCAGGAGATCTAAGCACATTACCAGATATTTTTTTGATGCAAGACCATGCATTCCAAAAAAATGTATTATCTTATCCAGATGTATTTACAGAAATTTCTGAAAAGAAAATTGATTTTTCAGAATTTGCTTCTGGTAAAACAGATTTTTCTGTTGTAGATGGAAAACACTATGGAGTGCCTTTTGACAACGGAGCAGCAATTGCTTGTTATCGTACAGATATTTTGCAAGAAGCTGGAATGACTTTAGAAGATTTTACAGATATTACTTGGGATGAGTGGGTTGAAAAAGGCAAAGTAGTACTGGAAAAAACAGGAAAACCATTATTGACAACGACAGCAGGCGAATGTGATTTGCTTACGATGATGTTACAGTCTGCAGGAGCATCTTTGTTTAATGAAGATGGAACAACGAATATTGCAAAAAATGACACTTTAAAGAAGGTAATTGATACATATTGTAAAATGAAAGATTCAGGTGTGTTACAGGAAGTAAATAACTGGGATGAATACACTGGCTCAATGTTGGACAGTGAAGTTGCAGGTGTGATTAATGGGTGTTGGATTATGGGAACAATTCAGACAGCTGAGGATCAGTCAGGAAAATGGGCTATTACAAATATTCCAAAACTTACAAATGTAAAGGGTGCCACAAACTATTCAAATATTGGAGGTTCTTCCTGGGCAATCTCAGGGAATTGTGGAAACGTAGAGTTAGCAGAAGATTTTCTTGCGTCTACATTTGCTGGAAGTACAGAGTTATATGATAATATTCTCTCTTGTGGAGCAATTGCTACATGGACACCAGCAGGAGATTCTGATGCATATGCAGTACCGAATGAATTTTTCTCTGGTGATGCAGTGTTTAAAAAAATAGTTGACTATTCAACAAAAGTTCCTTCTATTATTACGGGACCATATTTCCATGAAGCAAGAGACGCAATCTCTGTTGCGACAACAAATATTACAAATGGTGCAGATTTAGAGGAAGAGCTTAAAAAAGCGGAAGATACTGTTAATTTTAATATGGGACAGTAAGAGAGATTCCTATTATACAAGGGGATGGAATGTAGAACCATCACCCTTATGGATAGAGAGGAGGGGTTTTTGTGTCTAACAAACCAAGAAAAATGACGTTGGAAAAAAAGCATAATTTAACAGGATGGGCTTTTTTGGCACCAGCAACATTTTTGATTGCGGTGTTTAGTTTTTGGCCAATGATCAAAGCGTTAGTTTTATCTTTTCAGACGGGGAAAGGTACAAATATGCAGATGGCTGGATTTACAAATTACATCAGAATGTTTCAAGATGATGTATTTATTCAGTCAATAAAAAACACATTTTTTTATTTCATTCTTCAAGTGCCCATTATGCTTGCAGTAGCGTTGGTGTTAGCTTGTATTCTAAATAAAAAAGACTTACGGTTTAAAGGATTTTTCCGAACAATGATTTTTTTGCCGTGTACAACTTCATTGGTTGCGTATTCAATTATTTTTCGGTCTTTGTTTGCAAATAATGGATTAGTAAATTATGTTCTAGTGAATTTTGGAATTTTGGATAAACCATATGATTTTTTGACACAACCATTTGCGGCAAAAATGGTTATCATATTGGCTCTTTTGTGGAGATGGACAGGATATAATATGGTATTTTTCCTTTCTGGATTGCAAAACATTGAATATTCAGTATACGAAGCTGCAAAAATTGATGGAGCATCAGCAATACAGACATTTTTTAAGATTACTGTTCCATTATTAAAACCAACTATCTTGTTGACAGCAATAATGTCAACAAATGGAACATTACAGTTATTTGATGAATCAATTAACTTGACCGATGGAGGTCCTGCGAATGCTTCAATCTCTATGTCACATTACATATATAATTTATGTTTTAAGTATGTGCCGAATTTTGGATATGCAGCAGCGATGTCCTTCTTTATATTACTGTTGGTTGCAGTATTAGCATTTATACAAATGAGGGTGGGTGATAAACGTGATTAAAAAAATGAAAAATATAGGAATGTATGCATTCTTGATTTTGGTTACTTTTATTTCAGTATTTCCTTTGTACTGGATGGTAAGTGCATCCACAAACAAAAGTGTGGATGTATCAAAAGGTGTATTATCGTTTGGCTCTCATTTGGGAGAAAACTTGAAAAATCTGCTGGCAAATCAAGATGTAGGGGCTGCATTGGTCAATTCATTTAAATATGCAATATTACTTACAATAGTTTCGATGGTGATATGTTCCTTGGCAGGATATGGATTTGAAATTTATCATGATAAAGCAAAAGATGCCGTGATGGGTGTGATTCTTCTTGCAATGATGGTTCCATTTATTACGATATTGGTCCCATTGTTTCAGATGGTTGCAAAAATGAAAATGTTAAATAGTACGTTGGGATTCATTTTACCAACGGTATCAACCCCATTTTTAATCATGATGTTTCGGCAGAGTGCAAGATCATTTCCTCATAATATTATTGAAGCTGCCAGATTAGATGGACTTTCGGAAATTAGAATCTTCTTTCAGATGTTTATTCCTACAATGAAATCAACATATGCAGCGGCTATGACTATTACATTTATGAATGCTTGGAATAGTTATATGTGGCCGAAAGTAATCATGACACAATCCAAGAGCATGACAATGCCAATGGTTGTAGCAAATCTGACAGAGGGATATGTAACAGACTATGGAATGCTTATGTTGGCAGTCTTAATATGTACATTGCCTACCGCCTTAGTATTCTTTATTTTACAGAAGAATTTTGCAGAAGGTATTACTGGAGCTGTAAAATAATAAATGATATCTATAAAGAAAGGGATTAGAAATGGAATATAAAAAAATAAATATGCCAGGTCTTCTGCATGGTGGAGATTATAATCCTGAACAATGGTTAGATAGACCGGATATTCTTGAAGAGGATATCCGGTTAATGAAATTAGCGCATGTAAATAATGTTTCACTAGGAATATTTTCGTGGGCATTTTTAGAGCCAGAAGAAGGAAAATATCAGTTTGACTATTTAGAAGAAATTATTAACCGTTTATATGACAATGGCATCTATACAAATCTAGCTACACCAACAGGTGCAATGCCAAATTGGATGACTCAAAAATATCCTGAAGTAATGCAGACAGATGAAAACGGGATACAGAATTTACCAGGAAAAAGGCATAATTTTTGTTACACGTCTGCTGTTATGAGAGAAAAAACTAGAAAGTTGGATTTGAAATTATCAGAACGCTTTGGAAAACATCCAGGAGTAATTCTTTGGCATATATCAAACGAATACGGAGGAAATTTTAGGGATGCTTCTTGTCATTGCGAAGAATGTCAAAAAGCATTTCGGAAATGGTTGAAAAAAAAATACAAAACATTGGATGCATTGAATCATGCATGGTGGAGTGCGTTTTGGAGTCATACTTATACCGATTGGGAACAGATTCATTCACCTTCTCCGAGGGGAGAGGATGAATTACACGGTTTGAAATTGGACTGGAAAAGATTTGTGAGCGAACAGTTACAGGACTTTTGTAGAGAAGAGATTCGAGCTGTTAAAACATATTCGGATCTTCCAGTTACAACAAACATGATGATGTATTTTTCACCATTGGATTATGATAAATGGGCAGAGGAGTTGGATGTGATTTCTTGGGACTCTTATCCGAGTTGGCATACAAAAGAAGATGAAGTACCGATTGCTGTGTGGGCAGCCTTTATGCATAACCAGATGAGAGGATTTCAGAAGAAGCCATTTTTGATGATGGAATCAACACCATCACTTGTGAATTGGGATGAGGAAAATAATGTAAAAAGACCGGGGATGAATTACTTATCTTCAATGCAGGCAATTGCGTTAGGTTCGGATAGTGTTCTTTATTTTCAATGGAGAAAAAGCAGAGGATCGAGTGAAAAGTTTCATGGAGCGGTTGTTGATCATGATGCGTCAGAAAAGAATAGAGTTTTTCAAGAAGTTGCTTGGATTGGCAAAGATCTAGAAAAGCTAAGCAGTCAAATACTAAGTACATGTAATAGGGCGAAGGTAGCTATTATTATGGATTGGGAAAATTGGTGGGCTCTTTCTGACGCACAAGCAATATCGAGAAAATTTGATTATACGGAAGAACTTTTAAAATATTATCGGGTTTTTTGGGAAAAAGGAATTGAAGTTGATATAATTTCCATGGATCGAGAGTTGTTAGATTATCAGCTTGTGGTTGCTCCGACCTTGTACTTGCATAAAAAAGAGTATATTCATAAAGTAGAAGCATACGTGGAAGCAGGTGGAATATATGTAACAACTTATTGGAGTGGAGTAGTAAATGAAACAGATTTATGTTTTATTGGAGAGAGACCACATGAGAGATTGCTAGGATTATCAGTTGATGAGATTGATGTGGGGAATGAATATTTTCCAAATACTTTCTCCTATAAAGATGGTGTATATAAAGCCGGTGTGTTAAGAGAAGTTGTGACACTTCAAACTGCAAAGCCGTTGGGAACATACTTGCAAGATTACAATGTAAATACTCCAGCAATTACAGAAAATGCGTATGGCAAAGGAAAAGCTTACTATGTTGTTGTTCAACCAGATCTGGAATTTTTGAAAGAATTTTTGGGCGATGTAATTGAGGAAGCAAATGTGGAAGCAAATTTGACGGAAACATTACCTTATGGAGTTACTGTTTCAAAAAGAAGTGGAAAAGAACAGAAAGATGATGTATATTTTCTTCAGAATTTTAACAGACATCCTGTGAAGATGGTTTTGAATGAATGTTATACAAATTTGATTACTGATGAAATCCTTACAGGTTCAATAAAACTGCAAACATATCAATGTATTGTGATGCAAAAGAAATAAGATTCCGTAATAGGGAGGAGCTCACATTGAAATCAAAGGCAAAGACATTTTTAATTGATATTTTACTTGATATTGTAGGTGGTTGTTTCATTGCGATTGGAGTCTATAATTTTGCAGTGGCATCTGGATTTCCGGTAGCAGGTATATCAGGTATTGCAATCGTGTTTTATTATTTTTGGAAAATTCCAATTGGTACAATGACGACAATTTTGAATATTCCAATTATTTTAATTTGTTACAAGTTGTTGGGAAAACAATTTTTTTTAAGATCAATAAAGACAATGTTAATTTCTAATATACTGATGGACTGGGTTGTTCCATTGTTTCCAGTTTACCAAGGTGATATGATGTTATCTTGTATTTGTATGAGTGTATTCTCAGGAATCGGATATGCATTAATTTACATGAGAGATACCTCTACAGGTGGAGCAGATTTTGTTTTGATGGCAATACACAAGGCAAAGCCACATATTTCTGTAGGAAAAATTATCATTGTTATGGATTTTATTATTGTAATTATTGGTGGAATTCTGATGCGTGGAAACATTGATAAGATTATTTATGGATTAATTGGAACGTATATTCTATCATTTGTCGTAGATAAGCTAATGTATGGCGTTGATGCTGGAAAACTTGCTTTGATTGTAACAGAAAAGGGACCACAAATTGCGGCAAAAATTGATGAGCTATCACAACGAGGGGCAACTTTGATTAAGGCAGAAGGAAGTTATACAGGACGTGAAAAAGAAGTATTAATGTGTGCATGTAACAATAAAGAAATGCATACGATTCAAGAAGCTGTAAAGAAAGTAGATTCATCAGCGTTTCTTGTTATAATGGAATCGAATGAAGTGCGTGGAAAAGGATTCAAGCCACATTAAAAGAAATATAATATAAAAATTAAGAAGTTCTAGCATGGATCGGTATAAGATTGGATCCGGAACATTATCTTTGATTATGGAACGTTATCACGCGGGAGGAATTCCGATTGAAGAACTCCAGATGATGCCACCAAAAGAGGTGGAATTACTTTTTTATCCTCAGAAAAATATTAAAAAGAAGGATATTCCACTTCCAGATTTCCAGTACTACTATGATAGGATTCATACCCCAAACAGTCGAGTAAATATCTCTTACTGCTGGTTAGATTACAAAGAGCATATTGTCTCACAGGAAAATATTCCAGGTTACAAAGAAATCGCAGAGAATATTTATGAAAATTCAGAGGTTTATCCAGTTGCATATGTGACCAGTCAATATCTTTCGGAAGAGGATTATAATACCCTGGAATTTCCATATAATCAGACAGCATTTCTTGACTTTGCTGTTGTGAAAAACAGAAGTTCCTGTGCCGGATGGAAGGAACAGCTTCAATCAAAGATACAGGAAGTAGATATTGGATTTCAATATAAAGAGATAGATAGCAGGCAGTCAGTATAATGGGAAAGTGAGCAGAGCATGCCCGATGTGGAAAAAATAATTATAATGAGTGATTATTTTAATGTTACTACAGATTATATCTTAAAAGGTATTGAAGTAGTCGAAAATAAAGAAGAAAAAAGTAAAGAAATTGTAGGAAAAGTGCTCTATATTGCATCTACAGCATTAATTGTGTATATTCCGTTCCAAGTGAACCACTTGCACGGTCAAACTGAGCCAGTCCCACGGAGGATGAGAGCCACCCTCACGGAGACTGAGCCAATGCTATTTTATGCTAATTATCAGGCAACTGCCTGTTAATTATAAATACAACTGAATAAATCATAGGTCATAATAATCGTCTGGTAATACAATGCCGTTTTCTTCCAGAAGCTTTTTCAGGAAATGTACCTGACGCTGGAGAGATTCTATTTCAATCCAGTTGCCATGACATAATTCATCGCATTCTTCCAGTTCAAGACGAGCTAACACATAGTCTTGCCACTTGATACAATGATGATCTTTACTGAATGCACAATAATTATTCATGGATGCCTCCTTTCTGGGCTGCTTTCAATCCGTGACGCTCACGCATGAATACCTTACCATCAATCAACACTTCATATGAATTGTGAATGATTCGATCCATGATTGCTTCTGAAATAGGACTTCCAGCAGCCTCTGTTGGAGTAATGCGTGAATACCACTCTACCGGTTCATACTGAGTACAAAAGATGGTGGATTTATCTGTGCATCTTGATTCTGCAATCTCAAGAAGGTCATATAGTTATGGAGTATGAAAAAGTACTTGGGGCGCACATAAAAGATATAAGGAAAAGGCGTAACATGACACAGGAAATACTAGCTGAGTTAGTGGGGGTCACTAGTCAACATATTAGTAATATAGAGACGGGAAAAACAAAAGTAAGTTTATCTACCTTCATTAAAATTGTAAATGAATTAAATATACCACCAGAGATGGTACTGGCTGAATGTATGAAAATTGAAACACCTGCCTTGAAGAATGAAATTATGGATATTATACAAGATTGTAGTCAGAAAGAATTGAAAATTATTGCAGAAATAATTGAATCTTCTAAAGTGATTTTAAGAAAAATAAGCTAGTATAACCATACTAAGCTATGTAGGTAAATTTTGGGTTAAAGGTATAGTGTAGAACGTCACGCTATTTGCTCCAGTTTCAAGCAAATTAATTTATCAAGAAAACCTTGGGGGTCTTCCACGGTAAACGCAAGCTTTTTGCTTATTTTGCTCTGTATGAAGTTTTCGTAATGAAAAAACAAATTTTGTACCTTTCAGAGCTTAATTACTTCAATTACTATAAGAGCACAATTATGCACATCTGCCAAATTGAATCAGTTCTGCTCTGAGTATTTTGTGAAAACAGAGATATGCGTTTACCGTGGGGGGTCTTCCATCCCCAAACCCCTGGAACCCTTGCCACAGCAATAATCAGCCATCTAATGATTGTTGTGGCAAGGCATAAAAAAGGGATTATATAATTCGACTAATTTGACTCAAAATGACCTCAAATAAAACGCAAAATAACAGTATAGGAATGTGGTGTTGCGATAGCTATATTAATTGATAAAAAGGTATGTACCAAAGCTTATTTATTTGCAGTGGGTTATATTAGTATAGCGTCTCAATCATTTTTTTGATTTATAAAAACCATGCAAATCCAATATCCATAAGGAAAAGCGGGAATTGTATTAGTAAAAAAATGATTGAGACATAGTATACTGACCATTTAACACTCTTAACCTTGAATCCAGGGTAAAAATTTATAATGAAATTAGGGTTACAACTTATGTGTTGTTAAAATACGTCCTGTGGGCATCTGTCCATCTGGGCGTTTTTTATATTTCTGAAAGATTATTAAAAATTTTCTTCCAGACCCGAACATTCGCATTGTCCCATTCGGGCTATTGAATGAAAGGGAAAATAGAAATCCTACCGTAATCCGGCAGGACGGGAAGGAGGTGAACTCGAATGAGGAAATCTTCTTCCTATGATGAAATGGCAGTCCGGAAACAATTTGACCGGATATGCAAACTGGCATTGAAAGGCGAAAAGATAGACTACCGCAGACATATCGCTTACAGGCAGAAGCATGAGGTGATGCTGTCGGAATTGTCAGAAAAGGATATGGGCAGACTTTTTACTGTGGATGACTATGGAGTGGAAAATCAATGGTTCCAGGTACTTGGCTATGATATAGAAGTGAAGGATATGTTGATTGCGGAGGCGTTGCAGGCACTTTCTGAAAAGAAAAGGGATGTGGTTCTGCTTTCTTATTTTATGGATATGAGCGATGCAGAAATTGGCAGGGCATTGAATCTTGTCCGTAGTACAGTCTATGAACACAGAAAGCGTTCGCTAGAATTGATGAAAAATATTATGGAGGAACATACGGATGAAAAGAAAAGGTAAACAGACTAAGAATGTCAATTTGCTGCCGTTCCATATTATTAAGGCAGCATCAGAAGGAGATATAGGGGCAATTCATAAAGTGTTGAGCCATTATGAAGGTTACATAGCAAGGCTTTCTATACAGTGTTTGTACGATGAATATGGACAGCCGCATTATTGTGTGGATGAAACCTTGCGTAAGAGATTGGAAACAAAGCTGATTACAAAAATATTGAATTTTGAAATAGCATAACCGGCAAATAGTTTCCTTACCCTTTCGGAAGCTGACAAAAATATTGTACCTTGACAAGTTCATATTGAGAATCCTGCAGGACGTATGGAGCAGTGGAGCTATTTAATGAATACGCCATGACTATCTGTATCTGCACTTTACGACACCGTGTCGCA
>OFGA01000622.1_pt1 | contig 28179 bp, 21 predicted proteins | sample 1521471 | NCBI WGS metagenome assembly OFGA01 (sample SAMEA3504086, study PRJEB24116) | mouse gut metagenome | biome: mouse gut; feature: mouse-associated habitat; material: faeces | place: Denmark | collected 2011 | reverse complement strand
TCCAAGTCTTGTACTGTAATCCTGTCTCTTTCTCCCAGAGCCTGACTTACAATAAGGGGAATTAAAAAACGTTCACTCTGTCGTGCTCCATAAACATTGAACAGACGCAGTACTGTAATATCCATGCCAAAATATTTACCGAAAAACTCACATATCTCCTCTGCCATATATTTTGACTTCGCATATGGATTATTGGGATGAACTGCCGCTGTTTCAGGTACTGGATTATATGTAGGCTGTCCATAAATATAAGCGCTGATATAGGTCATTCCAATCTTTTGGTTTTTACAAAAACTAACTGCATTCAGAGTCCCTATTCCATTCGTTTCAAAAAATTGTTCCGGGTTTTCCCAACTGTCTGGAATGAATGTTTTCCCTGCAAGATGAAGAACATGGCACACATTCTTTCCTTTCCATTTTCCCCAATTATCTTGCTTCGTTACATTCAGCTCGCCAGACGACGGAGCTATTACATCATAACCACATTCCTTCAAATATCTTGTGATATGGCTTCCAATAAAACCTTTTCCGCCCGTTATCAATATTTTTTTCATTTTCTCTCCTGCTACATATCCTGAATCGTATCTATCATCCTTCGCATTGCGCTAAGTTCTCCCATGTCCTGCCAACTTTTCGACATAACAGGATAAGCGCCGACCTTTCTTTTTTCTGCCAGCAATTTGTTCATCAAATCTGTCATATGAAACATCTGATTTTGCGGAATACTGTTTATTACAGACGGCTCCATAACGTAAATACCAGTACTCATATTGTAGTTCAAAGACGGCTTCTCTGATAATTTCAAGATTTTCCCGCCCTCCTCCAGTTCAATAACGCCATATGGTATCTGTACATGCTTTAACGATGTTACAACCGTAATTTCATTTTGATTCATCTGATGAAAACGCAGCAGCTCAAAATAATCAATGTCCAGCAGCACATCGCAATTACTGACAAAAAAAGTATGCTTTAGCTGCTCCTTCATTAACCGGATTCCCCCACATGTTCCGCAAAACTTATCTTCTTCCACATATTGAACCTGATACGGCTTTTCTTTTTCATCTAAATATGCCTTTATTAGATTTTTTTTATAATTTAAAATAAGCCAAAAGTCTTTACATCCGTTTTTTCTGAAAGAATCTATAATTCTTTCTAAAATTGTGACAGGCCCTATTGGCATTAGTGGTTTTGGCAGAATATTCGTATATGGATACAGTCTTGTCCCTTTTCCTCCCGCCATTATGATAACCGGCACATTAATCTGTTCATACCTCCTCTGCTCAGGGGCAATCATATCTCTTAAAAATATAATATCTATTGGTATATTGTTATCATCTACAATGGGAATTGCTTCTAAATGAAGCTTTAGCATCATCTGTTTTGCTTTTTCGGCTTCCCCTTTCCTGACTATACGCGGATTCGTATTCATTAACTTATTGACGTCTTCTTCAAAAGAGCCGTTCCTCAATACCCATCTCCTTACATCGCCGTCCGTTATAATACCTGTCAGCCTTTGATTTCTGGTAACTAACAATATTTTTTCTCCGGCTTCATCCAATTTTTTGATACTCTCAGATATTGTAATGCCTTCTTCAACACAAATCTTTTGGAGATTATTCATTTTCTTATCACACCCTTAAAATGCTCATCAGTCAAGCAGCTTTTGTTTCACAAGATGATAGATCCGACAGTCGCCATTTCCAACTGCTATATTCCTGTTTCCAGCACAGCGCTCATATGTTTTTAAACTTACAAGCGCATTTATAAATCTGGTCAGCGGAACATGTTCTTCACTGAACCAGCAACGGCTTCTTCGTATTAAATCCGCCAAAAACTGTTCAGCAATGATATTCTCAATATCCTTTGGTGGTTTTAATCGGATACGCTGCAAATCTTCGTCTTTTCCATATACAACAAGGTCCTTACTCCGATTCCCCAAAAGATATAGCTTATTATCAGAAACCCTGCTTAAGTTCAAATAAACAGTCCCCTTATAGGGAATTGAACACTCACCGGATAATGCATCCACCGAAAGAGCCTCTAAAGTGATTGTATCTACTTTTACCGCAACATTGGCATTTGCTGGTATTAAATATAGCCATTCTCCCAAAACAGCCATATTCAAAAAAGAGTACTCTAAACCGCAAGGCTGAAGCTCTGGAACCTGAGCGGCAATATGACATTCTAAGTATTTCCCGGATTCCATTTCCCATTTTACTAACGTGTCAGTGCTTGCTTCATATAAATATACTTGACTTCCATCACACTCAACCAATGAAAAAGTACTCTTTTTGCTGCCAATCGCCTGCTCCTTAAAGCCTCCTGTTTCAAGATTGTAAATAATCAAAATATTCCGATTACAATGCAGATGGAATACAATCTGTGATTCACTCAATCGTTTTGCAAACCAGCAAAGATAAAACTGCGCATCCGGTGAAGTGGTATAATGACGGTACTTTTCATAAAAATATTCAAACAAATCTGTTTTAAACGTCACCTCTCCCGTGACAATGTCATAGATAATGATACAATCATAGCAGCATGGGATTAAAATAAGAGAGTTATTATATATAAAGCCTGACACAAACTTTTTTGCATATTTTATTTTGAGAAGGTCGTTATCATCTCTTGATATCCCTATGCTTCCTTTTTCAAAGCATTCATTTTTCATATCATATATGCCGATTTCGTGGGCGGTACAAGGAGTAAAATATAACTTACCGTTACATTCATTAACAGACGTATAGAGCCTGCCCCCATATGCCTCCTCATCCGGAAAGCTTCCTACGTAATCAACGTCAAATGTGCGTTTACTCATTTTGAACAGGGCGTTATATTCTAAAGATGTGAACCATAAATTTTCCCCATCATCAAACATATCAAAAATCCCAATATGCTCCCATCTGCTTTCATGAGCCAGATTCTGCGTATCTTTACTCTGATTTACTGCTTCCTCATTCATTAATTCCTATTTCTGTACTCCTTTCCAACCAGCTTAATTAGTCTTCAAAAAGGCTGTCAAAAGCTACTCTTTCAAAAACCTCTAGCTTACCGCCCCGTGTGGCATTATAGATTCTAAATCCGTGTTTTCTTGAATATAATTCCGCTGCTTCATAGGCTTTTAAGGCATTATCTGCTTCAAACGGTATTACCTTATACCTTTCCTTGTATTTTTTCTTCTGTTCTTCAGTATAATAATTTTTTATAAAATGGTTTCCTTCCGCTGTTGATTCTTTTAAATAACTGTTGTCTACTCCTAATAAACAGATTTCTCTTGCACCAAGATATGCCGCTAACTGCAAAGCCGCATATGTAACTGTTCCTCCACGATAAAGTCCTTTGGATAGATCACTAGAAAACTTAGGATAGTTAGGCAAAAAAGGGCGAAACATGTCATGGTAATACTGTATTCCTTTTATAACATGATCCGGCCTTTCCACATGATATCCATCGCCTATCAATAAATTTCCCGAAATCTTATTCAATTCTTCCTGAGAATCATCAATCCCATCCTGATCACACATCATATGAAAATCAGCCCGAAAATCAGTTTGATTATATGCTCTATGCATCATATTGCTAACTATACATATCTCATGATGCTGATGCAATGTATTCAAATCCTTAATTGTTAAGCTTGGACCGTTTCCAATAACAAAAATCCTCTTTCCTTTATACAAATCTTTGTACTTTTGTAATTCAGGATGGTAAAAAGAAGGCTCCACAAAATCCGCATCATAAATATCAATAATATCAAAATCTCCCTCTGCATTTTCATATATCTCTAAATTATCTATTAGCTGCCGCTTTTCATTAACAATCAGACAGTCAAAATCCTTGTCTGCTTCTTTCCATGTCACCACGGGGATTCCCATACATTGTCTGACATCTGTATCTGTATGCGAAATAACCTCCACAATATTTTTATAATTGTTCTGTATGGCTATCTCCGAAAGTAAATATGGGATGTAATGATTGATTCCCAAAACTGCAATTTTATGATATTTTGATACATTTCCGCAGCTTAAAATTCTGTTATAAGACACTCTTTCTATACGCTTATTAAGTGCATATATGGGCAATACCTCTATATCTATACGCAGGTCATAATCATGAAATATGAAATATTTTGTCATATGATTGGCAATGAGCTGAGCTTCCATCTCCTTAGAATAATTCCCGCTGGCCACGACAATAATAAGCTCCTCCAAGCTCAGCTCCTTTAATTCGCCAAAACTAATTATCTTTTTTCCACGCAGTTCTTTCCCATATGCATAATTATCCGCAAAACACAGCACCCTTAAATATCCCAGGAAATCCAACGCCAGTTCGCCATAACTGCCAGCTCCAAAAATCACATATTTCACACTTTCTTCCTCCTAGTATCCCTTCGGTTTAATTCGCTGTCCATAATTCCGAATAATTCTTCATCAAAGTATAGATTGTCTGATAACCCGTATGTATTTAAAGTGTCAATTACTTCTTCTGCATAGTCACCCCGCATACAGATTAAGATTCCATTTGAATGTAATTCTTCTTTTACCTGCGCCAGTTCTTTCACTGGATGCCCCATGTATTCTTTTTTCCTATCGTCCAAGTGAGTCACGCAAAAATATTCATACCTTATTTTTCGCATGTCGCAATAAGAAGCCACAATATGAGCCATATGTCCTGCTCCATATATAACGAATCCAGAATGACCTTTTATAAAGGCAATACATTTTGATATCTTTTCTTTTCTTTTTTTCTTTTCTCTATTTTGATATACATTAATAGGCGTAAGCGATATAAGAAGAAGTCTGTTCACAGGGACGCTGCATATCTTTTTCCACTCCCTAATATACCTTAAGAACACTGTGAAGCCAAAAATCCTCTCTATTTTCAAATTTTCAAACGCTGCCTCATCTTTAAAAAAGGTATATATTCCGTGTTTTAATATAGCCTCCTTCTTGTCTGTATAAGCTTCAGGAAGCCTTTCTATGGTATTCACCCAGCTCTCACAAAAAATAAAAAATGTATCATTATGCCATCCAGGATATTTCTTATACATTGAGCTTTTGAATTCTTTACTTTCAACAGGAATGTGCAGCGCCTTGAAGCGCTCCATCTCCGCTATACGGTTGAAATATAGACTTACATGAGAAAAATTAATCATCTCTTTTTTTAAAAATTTTTTCTCATATACACTCCACTCAACTCCATTCAACATTGTATGGACATTTACAAGGGCCGCTCCATACAAAGTCAGCTTCCATGCACAATCTCTTAAATATAAATTAGGAGTATCATATGACCTTAAACCCAAATGCTCCACATCATCAGGGTCCATCTCGATTATGTCATAAGAATTATCGATATATGAGTATAATATATCCAGCGCATGTTCGGAAAACCGTATGGCATCATTGCATATCCATATAAAATCGTAATCTTTTTCCAATCCATATTGTTGAAAAATCCTATATACTTTTGCATTTGAATGTATCTCTGCCGGCATCCGTACATAATATATATCCGGTACATTTTTACAAAATTTGCTGATAACAGAATATGTCTTATCATCAGGGCTTGAATCATAATAATAAATATCCATACCATGCTTTTGATAATATTCTGAATACTCGTACAAGAATTCATATACACATTCATGTCTTTGATATGTTGGTATACACAACGCTATACGGACCATTTTCTACCTCCACTGCCAAGCAGGATATTACATTTGTAAACTCTTTATAATCGTCCTGATTCCGTCGTTAAAATCTGTCTCTGGATGCCAGCCTGTGTCTCTTTTTAATTCTGATGTATCCGCACACAGATACATGGTCTGATTCTTTCCATATGGTATTGTCCCAAAACTTAGATTTCTTCCAGGCGCAGCAATATCTCTTATTTTTTGGATATAATCCTTCAACGGCCTTGTCGTTCCGCTGCCTAAAACATATATTTTCCGGTCAATACCCATTTTGCCCAGAAGATACAAAGCTTTTGCAGCATCATCACTATAAAGATAATCCCACATCTGCTCTCCCTTTGTCAGTTTGGGCTCCATCCCCTGACGCAGCTTGTCAATTGTGTACATGATCATACTCCCGGCGCTGTCATTTGGACCATATACACTCAATATCCGAACCCATATATGCTTTAACTCTAGCTGAGCTGCATATTCTCTTGTCATCTGGCCTGCACATAATTTCGCATATCCATACCCCATATTGGGAAATACAGGAGTATCACATTGTAATGGAACTTCCCAATTCCCATACTCTGCCTGTGAACCTGCGCCTATAAAAGTCTGACACCCAAATTTTTTTGCCGCTCTGACCGCATCCAAGGCATATTTTACATTTTGATTCTGTATGTACATATCATTTCTTTCCGGGCCGGATGCTCCCCTCCACGCCAAATGATAAAAGATATCATAAACTTTTCCAGTATCATTCTCTACGTCGGCTAACTGCTCTAAAGAACAAAACTTTATGTGTACAAGAGGATGGCATGGAATATTTTGATTTCTCTGTGAATCCACTCTTAAAAACACAAGAACTTCAATTTTTTTATCAATCAGTTTTCTCACTAATGCAGTACCAATCGCTCCCGTTGCTCCTGTTATAATAACGCGTTTCATATTACCTCGTCGTTCCTCATCTCGTATAACTCATTTTTACTTCCATATATTCATCTTTCCCCAAAAATGGCGCCATGTCGTCAATTGAGGGGGAAACAATCCTTCCGTCAGGAAGCACTTTGGATGATGCTTTTGGTGCAAAGCTTTGTCCCTCATCTACAAAAACTTCGCATATTACAACACCTTCCTCTTTTAAGACTTTCCTGATTACTTCCTCTGCATGCTTCTGTTTCATAATCTGATAATACGGTATCCCAAATGCCTCTGCTAACTTCTTATAATTAGGAATTGCAACGCCGCTTTCACAATTTACCCCTACAAGCGGCTCACCAAAATTATTTTTTTGAGTCTGCCGTATCGAATGATAGCCATTATTATTATAAATAAATATCTTTACGTTCAAATCATAGTATTTCACAGTCGGCAATTCCTGAATATTCATCATAATGCTGCCGTCGCCTTCCAAGCAGATTACTCTCTTTCCTTCCAAAGCAACAGCCGCTCCAAGAGCCGCCGGCAAGCCATATCCCATTGCTGCACACCCTGAATTACAGAAAAGCCTTTGCCCCTGTTTAATCTCACTCACCTGAATCGGTATCACACAAGAGCTCCCGTTACTACAGACAATCGTATCCTCGCAATCTAATTCACTATACAAATAATGAGTAAATACATAGGGATTAATATTTTTCTCATTTCCAAAATATGTATTTAAAACAACTGGGTATTTTACTCTAATCTCCTGGCACCATTTCAGCCATTTATCATGAACCTTGGGCCTTTCATACGCACATTTAAGCATTTTATGAAGCACATCACAAACGTCTGCACATATTGCCAAATCCGGCTGATAAGTGGGCTTATGAAGCTCAGCCTCATCAATATCTACCATTATCTTATATGCATTTCGGGCAAAATCTCCTCTGGTATATCCAACCATTCTCACATTCATACGGCATCCAAGTGAAATTAGACAATCACTTTGCTGAACAGCAAAATTTCCCGCTCTGCATCCCAAAGTACCTGGCACGCCTACAAAGTATTCACTGGAATATGGCAATATATCATTTGCTGCCCATGCCGTCACAACAGGAATTTTTAGTCTTTCAAGTAACTGCAAAAATTGCTTTTCTGATTTGCTGTATCTGATACCATTTCCGGCCAAAATAAGGGGCGCCTTTGCCTGTGTTATTTTTTGCAATATAAATTCAGCCTGTGTGAGTGAAAACCTATCCCTATCTTCATGTATTTCCTGCTCAGGACAAAAATGGACTAAATCTTTCGTTTCAATCTTGTCTCCTTGAATATCCAACGGAATATCAATCCAGCACGGTCCTCCTTTTCCATGTTTACACAAATACAATGCTTTTTCCAAATGATATGCTATTTCATTTTTATCTGTAACCATGACACTATATTTCGTAAAATTTTTAACCACACTGATTATGTCAAATTCCTGATCGCCCAACTGTCGCAGATTGATCTCTCGGCAACTGGACACTGTCATTTCTCTCTTGACTTGTCCGGATAAAATAAGCATCGGAATTGAATCCAGCCAGCCTCCTACAACGCCTGTAATCGCATTTGTTCCTCCTGGTCCGCTTGTCACGCATACGCTCGCAATCTTTCCTGTTAATCTTGCATAGGCCTCTGCAGCTATTGCACTTGCCTGCTCATGATGATTATAAATACACACAATCCCCTCTTTATGCCCGAACGCGTCATTTAAGTGCATCGCCCCGCCGCCTGTGACTGTGAAATTGTGTTTTATACCATTATTAACCAGAAAATCAGCAATATATTTTGCTACCTTCAACTCCATGCCTTCTACCTTTCCCTGTCATATTTTGATGATGTAAGAAAATTTACCGTTAATATCTCAGCAATGCTTTGCAAAAATGTACTTGTATAACTATTCAAATATTCTGCTTTTTGTTTTACAAAATCGTATTCCATATTTTGATTATAATAATTCGATTCTTCGCTTGAATAACCATCAAACCCTGCTAATGTCACTTCTTTACAGCCCACATGAATAAGGACTTTCAGAAACATTACAAGAGAGTTATCAATAATCTCTGCCTCTTCATCCATTAATCCGCTAAAATTTAATACCATTTCAAACACTTCATCTCTGGTACCTGTCACATTCGACGTTGCAATAATTGAATAATTCTCCTGGCTTAATTTTGTTGCTAATTGTGTATACCTCTTAGAGTTGCTCAAAAAAATGTAATCCAGCCTAAAACCGTCGGGAATGTAGTTAATTGCAATCACAAACGGGTGCTTCTCTTGTATGTATCGAACGATAATTTTTCTCTCTGTATTTACTGTAACACCAGGTCCAATCAGAAGAAGCTTTTTCCCGCTAAGCTTATCTTCTAATTTTTTCCAGGAAATCTCGTCATTAATTTCATTTTTTTGATATTCTGCATACAATTTTTCTATATACTTTTTATCATATAAAAGCTTCTTTTCACCTTGCAGTTTTGACAGAACCTCGTTTACTGACTTAACAGATAATGTTTTCTTGTTAAGTAAATATGTTACATAATTGGGATGACAATTATTAGAGGCTGCCAGGTAATAAAACATATTGTACCCCCATCTTACAGGAGGATGAAACTGTGTGATATTCACATCAATTGCCTCAAGGAGCTGACTGATGTGATATTTTTTACCAAACCCATGATTCATATGCATCGCAATAAGTTCAATGGGAACATTGCCCGCTCCCTTTCCCATACCATAAAGGCTTCCGTCTACCATCAGAGCCCTTTCAGTTTTGTTAGAAAGCATGGCAATACAATTCGCATATCCCATTTGAAAATTATTGTGACCATGATATCCAAGCATAATCTCAGGATTTAAATGTTCATTCAAAAGCCTGAAATAGTGAAGCAGATGGTCTTGGTGCATCAGCCCATAGGTATCCACCATTGATACAGCCCAAGGCTCTACCTGATTTGCCAGGCTTATCAATGACATCATTTCTTCATCGCTGTAGCTTGTCACTGACACAAGCTGTACAAAAACTTTATATCCTTTCTCTTTCAAGCTTTTACAGAATCGTAACGCTGGCTCACGCAAATGCTTTTTAAAAATCACGCGAATTCCGTCAAGATAGCTTTTGTCGCATGGACGAATATTTTCGAGCCCACAGGTTCCAAAATCAATCATGCCAACTACCATCGTCTGCTTTCTCTCCAGCTTGCCGTATATTTTCCTGACGCAGTCCGTATTTGGCATGATACTTCTATTCAAATCAAATTCACGGCGTTCGTCTAAAAATCCTATTTCAACCATTTCTATGCCTGCGCCGACAATTCTTTCAAAAATACTAACCAAATTGTCATGGCCAAAATTCCAGTCGTTTATATATCCGCCGTCACGCAATGTACAATCCAATAGATGTATGCTTCCCATGTCCCCTCCCTATTGACCGACTGCCTCCACAATCACTTTTGCCATGTAATCAATCTTCTCATCTGTCATTCCTGGATAAACACCCACCCAAAAAGAGTTGTACATAACAAAATCTGTTATTTTCAGTTCTCCTGCCACACGATATGCGTCTGTTCCTCTTATTTGGTCAAAGCATGGATGCTTAATCAAATTCCCGCTAAACAGTAACCTTGTCTGAATATTATGTGCTTCAAGATACCTGATAATCTCATCCCGTTTCAGTCCGACACCTTCTCTAACGCTAAGTAAAAATCCAAACCAAGATGGCTCGCTGTTTTCTGCTGCTTCAGGAAGAATAACCTTGTCTGAAATCGTCTCTAATTTTTTGCGCAGCCGTTTCCAGTTCCTCTTTCTGGCTTCCATAAATGTTGGAAATTTTTTTAACTGCTCCACGCCTATTGCTGCCTGCATATCCGTGACCTTCAGATTATATCCGAAATGGCTGTACACGTATTTGTGATCATACCCCTTCGGCAATTCTCCAAACTGTCTGTCAAAGCGCTGTCCGCAAACATTATCCAGCCCTGACGGACATACACAGTCACGTCCCCAGTCACGAAAACTTTTTATTAGCTTATTCAGCACTGGATTATTCGTATAGGCGCAGCCGCCTTCTCCCATCGTCATATGATGCGGAGGATAAAAACTGCTTGTACCAATATCCCCCCACGTTCCGGTAAACCTGGTCTCTCCATCAATCGTATACCTGGTTCCAAGTGCATCACAGTTGTCCTCCACAAGCCACAGATTATACTTGTCACAAAATACCTTAACCTCCTTCAAATCAAAAGGATTTCCCAAAGTATGCGCAATCATAACCGCCTTTGTCTTAGAGGTATAAGCTTCCTCAAGCCTTGTCACATCAATATTATATTGGGGTACCGTAACATCCACAAATACCGGAACCGCACCGTATTGAAGTATTGGCGCAACTGTTGTTGGGAATCCACAGGCAACAGTAATTACCTCATCCCCTTGTCTAACCTGCCTGTCTCCAAGCTCTGGCGCCGTCAACGCCATAAATGCAACCAGATTTGCCGAGGAGCCGCTATTAACCAGATTCGCATAGCGCACCCCAATCCACTGTGCAAAATATTTTTCAAATTCCTCTGAGAAACGTCCTGTAGTCAGCCAAAAATCCAATGCTGCATCTACCAGACTGCACATTTCCTTTTCATCATAAATACGGGATGCATAAGAAATTCTCTCCCCCGGCGTAAACTCTTTTTCCAGTTCTGGTTTTTTAAATTCTCTATAATAATCTGTTACTAATTCTTTAATCTGATTTCTAGCTTCGATTTCATTCTTCCAAGTTGTCATGTTTTTCACCTTTTTACTGTAATCTACTCTGCCCTCTCCTGTTGTGAACACAGGAACTCCTCAATCTGAATATCCATACATGCCCGCACATCCCCTCCTGAAGCCCAACATTTCGTCCACTCAACCGTTTTTTCAACCGCCTTCTCTATGTTCCATCGGGGAGCCCATCCTAAATTTGCCTTTAATTTTGAACAGTCCAATTTCAAACACCCTGCTTCATGCGGACCGCCGCTATACTCATTCACCCGTTTTAAGCCGCCTCCCCAATGTTTTATAAACAAATCCGCCAACGTCTTTGTACAAACACAATCCTGCATTTCCGGCCCGACATTATAACAGCCTGAAAATTTTTTATCTGTATACTGCATTGCAGCGATTAAAAGATACGCATATACCGGTTCCAATACATGCTGATAAGGTCTCGTAGAATATGGGTTTCTTATGAAAATATTTCTTCCTTCTACAGCGGCACGTACACAATCTGGAATAATTCGGTCTTTGGCAAAATCTCCGCCGCCGATTACATTCCCTGCCCGTGCGGTAGATATTGAAGCGCTTTCATTATCCCCAGAAAAAAATGAATTTCTATAACAGTGTGTGACTAACTCTGAACAGGACTTTGAATTGGAATATGGATCATATCCATTCAATTCTTCATTCTCCCGATATCCCCATTCCCATTCTTTATTCAGATAAACCTTATCTGTTGTTACATTCAAAAAGGATTTTACACAGGATTTGCTTCGGACACATTCCAAAATATTTACCGTTCCCATCACGTTTGTTTCGTATGTATAGACCGGATTCTTATAACTCTCCCGTACAATGGGCTGTGCTGCCAGATGTATCACAATATCCGGCTGGGCTTCTTTAAAAACAGCCTTTAACTGCTCCAACTTCCGTATATCTCCAATATTTGAATTGATGTCTTTTTCTAACCCGCTCATCTCAAAGAGTGCCGGCTGCGTCGGCGGCTGCAAAGCATACCCTGTAACCTCTGCACCAAGATAAGACAGGGTCTTGCACAGCCATGAGCCCTTAAAACCGGTATGTCCGGTTATGAATACTCTTTTATCCTTATAAAAATCTAATATTTTATCCTGCATTTTGCCTTTTCCCTTTTATTTTTCGCCTATGTGTCAGTCAGCCCAGGTCTTCCATGGCGCATTTTTGCCGTCCCACAACCTTTCCAACAAATCCCTCTCTCTTTTCGTATCCATGCATTGCCAAAATCCCTTGTGGTAAAATCCTTTTAATTCACCTTTTTGAGCCAGCTTTTTCATGGGTTCCTGTTCTAAAACAGTACCATCATCATGCAAATAATCGAATATCTCAGGATTGCAGACCATAAAGCCTCCATTTACAACCGCCCCGTCGCTCTCCTCTTTTTCACGGAAAGATACGATCGTACTGTCACTGTTTATATCGAGAACTCCTTTTTGCTGCGCAATATTTACAGTTGTGAGGGTCACCGTCTTTCCATGACCTTTATGGAATTCCAATAGCCGGTTAATGTCTACATCAGCAACTGCATCACCGTACGTCAAGAAAAACGGCTCATTATTTACATAATTCTGTATCCGTTTTATTCTTCCGCCAGTCATTGTATTCAAACCAGTATCTGCAATCGTAACCCTCCAGGGCTCTGACTCACTCTTGTGAACAATTAGTTTATTATTATCCCTAAAATCAAAGGTTACGTCACTCGTATGTAAATAATAGTTTGAAAACCATTCTTTTATTACATCCTGTCTATATCCTGCACAAATAACAAATTCCTGAAAACCATAAGCAGAATAGTGCTTCATGATATGCCACAAAATAGGCATTGCTCCTATTTCCACCATAGGTTTAGGTTTAAACATGGATTCTTCTGCAATCCTTGTTCCATACCCTCCTGCTAAAATCACTGTTTTCATTCTTATACCCTTATTCAAAAACCACACAATCCAACATATTGTTTTTGCTTTTTATTTTCTCAATATATTTCTCAACTTCTTTGACTCCGCTGGTCAAAACTGCAATAATGACCAGAGTGTTCTCGCTTTCTAAAAACGATTGTGCCTCCTGCACCGGATATCCCAACAGGGAATCTGGGTTTCCCTGCTTTTTCGTTACAACAAAACCATCAAAATCCATCTCTATATCCTTCAATAGCTCTGCACACTCCACTGCATGCCGTCCAGCTCCGTAAATCATTATTTTCCATCCCAAATAACGCGCCTTATTAATTCTTTTCACGATCCTGTGGCAGCATATATATTTTGATACCCCAAAGGGCAGCAGCGCAATCATTGTATCTGTCCAATACGCCTCCGGGCATATGACTTTCATCCATTTTCTATACCTTAAAAAGCTCCTGATCCCGTATTGACCGCTCTTTTTATACATAAGCAGTTTATATTTTGTCAGAAACCATCTATCCTGGGTTCTTAGCGCCTGATATTTCGTATGATACATGTCAGGCAGCATTAAAATATTGCTCCCCCAACATTCTGTACAAATACGAATTGTATCCTTATCCCAACTTGTTTTTTGGTACCTTAAAAAGTCCAGAAAGCATTCCCTCAAAAGCTCTAATTTACAAATTTTTATATTTTCAATCTGTGCTGCACGTTCAAAATAAAAACCAACATGAGCATAATTTAAGGTTTTCTCTTGTAAGTATTTATCCGAAATAACTTTCCAATCTGTTCCTTTTAAAAAAGTTTTTACTTTTACTATTGATGCTCCAAAGCTATTAAGCGGCCAGGCGCCCAGCACCAGAAATTCATCCAGATTTTGTATCTGTGTTATCCGATATGAATTACTTTGCATATTAAGCAAATAGAAGTCATATCCTTTTTCTAATGCATACAAAATGTAAGACAGCGCGGCCGTCTCCATACATACCGTATGATCGTGAAGCAGCCATATATAATCATATTCTGTAAGCTCTGCATCCCTAAAAATCTGATAAGCCTTTCTGTTTGGATGAACAGCATAATCTATTTGTTCATAAAATAGATTTTCGTACCCCTTATTTTGGTACTCTAATACAAGGGATTTTGTGTCATCTTCATTACTTGAATCATAGATTCGGATATCTATATTCAATTTTTTCAGCATCTCTATCTCCGTGCTTAATACCCTTGCTATACACTTACTGCGGTTACATGTAGGCATACAAATACAAAGCTTCATATCCATTTTATTTTCTCACTATAAAATAAGTATTAAAATTGTATTCTCAGTTTTTTACCAATTTGACCGCCAGGATGATTGCGCTTAAACTGTCCAATATCTAATTTCATTTTATTTGCTATCATCATAGCCAATCCCTGCAGCATAATCAGATTGATTGTAGTTGAATTATTCGGCATTACATTCCACAAATCTCCCTCATGCCGCAGGTCCATCACAATAACATTATCTATCTCTTTTGTGAGCGTACTTTCTTTCTCAAAGGTAAGCAGCCATATATTCACTCTCCGCTGTTTTAACAGCCTTACAAGATTTACAGATTCTTCCGTTTCGCCGCTTTTCGTCAGTAAGATTACCATATCTCCATCTTTTACGACCCCCATATCTCCATGAACAGCAGAATTTGTATGAAGAAAACATGCTTCATATCCCATAGAAATCATGGACCCTACAAATTTCTCACAGATTGGAACATTTTTGCCAAGCCCTGATGCAATAATCTTATGTCCTTTTTCTAAAGCTTCCGTCGCATCTTCCACCCATCTCTCAAATATATTCTCATCCAGAGAATGTATGGAATAGTTAAGTTCCTCCATCTGCTTCTCAAAATAACGAATCATAATACTTCCTCCAGATAATACAAACCATTATAAAATGCCCCGCAAATTGAATCGTAATCATGCCACGCATATGTGGTCAAGGAAAGCCATATCACTGCATGAAGAAGCTTAATTTCTTCCGGTTTTGTCCCTGTCATTTCAAAAAAATCTGACTCCATATCTTCCCATTGATTTGACTGAACAGTAAGACAGACTTCATTCTCTCCTATCTCCAGCTCAAATTCCCTTCTGTTAAAACGGTCATAATTCCCTACAATGGAATAATAAAGCTTTGCCCAGTCATAACGGGGATCACCGTATAGCTCGGTATATCCAAAATATCCTCTTGGATCAATCAGAACCGGACTTTTATCTCTGCGCAGCATCATGTTGGAAAACGTACAGTCTCCATGAATAAAACAAAAAACTTCACAGGTAAGCTGCTCCAGCCTTTGTTCTAATTCTCTCTTGTAATAAAATACATTTCTGCACTTTCGTCCATTTACCGTAATATACCGTTGATTTGCAAAAGGCACCAAATCTCTGATATTCCCTATACGTCCAAAAGTTTTATTGAAATAAATCTCCTTACAACTAAAGCTGTCTGCTTGAATCTGCTCTGCTTTATGAAGCGTCTGCAAAGATATTATCAGCTTTCTTAATATTTCTTTTTTCTCTGTATAAGAAAACGAGTCTTCATAAATATTCTTACCTTCTATTCGTTCTATTTCCAGTGGATTAAACCCATAAATCTCAGGAAGATTCTTTATTCCTATTTTTTTCGCCTTATCATACCATGCACATTCTCTTTCAACTAATTTTTTTCCATGTGCATCCCTGCCTTCTTTGACCACTTTATCTTCTTTTATGATGATCTTATTAAACGGGCGGCATTTTTCCATTTCCATTTGGCTATATTCTTCAAATACACCAAATTCTTTTGTTCCTGCCAATCCGATTTCTCTGTACGTCATTTTGTTTTCCTGCATCCAGCGCACCAGCTCGCCTCTTGGGGCCACTGTCTTTATCTTTTCTTTTTCTGTAAAAAGAAAAAAACCCGCCACGCCATGTTCACAGGAGCTCTCCTCCAAAAATTTGCCCTCCTTATAGGACCACCTACATGAAAAAGTCTCAGAAATGCCTATATAGTCCTCTTTGGGATATACTTCCTTCGGAAAGTCTCTGTACCCTGTCGGCATCTCAAAATCGTCAGGTAAAATCAAATCTGACCATATTAATAAAAATGGCTCTTTCTCCGGTATCAGGCTGATTGCCTGCTTTACTCCTGCACAGGTTCCGTCTCCGTCCGCGTCAACAAGCTGATATTTCACATCTGCAAATACTTCCAAATATTCACGCATAACTTCTTTTTTATAATCTGCTATAATGATAAATCGCTTGTCGGGATACTTCCTGAAAAGATGAAAAAGCATCGGCAAATTTCCTACCGGTACGAGGGCTTTCGGTTTATTTCTGGTAAGATGTTTTAACCGTGTTCCCTTACCGCCTGCCTGCACAATGATATATTTCATCATAACTTTTCTCCTGTTTTAGATTATCCTTCTTCATATTGTCCTTTCTCTCTGATACAAATTTTCCACTGTTTATATCTTCATCAATCTGACATAATACATAGTGTTAGGCTGAAACGCATAACGCGCCCCAACCTAACACATCAGATTTATATAAATATTTATCTAATTTATATTTAAATAAGGCACATTGGTCATCATTATAGATGATGCAGATTCTTCTGCTTCGCTCCCTGCTACATCATGATTTGTCATCAACCGCAGGTTGATGACCTGCGTGCGCATTCGCGCACTTCCTCTTATATTTGTCACCAACCGCAGGTTGATAACCTTTTTCATGTTCGCAAGGTCTTGGCATACCCAATACTCAGATAATTTCCTTTGCATATATTATGGCACATACATGAAGGTGTATCTGACTTCTAATGCCGTCCATATTTTATATATCATGAACACTATTCTTAGTCCTTCCGGTAAAATTCTGATTCCTCATCAGCATTTATCTAAAACAGTTGTTCTTATGATCCATCTTCTGCTGCAACACTTAAAATCTGCATTGCTAAAAATATCCTTTAGGATTCAGCACTCCATCCCCCTGTCCCCTTTTCTTCACATTTCGGGCAGTATTCACTTTTTCTTCCTCCTGATATCCACATTTAAGACAGACAAATTTTCCTCTTTCCTTCTTTCCAATATGTCCGCACTCACTACATTCATTACTAATATCCTTGCCTAATACTTCCACAAGCTCTACAGCCTGTTCTTGACACTTCTGCAAAATACGCTTCCGTATATATCCTCTCTGCCACTGTGCCACAGAATGATTAATCTTCTTATTCACACCTCCTGCACAGGGCTTCGGCAACTTCACAATATAGATAACCTGAGGCTTTTCTTCCCTAAGGAAACAGTTTAATTCCTGATTGATATAGCTGTGCAGCTTTTCTTCAAGACGCCTTTTCTTGGCATAATACTTTTTTCTGCCCGGATTCTCATTTCGATTCCGGTTATATCTTGCCGTTTGTTCACGAATCCAGTCTGCATACTCAATCTGGTATCTCCCCAGTTCTTCTCCGTAATGCTTCCCTGCATCCGTCGTCAGCATAGTATATACCCCCAGTGCCACTCCTACATGATTTTGATAATCCCTGTGGTCGTGAACCGTTACTTTAATCGGAACTTTAATCTCAATGTTATGTTTCTCTGGAAATAATTTAACATATAACTGACTCTTATACTGGTTATTATCTGTCAACGGAACAAAGACACGTTTTCGTTTTTCTTTTATGGAAATATATATACCGTGGTCTGCATATCGGTACGCCCTCTCTGCTATGGCAAAGCCGTCAGTACTCTCTGTATGGAGTTTCATATGATATTTCCGAACCTGTCTGCACAGATAACGGTTCAACCGGTCTGTATTCACCTGCGCAGAAACGTTTTCATACTGCTTCTGCAACGTTTTGGGAAGCTTTACAGTCTTTTGGTTCAATACTGCCTCGAATGCATTATTCACCTTAAGCAAAAATCTAAGATAGTGTTTATCGTCCTCTGAAAACCCTTCTTTCTGATTCAGGAGCTTTAGAATCTTTGTCTTTGTACGTGTCCACTGGCATTTGATATCACCTAAAGCATCAAAGATTGCCAGATAAAAGTATACGGAAGGCATCCCAAAAGTTTCTCGAAGCCCGCTGCTTGTCATCTCGTTTTGAACCGTATATCCAGGATAGAGTTTAGATAGGCTGGCTATGCCTCCGAAACGTGTATATACGTAGTTTTTCACTTTCTTATAATCCCTGGCAATCTCCAAAAGCTTCTGCATATCAGCCGCACTGACTGGTTCTCTATTGTACTGATGAATAGTTTTACATACCTTTTCTGACGGCATCTTTACTTCCCCCAGATTGGAAAACTTTGTCATTAACGAACAAGCATTTTTCTGGACATACCGTAATGCATACCCTTCGGGTGGGTGGACTTTGTCCAACAATGTATACTTTTTCGTAATGGTTTTTTTGGAAAAATTTTTAGACAGATATTACAAAAAATGTGTGTTAAGTTTATTGACGAATTGTCGATAATATATTAGAATAGTTAAAAAATCAATGGGAAATTACCATTACGAAAAAGTATACTTTTCCGTAATGTTTTAAGCTACTTTTACCGTAGGTTTCAACATTGGACTTTCGGTAAAAGCTGTTTTTTTCTAATTCATCGTATTTAAAATTGTCTTTTTTCATTCATATAAAATCATATAAAACTTCATATGTCCCATATTGCAAGGGACCCCCTTTCAATGGTATAATTTATCCACGAAAAAATTTAGGAGCATAAAGGACGGAACACAAATGAAGAAAAAAATATGCAGATTGTTTTTAGGCATTCTATTCATTATATCGCTTGCAGGATGCCGCACAGACAAAAAAACAGCCTCTGCAGATACAGAACCCCAAAAAGTTGAACTGGTAGTCTGGGGCGCGGAGGAAGACACGGAGCTGATGAACCAGATCATCCAGAAATTCAAGGTAAAGTATGGGAATCAGGCAGATTTCCAGATTACTTTCGAGGTTCAAGGAGAATCCAATTGTAAGGACGTATTGATTGGCGGGCTGGAAGAAGGCGCAGACGTATTTACATTTGCAGACGACCAGCTTCATGCCCTGGCAGCGGCAGGAGCCTTAGACCCCATTGAGAACGAAGATAAAATCAAAGCAGACAATCTTCCAAGCGCTGTGGAGGCAGCCTCAGTAAATGGCTCTCTGTATGCTTACCCACTCACGGCAGACAACGGATACTTCCTATATTACAACAAGCAGTATATTTCGGATGAACAGGCTAAGACAATGGATGGAATATTACAAGCGGCAGCGGCAAACGGCAAACTATTCTCAATGGACTGGTCTTCCGCATGGTATGTATATTCTTTCTTTGGAAATACAGGCTTGAAAGTCGGACTAAATGACGATGGAATCACTAATTACTGCACATGGAACCAGACGGATGGCTCCGTTGGGGGCATCGACGTAGCCCAGGCAATGCTGCGGATTGCAGGCAGTTCGGGATTCACCAACCGGACAGATGAAGGTTTTCTCGACGGAGTAAAAAACGGCTCCGTCGCTGCAGGCGTCAGTGGTGTCTGGAATGCGGTGGAAATTACAAAGGCATGGGGTGAGAATGTAGGGGCCTCCAAACTGCCCACCTATACCTGCAATGGCAGTCAAATACAGATGGCTTCTTTCTCCGGCTGTAAACTAATCGGCGTGAACGCATACTCCGCCCATCCCCAATGGGCTGATCTTCTTGCCGAATGGATTACCAATGAGGAAAACCAGAGGCTGCGTTTTGAAATGCGCGGACAAGGCCCCTCCAACATCAAGGTTGCAGCTTCTCAGGAGATTCAGCAATCCCCTGCAATTGCCGCACTCTTAGAGCAGTCAGAATTTTCACAGTTACAGTGGATTGGCGGAAAATTCTGGGATCCAGTTTCAAAATTTGCAGGAAACATGGCGTTAGGGAACCCTTCCGGCCAGGATTTACAAGAACAGTTAGACGAGATGGCAGAAGGTGTTTCTGCAAGATAGATATAATATGTCGAAAGGATTTGTTAAAACATTATGAAGAAGAAACTCCGTATACAACAACGTCTGATACTTCCCATCATCCTTCTGGGAGTTGTGGCATTTATCTCAAACATCCTGTCTGTTTTCAGCATTAATAATGTGAATTCTAATGCTTCAAAAATTGTAGACAACTATATGGTGGGCTCTGAGACATTGCAGAATATTCGCCACTCTATTACGAAAATCCATGAGATTGCTCTGTCCCATATTGTAGCGGCAGACTACAATACGATGATCACCATTGTAAGCGAGATTAAGGAAGAAGAAAAAATACTGGAGGCTTTTTTAAAGGAGTACAAAAACTATATCACAGAAGATGAAAAGGAAATCTACACGCAGCTTCTGGAAAACTACGACTCTTTTAAGCATTCCCTGGTCTTTCTTGTATGTGCAAGCGCAGACAGCAAGACCAAGGACGCCTATGCATATGCTAATGGTGATGTAGCAAGCTTTGGGAAAGCTATGGAGAACAACGCGGAGGAGCTGTATAATGCTGTCAGCGCCCGTACTGCTGCGGCGCGAAAGCATCTTCTTGCCGTCTATATCATTTCTCTCATCATTACAGCGGCGTCCATCATAACCTGCCTGTTATTGGTGCTTGCTGCCGTACGAATCATACGGCAATATGTTATCACGCCTATTAAGGGTACGGTGGATACTCTGCAGGAAAGTTCAAAAACCCTTGATGAAGTAACAGGAGAAGTATTGAAGCATACCCGCACATCGAACAAAAGCGCAAAAGGGCTGTCCTCTCTTGCCGATTCTCTGTCCATGGCAATTCAGAAGGTGGCAAATAATGCAGCAAACATCAACCACAGTGCATCTGACATAAAAACAGATGTTCATGACATGGCAGAGGAATGCAGTGCAATTACAGAATACTCAACTGCAATGAAGATACGCGCAAACGACATGGAGGCTACGGCACAGACCAACACCGACGCCATTCAAAAGAAGGCGACAGACATTCTGGCAGTACTTGGAGAAGCAATCGAAAACAGCAAAAGTATAGACCAGATAAATAATCTGACCAAGGATATTATGTCCATTTCGTCAACCACCAATCTAATTGCCCTTAACGCTTCGGTAGAGGCAATGCGAGCGGGTGAAGCCGGAAAAGGATTTGCGATTGTCGCAAACGAAATCAAAAGTCTGGCATCTTCCTGCGGCGAAACTGCCGAACGCATCCAAGAGGTTAATAAGGTCGTGACAGAAGCTGTACATAACTTATCGGGACATTCTAAGGATATGGCAGATTACCTAAGCGAAACCATCTTGACAGAGTTTCAGGAATTTGTTCGTTCCGGCAGACAGTATAAAGAAGATGCCGATTATGTAAAAGAAATGATTGACGCATTTAACAGCAGAGCTGACAGGCTTCGACATTCCATGACAGAGATTGCCGATTCCATTGGAAGCATTACCAAAGCCATTGATGAGGGCGCCGCAGGAATTACCGGTGTTGCCGGAAGCACCAAAAGCCTGGTGGAAGATATGGCAGATATTACAGGGCGTATGGATACCAACAGGGAGATTGTGGAAGACCTGAAAAAACAGATGGAAGTTTTTGCAAATTTATAATTATTTAAAGCAAAAAATATAGGAGGATGTAGCCTGCGTAAACTATACCCTCCTATATTTTTGTGCTTTTTTCCAGAAAACTGGCTTTCTAAACGCCTATCCTTTCCTCATTGGCATTATACCTTCCATGACTTATAAGAAAAATATATATCTGTTCATGTGTTATTACAGACCATACCTTTGATACATCTGTTCACGGTATGTCTTATCCATACTAATTTTTTTCAAATCGTCCAGAAGATTATTGTTAATAAGGAGTTGAATCAAAGTCTCCATACGGTTTTCCAGTCTTTTTAATTGTATCTCTTTCTTTTGCATCTGAGACTCCTTCTCATTTATCTGAGATTCCTTCTCATTTATCTGAGATTCTTTCTCCTGAAGCCTTAATTCCTTCTCTTGAAACTGAACTTCCTTCTCCTGAAACTTGAGCTCCTGCTTCTTCCACTCATCTGCAAAAATCTCTTTTATCGCATCACATACCATATTCCCCGCCTCCTCCATTGTCTTCTGATTCGCCCGCATAATCAAATCCATGGCCGCCTGGTATAGATTGGATTCCCTGTGCCCTTTGTACTCTCTCAATAACCGCTTTGTATTTATATCCATTGCCAGATCTCTTTTTAAGCTGCAAAGCCACACGTTTTCTTTGGGCGAGAGCTGTGTGTTCACTATGATCTGCATAGAAATCGGGTCATTTGTCAGTTGGTAAATTCCTTTTCCCTTTCGCACTACCCCAATACCCCTCTCTTTTTTCAACAATTTCAGCATTTTTCTTGGAAAGTGGCTGCATACAAAGGTTATTGTGATATCCTCCATAGAAATCCCATGTACTTTCTCCGTGTTTGATTGATACAGACAGGCATACCCATAGACCTTATAGAAATCATCAATACTCAGATAATCATCCGGACTCTTGTACTCTATTAAGTTGTGTTTACGGAAAATCTTTCCAATATTCTTTTGTATCGGCTTAGCATCTGACTCCTTAATCACCACAGTATCGATTCGCAGCGATTTCTTATATAGCTCATATTCCGAACAAAATCTCAGATGTGCAGATTCTCCCTGAAGCTCAATCTGGAGTGCCGCGTGAAAGCCATCATGCCATTGTAAAATCTCATCTGCCATTCACTACCTCCATTATAATCAATTTTAGATTCGTATGCAAGATTTATAAGTTAGTTAAATATATTAAACCATGGAGATCACCCACACTTTCTTCTCAGATATAAACTTCATAAACCGGATAAATTTCTGATGATTATCAGATATGAAAATAAGATTATATTGATAATAGGATTATATTTTACCATTTACTTGTAAATATCTCAACCATATTTATTCTTCTTTTTTCGACATTTCTAAAATTTCTCCAAAATATTCGTAAAAATCCACCTCTTATGGTATACTCGTACTGATATGCAGACACAAGAAACACCCCTGGCAATACACTTGACTGATGTAACCCTCTGTCAAAACATAAAATATATTCAAAGGGCACGCCATAATTACTGCCCTTCGGCCAGACGGACATCGTCCAAATATATCATGAAGGAGAATCTAAACTATAATGATTGATTTAAAAGACCGTAATTACTGCCCTACATTAGATGAGCTTGGAGTATACACGCATAATCCTGTTTTTCAAAAATTTTGCTCGGAAATCAAGGAAACCTACAAATGCACGGAGAAGCTTGAGTATAGCTGCTGCAGTATGGAGCCAGGATGGAACGTAAAGTTTAAAAAATCAGGAAAATCTCTTTGTACCATATATCCCAGGGAAGCTTACTTTACCGTCATGGTCGTTGTTGGCAGAAAAGAAAAAGAAGCTGTTGACGCAATCCTGCCTGAATGTACTGCCCGACTCAGAGAGATTTACGAGGAGACAAAAGAAGGAAATGGGCAGAAATGGCTGATGATTGACTTAGAAGACCATGATTCCTTGTACCATGACGTACTCCGTCTCATCAAAATCCGCAAAGGCTAAAAGGGGCCTTAAAAGCCCCTTCTTCAACTCTCTGCTCTACCGGATATCGAACACGCTTCTTAACCGTATTCCTTTTGCCTCTCCAGAGATAATCTTTACCCGCTTTTCATCTCCGTTTAAGTCAAAATAATTATCCGACAGAATCAAGTCCTCCTCCTCATTGCGAATCTCCACACTCTTGGCATATGCCCTGGACGATACCACAAGCTCATCCCCCTCTACACGGCAGGAAAGCATAGGGTCCTCGTACCTGAAATATTTAGGATAAGAGAAAATAACCGTCCCGTCCGAGATAACCCTCCCATCCTTTTTCAGCTCATAGCTTACGTACTCTGAAAATACGTCGATTTTCGGCAAAAGCACCTTGTCAAGCCATACACTGGACAGGGCCGGCGCCTTCACCTCCTGCATACCGCCCTCCCTCAGAATCTCTGCCTTCCCATTGCGAACCGCCCATGAAACCTGTACGTACTGATCCTCCATTGTCTCATTAGCCACATTTAAGCGAATCGACTTCTCAAACTCAAAATGCTCTCGATTCATATCCGCCTCCTGGGTCATCATGCCTTCCTCCTGACAGGAGAGCAGAAGGGGTGCAAAGAATCTTTTCTCCGCATAATGCAAAGCCTTCCATCTTCCGCAATAATCCACGGACGACCATGAGATAACCGGCCAGCAGTCATTGAGCTGCCACACGATTGCCCCCATACAGCGTCCTCTGTTCCTCCGGAAATGCTCAACCCCATATCGAATCGCATCCGCCTGTAAAAGCTGAGACGCATAGATTAACGTATCAAAATCCGTGGGATACAGATAAGTCTGCTGCAGATAATTCATAATCTTCCCATTTGCGCCGTAGTTCCGCTGATGCTTTTCCATGACATAGGAAAAAATATTCATATCCTTCGGGTCGTCTGTGAATGTCTCAATCGTCCTTCTGCTGGGAAATGACTGAAATCCGAACTCAGAGGCATAGCGGAAGAAATATTTGCGATACTCAGAAAATGGCTTATTCCCATGCCACACCTCCCAGTAGTGCACATCCCCTCGATTGGGACTGTTGGGCTCATCAAAGGCGCCGCCGGACGATGGGCTTGCAGGCCAGTAGAAGGTCTGAGGGTCGTACTTTGCCAGCACCTCAGGAATCAACTGCTCATACATGATGACATAGTCCCGGACTTCCGTCTTCTTCGTGACCCAGTGATGCCCTTCCTCCACAAACATCTCCATTTCGTTATTGCCGCACCAAAGCCCCAGAGACGCATGGTGGCGGAGGCGTTTGATATTGTCGATGAATTCCTGGCGGATATTCGCCTTGAATTCCGGCGTTAATTCATAAACGGCACAGGCAAACATAAAGTCCTGCCAGACAATTAAGCCTAGCTCGTCGCAGATATCATAAAACCAGTCCTCTGGATAATAGCCGCCGCCCCACACACGGATAGCGTTATAATTCGCCGCCACACATTGTTCAAGAAGCCTTCGGGTAGTTTTTGGCGTAATTCTTCCAAGCAGATGGTCTTCTGGAATATAATCTGCACCCATGGCAAAAATAGCAACGCCATTTACCTCATGGGCAAAGCTCTCTCCCCACTGGTCCCTTTTACGCTGCATGGTCATTGTCCGAAGCCCAATGCGCCTCTCCCAGACATCTACAGGCTCGCCATCCCCATAGAGAGTAACCTTTACGTTATAAAGGGGCTCGCTGCCGTAGCCGTTAGGCCACCAAAGCTTAGGATGCTCAATCAGGATTTCCTTTGGGGAAGCCTGATACCTTCGGATTGTCCGATCTGGTTCTTCTATTTCTACCACATAGAAAGTATCTGCCACATGCGGGATATTTTCCGTACTGCAGACTGCTTCCATATCACACACTTCTCCCTTATCAGAGCAGCTTATCATATTAGGAAAACGTTCCTCTGTGACCTCCAAATGCAGCACAACATTTCCGTCTGCATGCTCCTGCCTGATGTAAACACTGTCAAGCCTTGCCATCTTCACTCCCAGCAGAACGACAGAACGGAAGATCCCCGCATCCGGCAGATGCGCTCCCCAGTCCCATCCGAACATACAGTGAGCTTTTCGCATATGGACGAAGCCATCCATCGCATCCTCTGACCCCAGAGTCCGGCATTTAGCGAATTCTTCTCTTATGAACCGCAATGGCGAGTGCAGCACAATCCGAAGCACATTTTCCTTTTTCCTGAGAAGCTCTGTCACATCAAACTCCCAGACACGGTGCATATTATTTGCCCTTCCAATCCATTCCTGATTCACATAGACATCAGCAATCGTATCCAATCCGTCAAAATGCAGCAGAATCCTATCCTGCGCCATCAATTCCTCGCTTATGTCAAAGCACACCTCATACTCATAGTCATTTTCCATTAAGGGAAGGGCACGAAGCTCATTGTCCTTCCAGAACGGGTCCTCCATCCTGCCGTTTCGCAGTAAATCTGTATAAACCGTCCCCGGAACAACGGCAGGCTGCTCAGGTTCACCCTGACAGCGTAATTTCCAGTTTTTGTCTAAAAATTGTTTTATCATATTCCCTCCCAACCTTTATACCCTGCGGCTATTCATCAATACCGCGGATACTCATTGCACAGCAAACGGTAGGGTTCTTCATCCTCCTCAATCTCTGGGAAACGCCCGATTGGCTCATAAAACCGGTTATCATGTTCATCGTCATTGCACATGGACACTTCCCCAAGAAGTACGTCGCCGCTTCCCTCCTCCACATGAAAATCATGGTACATATACGGATAAATGGTAATACTCTCGCCTGGCGTCAGCCTCACCTTCGTTCCTGCCGTCACAGTAAATTCCCGCCCGTCACAGTTCACAGTAACATCCGTATCGTCAAATTCTCCGTCCTTAGTGGAATTATAAACCGTAATCAGCACATTTCCGCCGCCCCTGTTAATAATATCCTCCATCTTCTTCCAGTGAAAATGCATGGGCGCCATCTGCCCCTCTTTCACAAGGAGAAGCTTCTCTGCATAAGTCTTTGTGTATTTATCTATTTTTAGATTTCCATTGCGGATGGTAATCAGGGAGAAGCCTACCTCATCAAATCTTCCAAGTCCATAATCTGTAATATCCCATCCAAGCATATTGTCTCGAATTTCATCATATTCCGCCCCCTTTGTCTTCCACTCGTTTGCAGACCATTTGCAAAAGGGTGGAATCTCAAATCCGTGGGCCTTTATCATCTCCTCCATATGTCTAATCTCTGCATTTATTTTTGAACGCTTCATTTTTGTCTCCTTCCAAGTGGTTTTATACCTGCCTATTTCAGAAATTCTTCTGCCCTACGCCTGGCCTCATCAAGCTCTGCGCCTGAAAGGAACGTAAGCACAAGCCTCTTTTTTTCCGTGGCAAACGGCTCTATCTGATGCAGGCTGTTCTCTTTTATATGATAAGGTTTCCCGTAAACACTGGAATTCGCCGGCTCAAGGCCGATTACATAGTCACCGGACGCAATAGACTTCCACTGCATGAAATACGGAAGCTCCTTCACACTATATTCCACCTTAAGTCCAATCCCAAGGTTCTTATTCATCACCAGGGCAAACGTATTTCCCTCCTGGTCTGCCGCCATGTCGTGGAGAAATACATACTCCGGCTCATTGTCTTTAGGCGCCTCCATGCGATTCCAATATTCTGCATTGGATGCCGCCGCCTCATCCCTTGGGGTCACCCTCTTTGTGGGAATCACAATCTCAGAATCCTCACACAGAAGAGGATATCCCACATTAATATGATATAACAGCATCATCGGTTCCTCACGGAATCCCTCATTGGTGATCTCATCCTCGATACAGATGCGATTCTCCCCATAACAAGTCGTGATCGTCCTGTGAAGCGTCAGGTTCTCTCCGAAGAGTTCTGCCTCACGCATCGTCCCTGACACCTTCATGACATAACTGTCCTCTTCCCACCGTGCCTCCACGCCCACATGTTCTGCCGGCGTCGTCCGGATACGTCCGTGCATGGGATAATCCTTCCCTGCGACCCGGCAAGGCGCACAGATATTCTCAAGCCCGCATGTAAATAACATCCCGCCCATGATACTGCGCTGTGCCTCCGCCCCGTTCGTGTCATAATGATTCCGTCCCATTAAACCAGGCTTTGCAAGGAAGCTCATGTTATGTCCGCAAAAAGAAACATCCGTAAGATCCAGGCATTTATCAGCCATCACGCTGAATTTCAGAGGCCCGTTCTTCACCTCATATGCTTTCATTCCCCTTGCTCTTCCTTC
>OFGA01000619.1_pt1 | contig 28203 bp, 26 predicted proteins | sample 1521471 | NCBI WGS metagenome assembly OFGA01 (sample SAMEA3504086, study PRJEB24116) | mouse gut metagenome | biome: mouse gut; feature: mouse-associated habitat; material: faeces | place: Denmark | collected 2011 | reverse complement strand
TGGCAGGTAAAAATTTTTATTTTTTTAACTGTCTACTTGACAGGGAGCGGTTCAATTTTAGATTATATCGGCCTTTGTGAAGAAATAGAGGGGATTGAGAGGTTGCCGCTTGTGAATGAGGGGAGTTTTGTGATGGCAGATAGCGAGGGTTATCAGTTGGCGGGTCGTAAATTTGAAATTTTTCAAGAGTGGAATGAGTACAAGAAAGAGAAAAAATATGAAGAGAAACGGGAATGTTTTGAAATCCAAAAAGAATTTTTAGATGCCAAGAAACTATATGGAGTGAAAATGACGGACAGGCAAAGAAAACAGTTGCGTATGCATTTTGACAAAAGCGTCAGGCGGCTTGAGAAGCTGTTGGGGCGTGATTTGGCGGAACTTTGGTTTTAGAGTGTGTAAAGTATTTATAGAAATGTGGTGTTAAAAGTGGAGGAATATAAATATTATATATTTGGCGCCCATTCCAGGGCACAGACGGCAGCGGTATATATTCAGTATTTATATCCTGATGCTGTGTTGGAAGCTTATCTTGTCAACAATAACGAGCAGAATGAAGAGGAAATCAAAGGGGTGCCGGTTATCAGATTGAATAGAAGCAAAGAATTGCATTGTGATTATCCGGTGGTTCTTGGAACGCGCTCCAGTTATCATGCCGTGATTAAACAAGAACTTCAAGATTTAGGAATGCAGAGAATTTATCCGATGGATGTAGAACTAGACTTAAAATTACGGAATGCATATTTAAGGAGATACTTTTCCAGCGTGGGCAGGCAATTTGCAAAAATATGTGATATAAATACGCTTGGCAAATCGTCAGATCAGGATGCCAGTAAGACGCATACTTGTATATATGTAGCTAAATCCGTATTTGACAAGCCTCTGCAACAAGAATTACGTCTCGCAAACTATGAGAAAATTATACAGGTAGGTGCTGCATTGACGGAAAAACGGTTGGAGGATCATGGGATAATTGACTCTGCAGGGCAAAATATTTCTGACAGAAATAAACAGTATTGTGAATTAACAGGATTGTATTGGATATGGAAACATGCAAGGGAAGATATCATAGGTCTTGTACATTACCGCAGGCATTTTTTGCTGCCTGCAGACTGGGAAGAACGTGTGAAGCGTTATGGGATAGACGTTATTTTGCCAGTTCCACTTTATGTGGCTCCAAGTGTGGAAGGAAATTACAGGAAACGACATATATCTGGGGATTGGGATTTGATGCTGGATTATATCAAACAGAATGAGCCGTCCAGCTATCACAATGCCAAAAAAGTATTTGCAGGAAATCTATACTGTCCGTGTAATATGTTTATCATGAAGAGAGAGATTTTGGATGCTTTGTGCGCCTGGATGTTTCCGATAATAGAATCTGTAGCAGCGCAGCAGGGAACACGCACAGACGTATATCAGAACCGGTATCCAGGATTTTTATCAGAGCGCTTGATGACACTGTTTTTTGAAATGAATAGAGAACAGTATAAAGTTGTATATGCTGATAAGAATTTTCTTTCTTAAAATGTAATAATTGTGCTCGTATATTGGCATAAGATAGCAATAGGAATGTGTATAAAAACCATGAAAATCTATATGGAGACAGTAAAGTGTGGTATGAATTACTTTGAAGGAAGTAGGGTACAAAAAGATATAAAAGTTGTGTTCAAATGCTGTTTATGTTGAAAAATTACGAGAGATAGATTGCAAAAGCGGCAAACATGTGATATGGTAGTAATAGGATACAAAAAAGCTATGAAAGTTAGTTAGAACAGTTTTTAAGAATAAATGCGCCGTCTTTGTTAGTTTCCTATATCAGGGCACAGATGGCATATAATACGGCACAGGCAAGTTTTCCGGCGTTTCACATGCCGTTTATTGATTTCTCGAAGGATTTAAAGTAAACATATAATTAAATCTCACCCTTTCATGTAAATGTCTGAACAGGAAGCTTTATTCTCCATGTATTGGCAGACATAAACTGGGAGGGTTATTTTTTTAGAAACTTTAATTGTAAAAAACAGCATTATTCTGGAAATAGGTGCAGAATATAGAAGAGGAAAAAGCGCTGACTGAACGGAACATTGACGAAACCAGCATATTGATTTATCATTATATTCTCCGGAATCTGGGTTCAGGCGTCTCAGATTCTGGACAGTACTGCTTGGAGCAGCAAAACAATCACGGAGGATAAGCAATGCATACACAATTGTCGGCATCTATGATGTGCGCAAATTACACAAATTTAGAAAAAGAGGTGCGGCTGTTGGAGGAAGGCGGCATAGATTCGTTTCATATTGATATTATGGACGGTCAGTTTGTGCCTTATTTCTGTATGGGTATTCAGGATCTCAAATGCATCCGGAGCCTGACGAAAAAACCAGTGGAAGTACATCTGATGATCAAACGCCCGCTCAGTTACTTAAGCGGTTTTATCAGCGCAGGCGCAGATGTGATTTACGTGCATCCGGAAGCGGACTACCATCCGGCAAGTACCCTGCAGGCGATTATTTCCGCAGGAATAACGCCGGGACTGGCAGTCAATCCCGGTACTTCTTTTGAATCCGTCAATGAACTACTGTTTCTGGCAAAACGGGTGCTTGTTATGAGCGTGAATCCCGGAAGCGCAGGCCAGGTGTTTTTGCCGTACATAGGGCAAAAGCTGGAGAAGTTTTTGCAGGTTAGAAAAGAACGGGATATTGAAGTATACTGGGATGGAGCCTGTTCCAAGGACAAAATCCGGACATACGCCCCCAGAGGAGTAAAAGGATTTGTGCTTGGCACAACGGTTTTATTTGGAAAAAACAGGCCGTATGGCGAATTGTTAAGTGAAGTCAGGGAAATTTGCGTTTAATATATCCCAAAACAGCGTGACGATGTCCCGTGCCAAACGGCGTGCGGCAGAATGCGCAAAGGGATGCGGTATGAGGGGGAAAACGGATTTGAATTATGCAATTGTTTTGTCAGGAGGTATCGGAAGCCGTCTGAAAGGGATAGACATTCCAAAGCAGTATTATAGAGTATGCGGCAGGACAGTTATCAGCTTCTGTATAGAAACAATGGAACGGGCAGAATGCATCAATGCATACAGCATAGTTGCAGACGGCAGATGGCAGGATGAAATTCTGGGCGAAATGAACCGTTTGGGGTATGAGACACGGATCGCGTTTGGCTCCAAATTTCAGGGTTTTGCGCAGCCGGGAGAAAACCGGCAGCTGTCTATATTAAACGGGCTGTTATTTTTAAAAAATCAGGCGAAACAAGAAGATATCGTCCTGATACAGGATGCGGCAAGGCCTAATACTTCAGACGGACTGCTGAAAAGATGTATTCAGGCCGCGGAAAGATCCGACGGCGCCATGCCGGTACTGCATATGAAAGATACGGTATATTACAGCGCAGACGGAAAAAAAGTAGATTCTTTGCTGGAACGGGATAAAATCCTGGCGGGACAGGCGCCGGAAGCGTTTGTATACGGTAAATATTTACGGGCAAATGAAAACTTGCTGCCGGATGAAATGATGCATATCAACGGCAGCACGGAAGCTGCGTTAAAGGCAGGGATGGAAATTGCGCTGGTGGAAGGCGAGGAAGAGAATTTTAAAATTACTACGGCAGAAGATTTGAGGCGCTTTGAGCAATTGAAAAGCAGCCGTAAATAAATCCGCTTGGGCGAGTTTGAAAAATACTCTAGGGGAGGTAATGATGAAAGCTTATGTACTTCAGGGAGTCGGACAGTTGGAATATAAAGATGTGCCGCTTCCGGATTTAAAGCCGGGGTGGGTTCTGGTACGCACAGCGGCAGCAGGGATTTGCCAGTCGGATATCCCGAGAATTTTTCAGACAGGTACGTATCATTTCCCGACGGTTCCGGGACATGAATTTGCCGGAACGGTTACAGACGTTTATGGAGAGGAAAGCCGGGCCTGGCTCGGAAAGCGCGTGGGGGTTTTTCCGCTGATTCCCTGCAACAAATGTTTTGTGTGTAAAGAGAAAAACTATGAAATGTGCCGCAGTTATGACTACCTTGGCTCCAGAAGGGACGGCGGGTTTGCGGAATATGTTGCTGTTCCTCAATGGAATCTCATTGAACTTCCGGATAAGATGAGCATGAAAGAGGCCGCTATGCTGGAACCCGCTTCGGTAGCGCTGCACGCCGTCCGCAGGCTGAATCTTGCGCCGGGTATGTCTGCGGCCTTATATGGCCTTGGGACAATCGGGCTTATCATCACGCAGTGGCTGCATATTTTGGGAGTGAAAAATGTATATGCAGTCGGGCGTCATGCAGCGCACGGCAGAATCATGAAAAAAACAGCAGGGGAAGGGTATTTGTATGTCCAGGCGGAAAAAGGGCAGGATACGGTTTCGTGGATTCTGGAACAGACAGGCGGGATGGGGACAGATGCGGCGATTGACTGCACCGGTACTGCGGAAGGCATATCAAATTGTCTGCGCTGCGTCAGGCCGGGAGGGCAGGTTTTGGCTGTTGGAAATCCGAAGGGCGATATAGTATTGGATCAGGCGTCTTACTGGAAAATCCTTCGCAATCAGCTGCGTGTTACCGGAACCTGGAACTCGTCTTTCTGCCATTACGCCGGAGACGACTGGCATAAAACCATAGAAGCCTGCGTAAATGGAACGCTTCATTTGACGGAACTGATCACGCACAGCCTTGCGTTTGACGAACTTAAGCAGGGTCTTTCCATAGCCAGGGAGCGGAAGGAATACCTGAATAAAATAATGATTTGTGAAAGCAAAAACTGGCAATAGAAGAATTGCCTTAAGAATACAATAAAACAAGCCGATATATAATCATAAAGCGTGTGAAATAAATATCAAGATTTAGAAGAAAGGAAAGGCCAAGACGGCCGGGTGGAAAATCATGGAAGATAACAGAGCGGAACAAAAAGAGGCGTTAGAGGTACTGATTGAATTTAACGAACGCGTACTGAAAAATATGCGCATTATCGTAAAAGAATTGTCCGGTGAACGGTTAGCGGATACCAACCAGTTTTTAAAAGGCATTGCAGACGCGCTGAACTGGGAAATTGAAGTGGTAAACGGGACGATGGGAATGCTCAACGAAGGAAAAGAGCGTGTCAATAAAGAAGAATTTAACACAGCGGTAATTCGGCTGAGCGAAGCCATCAAAGCAAATGACGATACGGCGATGGCGGCTGCGTTTACGGAACTGATTCCGGTGTTTGAACGCCTTGGCGAAGCAGCAAAAGAAGTTACAGCGTAGGGTTAAGCCAGCTTTTGAAGCAACAGAAGCTGGCTTATTCGTTATATAAAAGCATGGAGGCGGCTATGAAAATCTTGTTTTTTCAGTGGCATTCTTTTTTGAATAAGGGGATGGAACGGGCGCTTAAGAAATTGGATATCGGATATGACACGTTTTTTTATCAGTTTACGGATTGGGAAAAGGACGACGTGTTTTTAGAACGTTTGAAAAAGAAGATAAAAGGGACGGATTACCGCCTTGTTTTGTCTGTAAACTTTTCACCTTTGATTTCAGAGGTGTGTGAAGAGTTTGGGCTTCCTTATATTTCCTGGGTTTATGATTCGCCGGTGCATATTAAAGATCTGGAATCTATGAAGCGAAGCTGCAATCATATTTATTTCTTTGATCGCGGCCAGGCAGAAGAGTACCGCCGTGCCGGCATACCGGCAAAGCATCTGCCCCTTGCTGTGGACGTGGAAGTTTTTGGGAAGGCGATTGCAGGCGCGGGCACAAGAAAATACGGTTCAGAGATTTCCCTGGTTGGAAAATTATATCAGACAGATTATTCTTATTTTACGGCGCCGTTGTCCGAATATCTGAGAGGATATCTGGAAGGGATTGTAAATTCCCAGATGAAGGTTTACGGCGGTTATTTGATTCCTGAGTTAATTACGCAGGAATTGTTAAATAAAATGAATGAGAATTACAAAAAGGCGGCAAAAGACGGGTTTGTGATGGGAAGACGGGAGTTGGAATTTATGCTTGCCTGCGAAACGACCGGACGGGAACGCTATCTGGCTTTGTCGCTTTTGTCCAGGCATTATCCGGTAGATTTGTATTCTACAGATGAGGACAAGCGGCTGAATCATGTCAATTATTGCGGTTATGCGGATTATTATAAAGAAATGCCCGCGGTGTTTGCAGGAAGCAGGGTAAACCTGAACATTTCTTTAAAGACCGTACGGACCGGCATCCCGTTGCGCGTGCTTGATATTATGGGTTGCCAAGGATTTGTACTTAGCAATTATCAAGAGGAGATAGCAGAGCATTTTGTCCCGGGAGAGGAATGCGTTTTGTATGAAAGCCTGGAGGATATGTATATAAAAGCAGATTATTATCTGAAGCATGAAGCGGAGCGGGAACGGATTGCGGCGGCAGGGTATGAAAAAGTGAAGAGGGATTTTGCGTTTGAGCAGAGACTTCGGGATATGATGCGGATGATGGGAGAGAAACCGTAATGAAATATGGATGTGTTTCTGCCAGATCAAAAAGAATATGTGGCGGCGATTTTAAATGGATGGTATATACATTATAGCTTTACCTTTCCTCCTTCCCCATATATACTGCCGTTGTTTGTTGGAACTCATTTTAACTGTGATGCGACGATATTTGGAGACTATTCCTATTTGGACGGATATGCGACGGAGTATCTGAATATGTATGAACCAATTGGCTGCCGGGATTGGCAGACGGCAAATATTTTGGGGGAGAAGGGAATAGAAAGTTATTTTTCGGGGTGTCTGACGTTGACACTACAAAAATTTGGGGGCGTTACTTCAAATCATACGGTTTTTTTGACAGATGTGCCGCCTGAAATAAAAACGTATATAGATTCTCTGCTTCCGGATAAACCGCGGATTAGCCTGACACATAGATTTACGGCAGAGGAAACCGGTTGGCAAAGCTGGCAGAAACGGGAAGAGCGGATTGAGTTGTTTTTGAAGAGATATCAGGGAGCAGATTTGGTTGTAACAACGAGGCTTCATTGTGCGTTGCCATGTATTGCTCTGGGAACGCCCGTTATTTTAGTAGTAAACAGAAATGAAGATTATTATGACAGGATAGAATGTTTTTCACAATGTTGCTTCTGTTTTAACAAAGAAGAGATTTTGGGAGGAAAAGCAGACGGGATACTGCTGAAACCTGTAGAAAATAAAAAACCGGAAAATATGATCCATCAAATGCAAAAGATCTTGCAGGATTTTATATCAGACTGTATGAAAGATAAAAAGGATACGAATTTTCTTCCGGATTTGTCTTTGTATCAGGATTTATATATAAAGCGCAGCCAATGTGCTCGTCGTGCCGCTCAGGTATTGTTGCAAAGACAATATAATCTGGAACAGCAATATAATCAGGATATGGAAAAAGTGAGATGCATAATGGAGCGGCTAAAAAATATTCAAATTTAATGAAGTAAACGGATGGTGCAGGAAAATTTGATTTTAAAAAACGAAAATGACATATATATTTTTTTTGAAACAATAAAACAGTTAGAAGCACAAAGTATCCTTGATATCGGAATGTTTTTAAAGCGGATTGGAAGTGTTTCCAGAAAAGCAATGGATTGTGAAATTCCGGAGACTGTCCGGCTTAATGGAGTAGATTTATTTCCGGAAAAGGAGTTTCCCGTATGGAAGCATGTTTATGATACAATTGAAAATGGGGAGCATTTTTTGGAAAAGCGGGTAAAAGACAGATACGATCTTACTGTGATGCTTGGCGTGGATGCGTTGCTTCCAATGCCGGTATTTGCTAATATTATAGAAAAAATTTCGTTTTATACCAGGTTTTTGCTGGTAAACAGAATTTTGGATATTTGGAAAAAAGAATGGGTCAATGCTAAAATCATAGATTTACGTGTAGAAGCAGATTCGTATTGTCTCGTGGATTTTGGGGTGTGATAGCATGGACACAAGAGTATATGTGATGACGCATAAAAAAATAGAGGAAATACCAGACAAAATGTACATACCGCTTCAGGTGGGAGCCAAAGGCAGAGAAGCGTTGGGATATATAATGGATAACAGTGGGGAGAATATTTCAGGCAAAAACCAATATTATTGTGAACTGACGGGTATTTACTGGCTCTGGAAAAATGTGGATTGTGACATCATTGGAATATGTCATTATAGAAGGTATTTTACAAAGGATGAAAAGCTGCTGGATAAAGGTTACATCGAACGTATTATGCAGACATATCCGATCATTATTCCAAACAGCAGCTGTGTAAATGAGACAGACGTATATCAGCATTATGCAAAAAGACACAACATAAATGATTTAAAGCTTTGCCGAGAAGTAATCAGCAGAAAATATCCGGCGTATCGGGAGGCTTTTGATTATGCTATGGATTCTATATTGGTATCTGTCGGGAATATGTGGATAACCCGAAAAGAAATCTTTGACCGATATTGCGCATGGCTTTTTGATATTTTGTTCGAGGTGGAAAAGGAGATTGATTTCAGTGCATATGATGATTATCAAAAACGGGTTATAGGCTTTTTGGCAGAACGGCTGTTTCGGGTATGGCTTTTCATGCAGCCAGAGGCAGTTACCGAAGAGAATATGAAACTGATTGATCCTGTGGATTTTTTCAATGCGGAAAAAAGAGTTGCTCTGCTTTATCAGTGTATAAAATTAAAAATAGATCCTGTTTTACGTCTCTATCGGGAATATGCCGGGAAAGAAAGCCTCGCGCAGCCTTTGGTTTGCCAGGATGATTTTGAGGGGAAAATACCGGTGTGGGTCTGTTGGTGGCAAGGCGAGGCAGATATGCCGGAGTTAATCAGGGGCTGCATCCAGAGCCTGCGGAGAAATCTTCCTGCTGATAAGACGGCGTTTCGCTTGATTACTTTGGAAAACTGTATGGAGTATGTGACTTTTACGGAGACCGTGATCCGAAAGTTTAACGAAGGAATAATTACATATACGCATCTTTCGGATTTGCTTAGAGCAGAACTTTTGTTTCGTTATGGCGGGATGTGGGTGGATGCAACCTATTATGTTACAAAGCCGTTCGAAGCAGGAATATGGAACCAATCTCTGTATACTTTGCGGTTTGATTCTTCTGTTTGGCAAGCAGATATTACAAAGGGCAGATGGTCCGGAAACTTTTGGTATGTGCAAAACAGGAGCCATAAGCTGTTTCGGTTTTTGATGGAATGTTTCTGGTATTATTGGGAAACAGAGGATAAGCTGATTGATTATTTTTTGATTGATTATCTAATTGCGGCTGCAGTGGAATGCTTTGAAGATATTAAATTAGAATTGCAACAGTGCGATTGTTGCGGAAAATCTGTTTTTGAGTTGCAGAAGTGGATGAACCGTAAAAGTTCTTTGGAGAGAATAAACGGGGTGATGCGGGAAAGCCCTTTTTATAAATTGAATCGGAATGTTTCGTATCAAAAGGAAAATATGGCAGGGGAGCAAACTATTTATGGATGCTTATTTGGAACGCAGCAATGAGAAAAGTTTTTTAAATCTTATTAAAACGATGCTTATTGAGATTGAAAAAGACACAAAATTCAAAAAATCTACCCTTGATGCTTTATCAATAGCGTATAACAAATTGTCAGCTGAAAAACAGGAAAGCTGTCTGGAAATAATTGTTCAAACGCTGGAAGATAACTATTGGGTAGAGATTTTTCTGTTGGCTACATTATTAATACATATAAAAGATAAAAAGATAGTATACCATATTAAAAAAGTGTTGGAAAATCCGTCATACCCTTTGTGGGAAAGGTTGAACGATTTTCTTCAGTTGAAGATATATTTGTTTACAGAACCTGTATTGAAACAAAAATATGAAAAATATCAATATTTTAAAGGATTATATAAAAGCCTTCTGAAAGAAATTTCTCTGAGGACAAACAATCTATTTTATATACCCTGGGATAAGCGTACCAGAAAAATAGTTATAGTTGCGTCACTGATTTTGAATATAACGCATGCGCCTACAAAAAGAATAAGATATATATATAATTGTTATAAAAATATGGGATATGAAGTGGAGTGCTTTGTATGCCATATTGAGGGAATTTGCGGTTATTGGCATTGGGTTAATAAAGAAATTTGTATCAAGAATTTTGTAGATTACTCGGGAAAATTTTGCTGTGATTTGGATGGAATAGAAATCAAAGTTTTTAATTTTAGCTTGAACGCATCTGATTATATGGAACAATTAAACGACGCGTTGTTAAGAATCTGGGCAGAAAGGCCTGAATTTGTTTTTGAAATTGGAGATGAAACCATATTGGCAGGGCTCTGTAGACCTTTTACGACAGTTGTTACAATGGGATGCACCAGGGATGTGCCTGTTACAAATGCTCCGATTATTGCTGTGCCGTCTGCCCTGTCAGATGATGAACAAAAGCACTGGAAATCAGTTCTGGAAGATTCGGTAAGAGTACTTGAGGTGAGTCATAATATCCATGAGTTAGACAGGCAGGAACAAGAAGTTGTATATACAAAAGAAACATTTGGGATACCAGAGGAAGCATTTGTAATCGTAGTTGCCGGGAACAGGTTGGATGTTGAAATTAAGGAAGATTTTCTCTTAATATTATACCGGCTTCTGGAATTGGATAAGCATTTTGTTATTGCTGTAATTGGTGAATGTAAAAAGTTTCAATCAAAAGTTGCAAGCGCTGTTAGCGCTGACAGAATTTATTTTTTGGGCGCGCAGGTTTACTTTAAGGAGACGATTGCGATAGGCGATGTGTTTTTAAATCCTCCGCGCCAGGGAGGGGGCAGCGGAGGTTTATTTGCAGTTATGGAAGGGGTGCCGGTTATTACATTGGATGATTGCGATGTGGCTGCAAATGTTGGAGAGGAGTTTGTGTGCGCCAGTATAGAAGACATGCCGTCGTTGGTTTATAAATATTTTACAGATCAACATTTTATGCAGCAGCAAAGAGAATATTGTAAAAGGCAGGCTGAAAGAAGAACGGGTGTAAATGGCGAAAAGAATTTTTGGAAGTTAAGGGAAGCCGTAAGAGAGTATGCCGTGAGATGGGAGGAAGATAAGATTGATACCTTTTAACAAGGCAATTTGTTTGCCCAAAGCGTTAGAATATGTAACGAAGTCCCTAAAAAGCAGTAAAATTGCAGGAGATGGGAAATATACCCGCCTCTGCACGGAATGGATGGAGCAGAGGTTCGACGTAAGGAAGGTATTACTGACAACATCTTGTACTGCAGCTTTGGAAATGAGCGCAATTCTTCTGGACATTCAGCCAGGAGATGAAGTGATTATGCCATCTTATACTTTTGTAACGACAGCAAATGCATTTGTATTAAGAGGGGCAAAGGCCATTTTTGCCGATATTCGGCCGGATACAATGAACTTGGATGAAAATAAACTGGAATCGGCTATCACAGAGAAAACAAAAGCGATTGTAGTCGTCCATTATGCAGGCGTATCCTGCGAGATGGAAAAAATTATGGAAGTAGCAAAAAAATACGATATTCCTGTTGTGGAAGATGCTGCCCAGGCAGTAATGTCAACCTATAAAAACAAAGCGTGCGGAACAATAGGAACATTTGGGTGTTATAGCTTTCACGAAACTAAGAATTACACAATGGGCGAAGGCGGGGCTCTGTTAATTAATGATGAAAGGTATATTGAACGAGCTGAAATTTTAAGGGAAAAGGGAACAAACAGAGCGCGTTTTTTTCGGGGAATGGTAGATAAATACAGCTGGGTTGATATTGGATCATCTTATCTTCCGAGTGAAATTAATGCTGCGGTACTTTATGCGCAATTAGAAGTTGCAGATGAGATTAACGAAAATAGATTTGAGACATGGAACGCATATTACAATGGCTTGAAAAATCAGCCTGTGGAACTGCCGTATATTCCGCCGGAGTGCGTACATAATTCCCATATGTTTTATGTTAAGGTTCAGAATTTGAAACAGAGGCAAAGTATAATCAAATATTTAAGAGAACGGGGAGTAGGCGCAGTTTTTCACTATGTTCCTCTTCACTCTTCGCCAGGAGGAGAGATATATGGAGAATTTTGCGGTGAAGACCGTTATACGACAAAAGAAAGTAATCGTTTACTGAGGCTGCCAATGTGGTATGGTATCTCTTTGGATGAAAGAAAGAAAATAATCGGGACACTTATAGACGCAGTAGCGAGATGTGAAAATTAAAATAGTAGTATAATTATGAAGGAGTATTTACTATGTATGAAGATGTCAGGGAAATAGAAAAGAAGCTTGAAATGAAGGATTTTCCATTAAATGTAATTGTAGAGCCAGGTAATTACTGTAATTTGAATTGTACCACATGCGCCAATAATAAATTGACAAGGCCAAAGGGAACAATGAGCATTCTGTTGTATAAAAAGATTATAGATGAGATTGCACAGGAGAATCCTTATACAAGATTATGGCTGGATTTTTATGGAGAACCTTTATTGCAGAAATATAAGATATATTATATGGTGGATTATGCCAGAAAGAAAGGTTTAGTTAATATTAATATCAATACAAACGGAACGCTGCTGGACGCTGAAATGGCGGAGATGTTATTAGATTCTCAAATAAGCTTTATCAGTATAGATTGCGATGGTTTTTCAAAAGAAGTTTATGAGAAAATCAGAGTAGGTGCAGACCGGGATGTTACGTATCGAAATATTGAATATTTATTGAAACGAAGGGCAGAATTGGGCTTAAAAGAACCTATCATTGAAGTGAAGGTAATGGAAATGGATGAAAACCGGCATGAAGTAGATAAAATTATTCAGTACTGGAGAGGGCGTGGGGCGTGGACAACAACTCGGAGGTTAATCTCCTGGGCGGGCATGTGTGAAGATATTAAACCGGAAATTCAGTCGGAACGCGTTGCTTGTGGAAATGCAGTGGGGATATTGCCGATTACCTGGGACGGAAAAGCGGTAAATTGCGTTATGGATGTAGATGCACAGTTTGTGTGCGGCGATGTGGCAGTAGAATCCATAAAAGATATTTGGGTGAAACGCAACAAAAATATGGTGTGCAAACATATAGAGCATAAATTTTCGGAATTGCCGGAAATTTGCCATTCCTGTATGGACTGGGCTATTATTGGAGAAGAACGTTTTGATGCAGATGGCAATCCAATCCAGAAGAATTATGATCATGGAAACAAGATGTTATGAGAGAACTGGTTATTATAGGTAACGGTTCTTACGCTCAAATGATGAGACGGTATATTCAGTTGACAGATTTTGGCGTAACGGTAGCGTATGCAGTGGATGAGGAACATAGAACGAAACGTGAATTGGACAACCTGCCTGTTATTACTTTAAAAGAATTAACTGAAAAGTTTCCATTGGAAGAGATATCTTTGATTATGGGAATTGGGTATACGCAGATGGGGAATGTGCGGAAGCGTTTATTTGAAGAGTGTAAACGGCTTGGGTATTGTTTTTCAAACTATGTTCATCCAACGGCAATTGTGCAAAAAAATGTTACTTTAGGTGAGGGTAACAACGTCTTAGAAGGCGTTATTTTAGAAGAAAGCGTAATTGTCGGAAATGCAAATTTGTTTTTTGGGGGAAGTCTAGTTGCACATGAATCAACGATTGGCGATTATAATACGCTTTCGGTGAAAGCAGTTGTGGCCGGCTGTACGCTGATAGGACGCAATTGTTTTATTGGAGCGGCAGCAACAGTAAGGGATCATGTGAGAATAAATAACTACGCGCTGATTGGAGCGGCTGCATATGCAGATGAGGATATGGAACCATATTCTGTGATGGTTCCTGCTAAAGGCGTTGTTTTAGAAGGGCGCAAAAGCACAGAGTTCTTATAAAAAGGCAGGGAATATTTATTTTGAAGGAAAAGGTTTTGGTTACAGGGGCATCGGGCTTTATTGGAAGATATGTTGTGGATGCATTGTTAAAAAAAGAGTATGAAGTGATTGCCCTGGTTCATAAAAATCAGATGCAGGAATCCAGGCATATACAGACGCTGACAGGAGATATCTGTGAAGAGAGTTTTATCCGGCAAGTGGCGGAATTAATGAAACGGTGCGATATTCTTATCCATCTTGCGGCAGATATAGATATGTGCGGTAGCGATAGGACCATTTTAGTTAATTGTCTGGGAACATACCATATGATAAATCTTGCAAAAGATTTGGCGGTAAAGAGTTTTGTATATATGTCCAGCGTACCGGTGATTGGAAAGCCCAGGATTTTGCCTATAACGGAAAACCATCCGGCAGATCCAAAGACTTTATATCACATTACAAAAGATGCAGGAGAAAAGATGGTTACACAGCTGTCATCTGAGGAAATGAGGGTAGTTATCCTTCGGATTGCGTCTCCTGTTGGAATTGGGATGAATAGCAGGAATTATCTGTCCTATTTATTGGAGAAATGTGAAAAAAATGAACAAGTAGAATTGTATGGTACCGGGAAGAGAAGCCAGAATTATATTGACGTACGGGATATTGCAGAAGCGGTTTTGTGCAGCTTGTCTGCCGCTGCCAGCGGAATTTTTTTGATAGCGGGAAAAGATACTGTTACAAACCGTAAACTGGCTTTTTTGTGCAGGAAAATTATGGGTTCCTCTTCTGAGATTATCTGGGGCAAAAGAGAGGATTTGGAAGAAGAGGATCAATGGCGCCTTTCATCAGAAAAGGCGCGGCGATTGTTGGGGTATATGCCTGCATATGCGTTGGAGGATACCATACGGTGGATTACGGGCAGTATGGGAGCGCACGGCGTATGAAGCTTATTATTTTTTCAGACATTCATGGAAATTTTTTGGCTTTTCAGGCGTTTTTGGACAAAATAAAAAGTATTTCCTATGATTATCTGGTTTTTTGCGGAGATATTTTCGGATATTATTATGCCCAAAACGAAATTATCAGAGGCTTGGCCTGTATGGAGAAATTAATCTGGCTGAAGGGAAATCATGATGACTATGCGTTAAATATCTATAGAGGAAAGGCCAGGGAGGATTATTTTATAGAACGCTATGGGCATTCATATGAAAATATCAAAGCACGGTTTCAAAAAGAAGAAATAAAGTTGCTGGCCAGCCATGATTCGAAATACGTTTTATATACAAAAGCATGTAAGATTGGGATGTTCCATGGGACGCCCGAAAATAGCCTGGAGGGCAGATTGTATCCTGATAAGCCTGTTTTGGGCATAGAAAACTACACTTGCTATGATTATGTGATATTAGGTCACACGCACTGCAGAATGGAGCGGTATGTGGAAGATACTTTGGTCATTAATTCTGGTTCACTTGGGCAGCCCAGAGATGGCTGGGGATATGGTTTTGCTGTATTGGATACGGATTTAAAAAAGGTGGAATTTCAGACAGTCAAAATAGATCCGTCATTATTGTACCATCAGATTGATAAATACGATCCTGGTTTAAAAAAATTAAAAGAAGTATTGGAAAGAGTACCAAAATGAGAAAAATTTTAGTAACGGCTATCAGTGGTAATATTGGGAATGGCATTTTGAAAATATTAAAGGCAGAAGAACAAATGCTATATGGGTGTGATGTAAATCAAATTGCCGTAGGAATGGATTTGGTGGAAGAATTTTGGCAATGCAGATATGCGTTGGAAGAAGGATATTTAGATGAATTATTGGAGAAATGCACCCAATTTGGAATTACGCATTTGATCCCGGTAAATGAGCGGGAAATAGAAGTGATTGGGAAGCAGAGGAAGCGGTTTGAAGATATTCATGTAAAGGTTGTTATCCAATCACAGCATATTCTGGATATTTGTTTAGATAAGTTAAAAACGGCAGAATTTCTTATGGAATGTGGTATAAAAACGCCGGCTACTTATCCGAATATCGAATCCATTAACGATAAAAACGGGTTATATATCTGCAAACCCAGAAAATCAAATGGATCTAAAAATGTTTTTATTTTTCGGCCAAAAGATAAGATAGACGAAAGGATAGATGATACTTGTATCGTACAGGAATACATTGAAAGCGAAGAAGAGTATACAATTGGAGTATTCCGTCAAAAGGAAACGGTTAATGTGATTGCTTTTTTAAGAAAATTGGAGCATGGATACAGCAGCCAGGTAGAACTAATTCATGATAATGAAATTGTTTTATTGGCAAAAAAAGTTGCGGGCTTGTTGCAAGCGGAAGGATATTTCAACATACAGCTTCGCAAAAAGGACGGATATTATTATATTTTTGAAATTAATCCCAGAATATCAGGTACCGTACGGTTCCGGCATATGCTGGGCTTTATGGATGTATTGTGGTGGCTGGATTTACTGGATGGCAAAATCATGGAACCTTTTTTTAACCGATATCATAAAGCGTTGGGAATACGTGAACTAAATGAAAAGTTTTTGATTTTAAAGTAAAATAATTTATTAGAAAGTATATTTTATTTTTTGCAGGGTATGGGGGAACAAGGAGGTGCCGTATATGCCGGAGTTTCAGGAAGAATATTTTGAAGATGAGGTTTTAGAAGGCTTTTATGTACCTTCTATGATCAAACGTTGTTGGGCGGCGGAACTTGAAGTATTATATGAATTTGACCGGATTTGCCAAAAATATAATATCATGTATTTTGCCAATTGGGGAACTCTGTTGGCAGCCGTTCGTCATGGGGGGATGATGCCGTGGGATGACGATGTGGATGTGGTTATGACCCGGAATGAATTTGAGCGGTTTTTTACTGTGGCTCAGGGGGAACTGCCAAGTGAATACCATTTTGTAAGGTTTGAAACATCAAAGACCTGCTGGCAGTTTATTATTAATCTAATGAACAGTTCCAGTATGCGTTTTGATCCGGATTACATGGAACGTCACCATGGATTTCCATATATGGCCGGCCTGGATATTTTTATTTTAGATCATTACTGTCCGAATGAAGATGAAGCAGAACACTGGCGGAATACGATAAAGAGAATTTTAGTTGCGGCAGATCTGTTATGGGAAGAACGGCTGACCGGAAAACAACTTGAAAAGGAATTGTGCGAGATAGAACAGATCACCGGAAGAAAGATTCACCGGAGCAGCAACCTGTATGATATGCGGATGGAATTATATATTTTTGCAAGAAATGAATGCGCAAAATATAATGGCCAGACAACAAAATATGTATCGCAGATGCTGCCATGGGGAATCTTTCATAATAGGTATCATCTTCGTGAAGATTATGAATATGTAATCAGGGTTCCGTTTGAAAATATGGAGATATCCATCCCTCTTTTTTATAATAAACTTTTAACGGAGAAGTATAACAATTATTTTTACGATTGCAAAAACGGATATACGGCGCATGGCTATCCGTATTATGAAGAACAAAGAAAAGCGCTGGGAGAAAACGTTGATTTTGTACCGCAGTTTCATTTTTCCAGGGAATTACTTAAGGATGGAGGAGAAGAACGCATTCCAAGGATAAAACGCATTTCCATGGAATATGACAGCTATTTTAAACAAATAAGCGCGCAGTTCAGAAGCTGCATCCATTCGGGCAGGCAGTTTGAGTTTGGCGGAATTTCCATAGAGGAGCTTATGGACTGCCAAAGTCAGGCAATTACCTATGGGCAGTATTTGGAAGAAGTAAAAGGCGAAGGAGCTGCGGCCGTAAAGATTTTAGAACAGTACTGCGAGGCAATATACCGGTTCAGTGAGATACTGCCGCAGTCGGGTTTTACATCAGATAAAAATGATTTTTCGCTAAAATTACACGAAGCGGCTATGAAGATAGTTTCAGATATCTGCCGTCTGACCGTGGAACTGTCAGAATATATCCGGAGTAATATTTTAGATCGGACTACCGTTATGTTTGTTCCGTATAAAGCAAAGCACTGGCAGGTATTTCATTCCATCTGGCAGGCCGCAAAGCAGGATCCCCAATGCGACGTTTACGTTGTGCCGTCTCCGTATCAATACATAAAATACGACGGCACGCCGGTGTGTAGCCGCTTTGAGCAAAGCGGGTATCCAAAGGAAGTCGCGATTACGCCGTATCCGGAATTTGATTTCGAAAAAGCAGGCGCAGACATCATCTATTTTCAGAATCCGTATGATAATTATAATATGGCTGTACATGTTTCGCCTCAATTTTACTCATCCAATTTGAAACAAAATTGTAAAAAGCTGGTTTATATTCCATATTTTCGGGAAGATGATTTTGTAAAATCAGATGAAAAGCAGTATTATAATATGAGATATTATTGTACGATGCCCGGAGTCGTGAATGCAGACAAAATTATTTTGGCGTCTGAGGCTTTGAAATTGGTATATGTGCAAAAACTGTGTGATTTTGCGGGCGAGGATACAAAAGGAATCTGGGAGTCAAAAATTCTTGCAATGGGGGCGTCGCTGTATCAAATGCCGACGAAAGAAGCGGCTGCAAAAAAGCTTTGTGAGCAAGGCATTGTTTTGGAACCAGGCAAATGGGTTGTCTATTATATTTCTATTTCGGCACTCTGTGAAAAGAGGCAGGCGGCTCTGGAAAAAATGGATAGGGCGCTGGAATGTTTGTGTCAACACAGAGAGAATATATCATGTGTTTGGGTAATGGATCCTGCAATTCGGCAGTATTTAGATGCATATGATTCGAAATTGGCGATGGAGTTTTATAAATTGGCAGAAAAATATAAAGCGTATATTAAAATTGTACAGGAATTGCGGCAGCCGGAACTTTTGGCGGATTTTTGCGATGCCTATTACGGAGATCCTTCTGTATTGATGCACAAATTCGTTCAGGCTGCTAAGCCGGTAATGGTCTGCAATTACGATGCCTGAAAGATACGGCGCAAAGAAAGGATGAAGTTGTAATGGAGAATAAGAGACTGGCAATCATAACCGCCCGCGGCGGCAGCAAAAGAATACCTGGAAAAAATGTGAAAAGTTTCTGCGGCAAACCAATCATAGCCTATTCCATTTGCGCAGCATTGGAAAGCGGCCTTTTTACCGAAGTAATGGTATCCACAGACAGTGAGGAAATTGCGGAAATAGCCAGGCAGTACGGGGCAAAAGTGCCGTTTATGCGCAGTGAAAAAACGTCGGACGACTATGCGGCCACATCCGACGTTATTTTAGAAGTGATAGAGCGGTACCAAAGCCTGGGCAGGACATTTGATTATATATGCTGTATTTATCCTACGGCCCCATTTATTACCGCAGAAAAATTAAAAGAAGCCATGCGTCTGATGGAAACCGAACATCCGGTACAAGTCATGCCGGTTGTGGCGTTCTCCTATCCGCCGCAAAGGTGTTTTGTGGCAGACAAAGACGGCAGTATCAAATATAAATACAAGGAATATATGCGCTCGCGTTCCCAGGATTTAGAAACGTGGTATCACGACGCAGGCCAGTTTTATATTTACCATACGGAAAAATATGTAAGCCTGGGCGGAAATATATCGGAACAGATTATGCCGATTTTTGTATCGGAACTGCAGGTGCAGGATATTGACAACGAAGAAGACTGGCAGATTGCGGAACTGAAATATCAGCTTATGAACAGAAAGAAGGAATAGCCATGTACATACCCTATGGACGGCAAAGTATAGACGAAGCAGACATCCGGGCGGTTACAGAAGTTTTAAAAAGCGATTTTCTGACAACCGGCCCTAAAATTGCCGAATTTGAAAAAAAAGTAGCGGACTACACAGGCGCAAAATATGCGGTGGCGATCTCCAACGGCACAGCTGCGCTGCATGCCGCCTGTTATGCGGCAGGAATCGGGCCGGGAGATGAAGTGATTACAACGCCGCTTACGTTTGCGGCATCGGCGAACTGCGTGCTTTACTGCGGTGGAACACCGGTATTTGCCGATGTAGATGAAAAAACCTATAACATCGATCCGGATGATATCAGGCAAAAAATTACAGATAGGACAAAAGCAATTATCCCGGTGCATCTGGCGGGCCAGCCTTGTAATTTAGACGCCATTCATGCAATCGCCAAAGAATATCATCTTATTGTGATTGAAGACGGGGCCCATGCGCTTGGTTCTTCCTATAAAGGAAAAAAAATAGGAGCCGTTTCGGATATGACAACATTCAGCTTTCATCCGGTAAAGCCGGTTACGACCGGAGAAGGCGGTATGATTGTTACGGATAACGAAGCATTTTATAAACGTCTCTGCCTGTTTCGGAGCCACGGGATCACACGCGATGAAACGCTTATGACAAAAGAGGAAGGGCCATGGTTTTACCAGCAGATACAACTGGGGTACAATTACCGGATTACCGATATCCAGTGTGCGCTGGGCATAACCCAGATGGACAAATTAGACCGCTTTATCGGCCGCAGGCAGGAACTGGCGGCGCGGTATCATAAAGCTTTTTCCTGTTGCGCCAATATCATAACCCCATATCAGATGCCGGATACCAAAAGCGGATGGCACCTTTATATCATTCAGGTCAAAAACCATAACAGGCGTAAGGTTTTTGAACAATTAAGATCAGAAGGCATTGGCGTAAACGTCCACTACATTCCGGTATATCTGCACCCATATTATCAGGAACACGGTTATAAAAACGTGCATTGCAGGATGGCGGAACAGATTTATTCCAACATGCTAAGCCTTCCGCTGTATCCAGGCCTGACCGATCCGGAGCAGGATTATGTGATTGCAAAAGTAAAGGAGTCCCTGCATGAAATTATATGAAAAAATAAAAACAGGAACCTATGTCATTGCCGAGATGTCAGCCAATCATGCCGGAAGTATAGAATATGCCAAGGAAATCATTCATGCGGCAAAAGACTCCGGGGCGGATTGCGTGAAACTTCAGACCTATACGCCGGATACGCTTACCATTGACTGTGATAATAAATATTTTCAAATCTCCGGCGGCACATGGGGCGGAGAAAATCTGTACCGGCTTTATCAAAAAGCATATACTCCGTGGAACTGGCATGCAGAATTAAAGGCGGAAGCAAAAAAGGCGGGGCTGGATTTTTTTTCCACGCCGTTTGACAAAACGGCCGTAGATTTTCTGGAAGAAATAGGCGTGGAGTTTTATAAAATAGCTTCCTTTGAGTTGGTGGACATACCCCTTTTGGAGTATGTGGCCTCAAAGGGGAAGCCGGTTATTATGTCGACGGGTATGGCTTCGCTTGCTGAAATTGACGAAGCCGTCAGGGCAATCCGCGGACAGGGCTGCCGGGAATTATGTCTTTTGCGCTGTGCAAGCGCTTATCCTGCGATTACAGATGAAATGAATTTGAAAACCATGCAAAATATGGCGGAAATTTTTGGCGTGCCTGTGGGGCTCTCGGATCACTCCATGGGTTCTGTCGGCGCGGTTACGGCAGTGGCATTGGGAGCTAAGATTATAGAAAAACATTTCTGCCTGGATCGGGCGATTGAAAATCCGGACGCGTCGTTTTCCATGAACCCGGCAGAATTTAAACAGATGGTAAACGATATCCGGCAGGCGGAAAAGGCGATTGGGCGCATTTCATACGGCGCGACAGAGCAGGAAGCTTCTAACGCGGTATTCCGGCGTTCTGTTTTCTGTGTCAAAGATATTGGAAAAGGAGAAACGCTGACAGAGGACAACGTCCGGGTTATAAGGCCGGGATACGGATTGGCGCCCAAATTTTACCCGCAGGTATTGGGACAGACGGCTCTTTGCGATATAAAACGGGGAACGCCTCTGACGTTTGAGATGATAGGAAGAACGTAGAAAGGAACTATTTTGGAAGGATATTTGCGAAAGGCTACAATAGCGGATATGGATCTTTTGTTTGAGTGGGCAAACGATCCGCTTGTCCGGCAAAATTCATTTACCACAGAAAAAATCACTTATGAAGAGCATCAGAGGTGGTTTTGGAAGGCGTTAGAACGCGAAAATTTTCAGCAATATATTTATATGTATGAAAATAAAGCGGTTGGGCAGGTCCGTGTTGAAATTCATAAGGATACGGCCGAGATTGGATATAGTATTTGTCAGGAAAGACGGCGTCAGGGGCATGGTAAACTGATATTAAAATTAATATGCGAACAGGTTAAATGTGACTTTCCGTTTGTGTGCAAATTAGTCGGAAAAGTAAAAACAAATAATCCGGCGTCAGGAAATGCATTTGTAAATGCAGGGTTTAAAGCAGCCTATTCTGTCTTTGAAAGAAATATGGGGCAAATAGGGAAAGCAGCAGAAAAGTGGGGGGGGTGGACAGGCATATTCTATAACAGAACCATAGCGGACATGGCGGGCAAAACCCTGCCAGCCAGAGGGCAGGGCGTGCTTGAAAATTCATTCCCATATTCTGCAGCCAACTCTTCAATTCCTGGTCGGAGGCAGTAGTAGCGTGATATTAGCGTCATCAGATTGAATATTAGAAGTCCAATCTGTATGAATTTGGTTCACGTAACTGTTGAGTTCCTCCTCCCCATTTGGTACAAATCTTCCGTTCAATGTATAATACATTTGACGGAAAGCATGATTCAGACACGTACTAAGATGGTCTGCGCGATGTGAACGGAAAACGCCGCGGAAGTTTGAGTTGATTGGAAGAATGTAGAAAGGAAAGGATATGGGAAATTTTTTGTCTGAAAGTGAATTAAAAGACCTTGGTTTGAAAGAATATGGAGAAAATGTTTTAATTGGAAGACATGCGGTATTATATAATCCGGAATTTTTATCGATTGGAAGCCATGTGAGAATTGATGATTTTACAGTGATAAGCGGAAAGGTTACACTGGGAAATTATATTCATATTTCACAGTTTTGCGGGATTTATGGAGGAGAAAAAGGCGTAGTAATGGAAGATTTCTCAGGATTATCGTCAAAATGTTCTGTTTATGCAGTTTCAGACGATTATTCCGGAAACTCTATGACAAATCCCATGGTACCATTGGAATACAGACCTTGTGTAGTAAACGCGCCGGTACAAATAAAAAAGCATGCCATTGTAGGATGCAACTCCGTTGTACTGCCGGGAGTTATCATAGAAGAGGGGACAGCTGTTGGAAGTATGGCGTTATGTAACAAAACTACAGAAGCATGGTCAATGTATGTTGGGGTTCCGGCACATCGTGTTGGCACGAGAAAGAAAGAGATCTTAAACTTGGAAAAAAAGTTTATGAAGGAGTTGGAGGTATGAGTGAGATTTATATAGGCCAGGAGGTAACAGAAGAGAAAATATTTGATAAAAAAGATGTTGTTGAGTTTGCAAAAATTACCGGGGATAATAATCCGCTGCATTTAGACGAAGAATATGCGAAACACGGCAGATTTGGAAAACCGATTGTGCATGGGGTCCTTATAATTGGATTTATTTCAAAAATAATTGGAACTCAATTACCAGGATGCGGCAGTATTTATTTGGAGCAGAACGCACAGTTTAGAAAACCGGTATATATTGGAGAAAAAGTTATAGTTAAAGTTAAAGTTGCCGGATGTGACAGAAAAGTTTTTAAATTGGATACAAATGTATTCAATGAAAATGGCGATTGTGTTATCAGCGGGACGGCTAAGGTTTTGTACGAAGGTGAAACGCGTGTGCTTTAGTATGATAGAAATGGAGTGAACCAGATATGCTCTACATCAGGACTGATATGAACAGCATCATTGCCACCGGGCATGTCATGCGCTGCCTTGCCATTGCAGACGCAGCTAAAATTCAGGGAGAACAAACCACGTTTATTCTGGCGGACGAACAGGCGGTTGAGTTGCTTGCAAACCGGGGATATCCGTACATTATTCTTCATACAAAGTGGGACTGCATGGAGGAAGAGCTGTCTCTTTTGGAAAAAATCATCAGGGAATATCAGATAAGAAGCCTGTTAATTGACAGTTATCAGGTGACATATTCTTATTTAAAACGGCTTTCGCTTCATGTAAAAACATATTACATGGACGATTTAAACCGTTTTATTTATCCGGTACATGGCCTTATCTGCTATGCAATAAACGGGGATACGTTTCGCTATCATGAGAATTATCCGAATACAAAACTGTATCTTGGCACACAATATACGCCGCTTCGTAAAGAATTTTCCGGCTGTAGTGAAAAAATCATAAAACCGGAGGCTCAAAATCTCCTGCTTATGTCCGGCGGATCGGATCCGTTTGGATTTTTAGCAAAGATGCTTGAAAAATTGGATATAAGATCCTATCGCAGAATTGATGTGATCTGCGGAGTTTACCATACGAACTATCAGGAATTGAGGCAAAAATATGCCGCTTTTTCACAGATTCATATCCAAAAGTCAGTGAGTGATATGCAAAATTATATAGATAGGGCGGACTTGGCCGTTTCCGCAGGAGGGACAACCTTATATGAGTTATGCGCTTTTGGGACGCCGGCAATATCTTATACAATAGCGGATAATCAGGTCGGTAATGCAGAAGTTTTTCAAAAGCAGGGTATCATCGATTACGCGGGCGACATAAGGAATGATATGGGGGCTGTTATCCGGTATATGCATCGGCAGCTTGCCAGATACCGGGATAACTCTGATTTGCGGACAAAGCGTTCAAGAAAAATGCAGAAACTGGTGGACGGAAGCGGCGCGGCAAGAATTGCGCAAGCGCTTCGGGAATCTGGCGAGCCGCCTGTTTTGAGAAAATGAAAAAATAAAATAAAAAAATTGCTACAGGTATTACCATCCCTGATTTCAAGAAGTACTATAGAGCAATAATAAAATAATTAATAATAAAAAAGAAATCGTACATACAGTTTCTGAAATATACAGCAGGATTGCCGAGGACTATGCATCAGTACACTGTGCATACCGGGATTAATGGAGACTGTGTATCAGTGCAAAATAAGTCTGATTTTAGGAAGGATTGGAAATGGTGCAGGATATAGGACTGGCATTTTTTACGTATAAAAGACCTTGGCATACAAAATGTGTATTAGAAAGCATAAAAAAGAATGGGTTTAAGAATGTATACATTTTTCAGGACGGCTTGGCCGGTGAGAAAGGAAGGAAAGAATGGGAGGAAGTATCAGATCTCATAAAAACAGCTGATTTTGCAAACAAAGAGCTGCATATTTCACAGAAGAATCTGGGTCTGGCAGACTCAGTAATCAGAGGCGTAGAATACGTATTTTCCAAACACGAATATGTAGTGGTACTGGAGGATGATATCATATTGGGAGAGGGGTTTCTTGACTATATGGCAGCATGCTTTGCGGAGTATAAGGATAACAAAGATATTTCCGCAGCTGCGGGCTGGGGATGGCCTGTCCAAATCCCGGATGATTACTCATATGACGTATTCTTTTCCTATAGATTTTCATGCTATGCATGGGGGACATGGAAAGACAGATGGCAGCAGTACACAAGGGATTATACATTATTTGCCAAAATATTAAAAGATAAAGAAAAAAAGAAAATTTTGGATAAGGCGGGAAGTGATTTATATGCAACGATGCAGGCACAGGTAATGGGACGGTGTGATTCGTGGGCACATTTCTGGTCATTGATGCAGATTGATAAGAAGCAGCTGTGCGTGCTTCCTGTTAAATATCTGGCAAGAAACATAGGCCATGACGGGTGCAGCGGTACGAACTGTGATCTGCGTACAACACGGTTTGATACAGAATTGTACGACTACAAAGGGGATGAATTGAAATTTCCTGATCATATAGCAGTGAATGAAGAGATCGCTGATCAAATAAGAATAATCGTAAATCATCCGGCGGCTGAAGTCAGGCTGCAGTCCTATAACAGTATATTGAAAAAATGGCTGATGTGTATGCAGAAGGAATGCCCGTTTATCAAGTATTTTGAAATGCATGGAATCGATACCGCTTATATTTATGGTGCGGGAGATATTGCGCAGCTGCTGATCACGCAGATACAGAGTGCCGTAAGAATAGAAGGCATTCTTGTGCATGATAAGACAGAAAATGAATTTTGCGGCTATAAGGTATATGAATTTGATGATTGTGTCAGCTTGAATGAGGAAAATATTATTGTAACACCGGTGCATGATATGGAGTATATTGAATATTCGATAAACAGGCGCTATGGAAAGCAGAATCTGATTAATTTGCAAGAAATGTTGAATGAGATATGCTCAGGATGAACCTATGTGTGATTAATTCGTCTGAGTACATTTTATGAGGCTGATCATTGTATGGGAATAGGAGCAGATTATCTTGCAGGGGAAAATGAATGATAGGCAATACATAAATCGAAGGGAAATATTTATGAGAACGTTAAATGACATAAAGAATAATAATCCTATGCGGGTGCCAGAAGGAATTGCAGATCTGCAGAGAGAAAAAAATGTTTATATTTTGGGGACAGACTATTTGAAACAGGCGCTGGATTTGTTGGACAGTTACTGCATTACATATGACGGGATTGTAAAAAGTCCTGTTGATAATGTAGAAGAGAGCAGCGTAAATTATGACTGCATGGATTATGAGCATGTGATCTGTAAAAAGGACCTTGTTGTTGTGATTGCTTTTTTATGGAGCAGGAATGCGGAATATTTAAGGCAGGTCTGCGAATTTGAAAATGTACGTGCTGTTTATATACTGGAAGGAGCTGAATATTCGTTTTCCTTAGTGCATCTTCCAGAGCGGCATTTATTTAAACATCCAAAACTGCATTTTGTAGACAGCTATTTCAAAGGCGTATTAAAAAGGCAGCTGACGTACGATTATTTTGCTGCACATAAAGATGATTTTGAACAGACTTATCAGTGGCTCAGCGACGATTTATCAAGGGAAACAATGGTCTGTTATCTAGATGGCCACATCAATGTGAAAACTTTTCCGATGGAGCCGGTAAGAGATGCATCTTTGCAGTATTATGCATCTGGAATTGTAAATCTATCAGAACATGAGGTTTATGTAGACTGTGGCGGATGGGACGGGGACACGGTAAACAGGTTTTTAGAACAGGTAAATTACAAGTATAAAAAGATCTATGTCTTTGAACCGGATACACAGATGATTCCCAAATTAAAGAACAATATTGACAGCAGTGTTGATTTTGTGTTGATCGACAAAGGTGCATACAATGTGAATGGAAACATGGCTTTTGATAATGATGGCTGCGGAATGATTAAAGATACCGCAGACGGCCAGACGATTAAAGTAACAAAAATCGATGATGAGATCAGTGAAAAGATCAGTTTTTTGAAAATGGATATCGAAGGGGCTGAAATACCGGCTTTAGAAGGTGCAAGAAAACTGCTGATAAGAAGCCTGCCGAAAATGGCTGTCTGTGTATACCATAAGAGGGATGACCTGATTACAATCCCAAACGTTATTAAATCTTTGAGCAGAGACTACCAGCTATACCTGCGGGCATATCATGATTATGTGCAGGAAGTGGTATTGTATGCGATTCCGAGATAAATGGTAGATTTATAGAAACATAAAGTGTAAAATAAATGGTCAAAAAAATAAGTGAATAAAGACAAAGCAATAAAAGTAAATGAATGAAAAACATATAAACTGAAACAGAACATAAAAAACATCTAAAACAAGAATAAGCAAATCAAAATAAATGGATCGAAAACGAATGATACAAAAACAAACAAACAGAAAAATAAATGGCAGGAAAGAATATGGCTTAAAGATATCTGACAGAGCACACAAAAAAATTGAATTATCGGATGCCAATCTGCGCACCCTCCAGCTGAACCTATTAGAAATGCTCATAGAAATCGACCGCATATGCCGAAAATACGGCATAAAGTATTCCCTCGACGGCGGCACGCTGCTCGGCGCAGTGCGCCATGGCGGCTTCATCCCATGGGACGACGATATCGACGTCATTATGCGCAGGGAGGAATACCAGAAGTTTTATAGGGCATGCAGGAAGGAGCTGGATAAAAAGCGCTTTTTCCAGCAGGAATACCGCACCGACCCGCATTACCGCTGGGGCTATGAGAAGCTGCGACGCCTGGATACGGTGTTTGTCCGTCTGGGGCAGGAGCACTTAAAGAACAGGGGCGGGATATTTGTGGATATCTTTGTTGTAGACAATGTGCCGGACGGGTTTATCATGCGCCGCCTGCACCTGTTTGCCTGCTATGTGATCCGAAAGCTTTTGTATGCCCAGCTCGGCATGGAGAATGCGGATTCGCTGTTTTTAAGGAAATGGTACGGTCTTTTGTACCGTGCGGTGCCGTGTGATGCGGTATTTCATTGGAGAAACCGCATTGCACGCTGGTGCAATAAGAGGAGGACCCGGCTCGTGCGGCATATGACGTATCCGTATGTACGCTCGCGCTACGGCATGCCGGGGGAATGCTTTGACGAGATGATGGAC
>OFGA01000618.1_pt1 | contig 28232 bp, 25 predicted proteins | sample 1521471 | NCBI WGS metagenome assembly OFGA01 (sample SAMEA3504086, study PRJEB24116) | mouse gut metagenome | biome: mouse gut; feature: mouse-associated habitat; material: faeces | place: Denmark | collected 2011 | reverse complement strand
ATTTACTTTGATTTCTCCGGTTACTCCGACATGGCCACCGGTTTGGGCCGGATGCTGGGCTTTGAGTTCCTGCCCAACTTCAACTATCCCTATATTTCTAAAAGTATCACCGAGTTTTGGCGGCGTTGGCACATCTCTCTGTCCACCTGGTTCCGGGAATACCTCTACATCCCGCTCGGAGGGAACCGGTGCGCCAAACCCCGGTGGATGTTCAACCTGCTTGTGGTTTGGGCGGCCACCGGCATCTGGCACGGGGCCAGCTGGAACTATCTGTTCTGGGGATTGTACTTTTTCCTTCTGCTGATGCTGGAAAAATTTTTCCTCCTCAAGTATCTGGAAAAAGCTCCCGCCATCTTGGGACACATCTACACCATGTTTTTCGTTATGGTCAGCTGGGCAATCTTCGCCCTAGAAGACCTGAACCAATTGGGCCGTTACTTGAAGGTCATGTTCGGCATGGGCGGCGTTCCCCTGGCGGACGGCACATTCCGCTATTTTCTCTTCAGCTCCCTGCCCGTCCTCTGCATTGCCGCGCTGTCCTCCACTCCGCTGGGCCGGGCGGTCTACCGCAGCCAGAACCGAGCGGTCCAATATGTGCTATGTACCCTTTTGGTCACCGGCGGACTGCTGGTATGTACCGCCTACCTGGTAGCCAGCACCTACAATCCGTTTTTGTATTTCAGATTTTAAGGAGGCGCACCTATGTCAAAAAAATTCAGTATTTTCCTTACCAGTTTATTCTGCGCCTTCATCGGCGGTATGGCTGTCATCAGTTTGCTCCTGCCTGACAAGGACTTCTCTCCTTTGGAAAACCGCTTCTTGCAAAAGCCGCCCAAGCTGTCGGCAGACAGCCTCAAAAGCGGAAAGTTTATGGAGGATGCGGAGGACTATGTTTCCGACCACCTTCTGGGCCGTGACCTATGGGTCGCTATGAAAGCGTGGAGTGAACGGCTGTCCGGCAAAAAGGAGAACAACGGGGTCTATTTTGGATCGCACAACACCCTCATCAACCGGGTTGAGACTCCCGCTCCCTCCAAGTTGGAAACAGACATGGGCTATGTCGACGCCCTGGTAGGCAATGTGTCTGTTCCGGTTTACTTCGGGCTCATCCCCTCCGCCGCCGAAATCTGGAAGGACCGCCTCCCGGCGGGCGCTCCCACTGCGGACGAAAAAAGCATCATCGACCAGCTGTATTTCTCCACTGGAGCCTCCACCATCGACCTATATGGCGCCCTAGCCTCCCACAGCGGCGAGGACATCTATTACCGCACCGACCACCACTGGACCAGTCTGGGGGCCTTTTATGGCGCCAACGCTATCTTTGAGGCCCTGGGTCTGGAACCTCTGCGCCTGGAGGATTACCAAAAAACAACCGTCACCAATCAGTTCAACGGCACCAGCTTCTCCACCTCTGGCGTGCGCTGGCTCCCCCCGGACCAAATTGACACCTATGTCCCAGACGACGGGATTCAGGTCACCTCCTGGTTCAAGGGCACGCCCGAGGAAGGCAGTCTCTATGTAGACAGTTATTTGGATGTAAAGGATAAATATTCCTATTTCCTGGGCGGCCGTCAACCGTTGTGCGTTGTGGAGAAGGCGGGCAGTACAGGCCCCAAGGCGCTGATCATTCGGGATTCCTACTCCGACTCCCTCACACCGTTTCTCACAGAACGCTTTTCCGAAATTCACCTCATCGACCCCCGGGACAACCTGTCCAGCATCAAGAATTACGTGGAACAAAATAACATCGACACTGTGCTTGTGCTGTACAGTTTTGCAAATTTCGCCACCGACTCAAATTTGTTCGTGTTGTCCCGGTAAAACAGCCCGGCTCTTGTAAAAAGAGCCAGGTTTTTGCTGCAAAAAGAAATAACTCATCAGACAGGAACCCTGCCAGTATGGAAAAGAAAGCCATGCAAATTTCTGTATATCCTGCCAACTCCTGCGGATACTAATTCCGGCAAAGCAATTTTGACTGTTAAATTGTTCGGATAAAACCGCAGGAGGCATGAGAGAAATGAAAGCAACAGGTATTGTGCGCCGGATCGACGATTACGTTATAATTAGGGACAAAGTCGGAAAGCCTTGAAAACACTGGTGTTTCGCTGATTTTGTCCAACTTCTGCGCACCAGATAATCATGGGTGGGAAGGCTTGCGGTGGGCTGCAACCGCACAGGAAGGAGGAGGGCAGCAATCACAATTCAGCTATAGGAGCATCCCCGCAGCCGACGCACTTTTGTCGGTTGCGGGGCTTTTTTATTTCCCCAAATTCTGCGGATTTGACACCAGCGCCTCTGGCGAGCTGGAGAGTGTCCAGCAGGTCAAACTGGAACCGGTCGCCTACCAGCCAGCTGACCCATTCACACCTCTGGCGGCTCTCTGTCAGCCGCAGTCCCAGGTGTAAAGCACATCGGAGACACTGATTAACATTTCCTGCTTGCACTTGGGACAATACAGCGGAAACCTTTCAAGCACCGTATCTTCGTATACTTTTATTCGGGTCTTTCCGCTACAGGCAGGACAGCATATCCAGTGAGAACAATTTTGTGTTGCGTTCATTTGCATCACCTTATGTTATCAATGCTCCTGGGGTGGAGTGGAAACCTGGGGTCCTGCTATCCGCAATTCTCTGTGTAGCCGAACAGCCATAACTGCGGTGACAATCGCTGAAATAATGTCTGCTATCGGCTGTGCGTAGAGAACGCCGCTTAATCCCCAAACCGCTGGAAGTATCAGAATAGCAGGGACAAAACAAATTCCCTGACGGCAAGCGCCGAGGATGCAGCCCTCTGTGGCTTTTCCCATCACAAGGAACAGGAAGGAATAGACTGTGTAAAAACCAAAAAGGACAAAAGAGAGGCCGTTTGCCCGTAGCGCAATAGAACCGACACGAACCATCTCCGCATCTTCCTTTGTGAAAAGGGATACAATCTGCGTAGAGAATACAGCGGCAATAACACCAAAAATGACACAAAAGGCAGTAGAACAGAGGATAGCAGTTTTGATAGCCTCTCGCAGCCGGTCAAATTTTTTTGCCCCATAGCTAAATCCGGCGATTGGCTGAAATCCTTTCAGAAAGCCAAAGACTATCAGTGTCCCCATGGACATGATTTTTGTGACCGGCCCCATTGCGGCCAGTGCGGAGCCTCCGTAATCCTTAGCGGCACTGTTTATCATGCTGATGGAAAGGCTGGTCAGAAGTTGGAAAATCAGCGTGGGAATACCGATTTTCAAAATTTCGGACATAATCTCTTTTGCAAAGCAGCATTCTTTAATGCTGAAGCTGAACACGCTCTTTTTCCGGAGTATGTAGCAAAGATAAACCAATGTGGAAACGATTTGGGAAATCGCTGTCGCAATCGCCGCGCCAGCTACGCCAAAGTTCAGTGTGTAGATGAAAACAGGGTCTAATATCACATTCAGCACCGCGCCAGCCATCAGCGCGCACATAGCCGTTTTCGCCGCACCCTCACTGGAAACGATATTGTTCATGGTGACATTGAACACGTTAAAAATGGAGAACACGATATAGATGCGTGTGTAAGTGATTGCATAAGGCATCACACTTTCGATTGCGCCAGCTTGTTTCAAAATCGGTTCCAGAAAGATAACGGAGAACAGGATCACAACCGCCCCAATCGAAATTCCGCTGTATATGGCCGTACTCGCTACCTTGTTCGCTGTGTCCTTATCGCCCCGGCCCAGCAGCCTGGACAGATAGGCGGCAGCGCCGTTTCCGAACAGCAGGCCCAGGCCAACAACAATCTGTCCCAGGGGAAAGGCAACCGTGACCGCGCCCATCTGGTCGGTCCCCAGCCCGCCTACAAAATAGGTGTCTACCAAATTGTAGAGGGCGTTAATGAGCATACCAATCATCGTTGGGATGCCCAGTGCCAGGAGAGCTTTGGGAATTGGCGCACTCCCCAGAAGCGCCATTTTTTTGTTTCCGTCCATAAATTGCTCCTTTCTCTTGACAGCCAGTGTAATGCGAAGTAGTATACTTTATAGTAGCTGCCAGTCAACACATACTACTATAATTTATAGTACTTGTCAAGTGCGAAAGGGGAAATCTTCATGGCAACAATAGATTTGATTGTCCTTGGGATGCTTAAAAAGCAGCCGTTGAGTGCCTACGACATTCAAAAGCTGGTGGAATACCGCAATATTTCAAAATGGGTAAAAATCAGCACACCTTCCATCTATAAAAAGGTCATTCAGTTAGAAGAAAAGGGTCTGCTCCAGAGTGTCCTTGTGCGGGAGAATAATATGCCGGAAAAGGCGGTTTACTCGCTGACAGACAGCGGTGAACAGGAATTTGAACGGCTCATGAGAGAGCTTTCCGCCCAGCCTATCCGTATGTTTCTGGACTTTAATGCTGTGATTGTAAATCTGGACAGTGTTCCTTTGGAAATGCAAAAAACTTGCATTGACAGCATTGAAAAAAATGTGCAGGATTTGAAAACATATCTGGAAGAAAACCTTCGGGAAAAAGAAAACGCGCCGGAGGTTCCTGAAATCGGTATGGCGGTTTTGCGTCAGCAATTTGTCTTGGCTGAAACGATTGGAATTTGGATTGAGGAATTGAAAAAACGATTTTAGAGGCTAATTCTCAAACGCGCAAAAGGGGAAGGAAACCACAATAATGTGTGGTTTTCTTCCCCTTTTGTTGTTATTTCATAGTGCAGGTGCAAAATGTCAGCAGCCTGCTTCACAATTTAATTTGTGGTCTTGTCTATATTAGTGAAATGGTATTTCCAGAATATGGTGTCCACTTTATCGCCGTGAATGACGGGGGGACAGCATAAAGGGAGATAGCGAGTTTACCGCAATCAGCAACGTATTTAATGAGATGTTCGCCAAGGACACCAGCAAGAAAATTAAGGCTACCTGGGCCATACGATCATTTCAAGACCAGCAAGCCATTGTTCAAGAGCAAGAAAAAGGTCTGGAATAACCCGTCCGAGTGGGTGATCTTCAAGAGGATTTACGAGGACAATATTTCCGGCAAACTGCCCAAGACAAAAATAATGCGAAAGTCGGCGCAGCTTGACGCTACGCCGACCCTCGCCCCAAATGTTTTCTTACGTCACCGCCCCATTTTGGGCGAGGCTTTGGGGGGGTTATTGGGATAGGAGGATTCGGTCGTTGTCCAGTTCTTGGCCGGTTCCGGCTTTGAAGCGGGAGAGGAGATCTTCTTTGGTTAGGTGGGAGCGTTCTTCGCCGCCTACGTCCAGGACGATGCTGCCGTCGGACATCAGGAGGGTACGGTTGCCAAGCTCCAGGGCCTGCTTCATGTTGTGAGTTATCATGAGGCAGGTGATGTGATTGCGGGCTGTTATGGTTTTTGTCAGGTCGAGGACTTTTTCGGCGGTGCCGGGGTCTAGGGCGGCGGTGTGTTCGTCCAGGAGAAGGAGCTTTGGAGGAACCATTGTTGACATGAGAAGGGTCAGGGCCTGGCGCTGGCCGCCGGAGAGGAGGCCTACGGGCTGTTTCAGGCGATCTTCCAGGCCCATTTCCAGGAGGGATAGCTGTTCTTGGAAGAAGGCTTTATCTTTTTTGGAGATTCGGCTGAAAGGGGAGGAGCCTTCGGTGTTGCGCAGGTAGGCCAAGGCCATGTTTTCTTCTATGGTCATGGTGGGGGCTGTGCCTTTTAGGGGGTCCTGGAATAAGCGGCCGATGAAGTGGCTGCGCTTGTATTCGGGGAGAAAGGTGATGTCTTTTCCGTCTACGGATATGGAGCCCTCGTCTACATAGAAGGCGCCGGCGATGGCGTTGAACATGGTGGATTTGCCTGCGCCGTTGGAGCCGATGATTGTGACGAAGTCGCCGTTGTCCAGATGGAGGGACAGGGCGGAGATGGCTTTTTTGGCGTTGACGGTTCCGGGATTGAAGGTTTTGGAGATGTTTTTAAGATCCAGCATGTTATCTGCCTCCTTTCCGGGCTGCGGCTTTTCGCTTTTCGAATAGAATCCAGTTTTTTATGGTTGGGAATGCGATGGCCAGGGCTACGATGACTGCGGTGATGAGCCGGAGGCCCTGGACGGGCATTATTTTGGTGTACAGTACGATGGCGTAGATGAGCCGGTAGATTGCGGAGCCGACGATGGCGGCTATGGCTCCTTTGACCAGTGTGCGGCGGCCCAGTACGGTTTCGCCTATGATGAGGCAGGCCAGGCCGATGACTACGATGCCGGTTCCGCCGTTGATGTCGGCTGCGTTCTGGTATTGCCCGACCATAGCGCCGGAGAGGGCGGTCATGGCGTTTGCCACGCACAGGCCCACGGTGATGGTGAAGGCGGGATTGATGGAGGAAGCCCGTACCATGTCCATGTTGTCGCCGGTGGCGCGGATGGAGAGGCCCAGCCGGGTTCCCAGGAACAGGATCAGCAGGACGCCCATGAGGATTGTGATGAATCCGGCAAGCAGAGCTTCGTTCCAGGCTCCGCCGATGCCTGTGTTTTCGAAGAGGGTGAAGATGGTTTCGGATTTCAGAAGGCTTACGTTGGCGCTCCAGCCCATGACCATAAGGTTCACGGTGTAGAGGCCCATGTTGGTGACGATGCCGGCCAGTATGGAGGGAACGCCGAGCTTTGTCTGAAGAAATGCGGTTACAAAGCCTGCGGCCATGCCTGCAATCATGGCGGCGGGAATGGCAAGCAGGGGATGCCCGGAGGCGGCCAGGGTCACGGATACGGCGGCGCCCAGGACAAAGCAGCCGTCTGTGGTCAGATCCGCAATATCCAGAATACGGTAGCTTAAGAACAAAGCCATTGCTACCAGAGCATAGAGAAAGCCCAGTTCCAGGGCTGTTTGTGTAATGTAGAGCACAGTATTTCTCCTTTCCTTACAATCCGGTGAAATAAGCCGTCGGCTTTTCCGCTTCCCCATCAGTATCATTTATCTGATGGACGGAAGGCGGAAAAGCCGAGCGTTTTTTGACTAATCCTCAGTTGTGATAACTTCAACGATTTCGCCCATTTCGGAAAATACGGAGTAATCAATGTTCAGAACTTCGGCGGTTTCCGTATTTACGGTGATGATGCCGCCTTCGGTGAGATAGAAATCGTCCATATCGGTCATTCCGTTTACGATGGCGTCAAAGGCAAGGTCTGCTGTCTGAGTTCCCAGATCCGTGTAGTTTACGCCGCAGGTGGTGAAGGCGCCGTTGCGGACAAAGGAATCGGCTCCTGTGTAGTGGGGAATACCGGCCTTTGCCAGATCTTCATAGATAGCAAGCTCGGAGGCCATGATTACGTTGTCGGTAGGTGTGAAGATAGCATCTACGCCCTCTGCAATTAACGCGGAAGCGCAGGCGATTACTTCATCGCTGGTTGCGGCAGGCTGCTCGCTGTAGGAAATATTTTTGGCTTCCAGATATGCTTTTGCCTCTGCGATGGGAGTGGTGGAGTTTGCCTCGGACTGGGAGTAGAGAAGTCCTACCTTTTCAATGTCCGGGTTCTGTGCAAACATCATATCCAGGATAAAGCTTGTATTCAGTGCATCGCTTGTTCCGGTTACGTAGTCAATATCTACCAGCCCTGCTTCTGCCGGATCGGAAATTGCGGCGAAGACTACGGGGGTATTGGTATCCTTTGCGCAGGAAACCATGACCTGAGCGGCGAGGGTGGCGATTGGGATGATAGCGTCTACCTTGTCTGTGATAAGCTGATCGCCGATCTGCTTTAAGGTGGTCTGGTCGCCCTGGCCGGAATAGATCTCATGGGAAATGGTGATGCCTTTTTCAGAGGCGATGGCGTCAAGCCGGGCGGCGACTGCGTTTGCAATCTCATCCAGAGAGGCGTGATCCATTTGCTTAACAATTGCTATACTGTAGGAATCCTTGGAGCCTTCGGAGGAAGGAGTTTCGCTGTCTGCGTTTGTATCGGCAGGAGCATCCGCTGATTCCTCCGGTGCGGCAGGTTCTTCTGTTTTGCCGGAGCAGCCGAGCATGGAGCAGGCAAGTACGAAAGCACATCCAAGAGCCAGTAATTTTTTCATTGTCATCTTTTTCATAATTTTTTCTCCTTTTCTTTTACGAGGTTTTTTGATTGGGCGGCAGATGAGGAACCGTGTTTTGCCAAAATCGCGGTTCCGGGGAAATGTTTATCAGCGGTTTGCAGCCGGATAAAAAAACGCTCCTGCCCCTTATATGGGACAAAAGCGTAAACTTCTGCGATACCACCCAAATTGACATTTCTTAATGAAAATGTCCACTCGCTTACACGTACCATCATACGTGCCCCGATGGATAACGGGTGGGGTCCCGTCAGCCTCTACTGGAAGTTTTCCTTCCTTCGTTCAAAGCTGCCCTCCAAAGCCCATTCGCTGACTGCTTCACGCTCCCATCCCACCCCAGGGAACTCTCTGTAGATCTGCTTCTGCCAGTTACTCTTCTTCTTCACAGGTTTCACTTATATTGCGTTACAGGTATTATACGCACAGGAGACGGGATTTGTCAACAATTTTTTGAAAAAGGGAATTGTTGACAAATCTATGATAGAGAAAGAATATAAAAAGATGGTAGAAAGAAAAAAGATTTACAGGTATAATCAAATTATGAAAACCATACCGGCAGAGGAGTAGAAAATGGGATTATTTGAGAAAAAAATAGGAACCGTATTTTTGAAAGAAGACAGTGACGCCCAGGAATTTGTGAAAAAACTGGAGGAATTGAAGGAACGTTCTCAAGGGGAGCTTCGTTATAAAATCGAAAAGCAGATAAACATAGCAAATTATGGAATACTTGGAGAGAAAAATGTTGCATTTGAATTGAAAAACAGCGGAATGGACATGTATGTTCTCCACGATATCTATCTGGAATATGGAGAGATGTCCGCGCAGATTGATTATATCGTGGTCACGAGGAAGCATGTTTATGTGATTGAATGTAAAAATCTGATTGGAGATATTGAAATTGATAACAACGGCAATTTTATCAGAAGATTTGAATTGTTTGGCAAGCATGTAAGGGAGGGAATATATTCTCCTATTACGCAGAATGAACGCCATTTGCGCATTCTGAAGGAAATAAGAAAAGAAATGAAGAAAAATTTTCTGACAAAATATATGTTTGAGCAGGCATTTCAGAATACTTATAAATCAATTGTTGTACTGGCGAATCCCAAAACCTGTTTGAATGACAGTTTTGCCAAAAAAGAGGTAAGGGATCAGGTAATACGTGCGGATCAATTGATAGCTTACATAAAGAAAACGGATGCTTCTGATGAGGGAGGGAAATGGAGTAGTCAGGCCATAGAAGAGATTGCCCGGTTTTATTTGGGAAAATGTAAGCCGGCAAAGTCGGATTATGCTCAAAAATATGAGGAACTTCTGAAACTGGCAGATGAAAACGACGTAGCTTCCAATGATGAGAAGATACAGCCGGAAAGTAAAAAAGAAGTGTATGAAAAGCCGGATTCTGCGGAGGAAGAGCTTGTAAAAAGATTAAAAAAATTTAGATTGGATCAAAGCAGAAAAGAAGGAATCAAACCTTATTTTATATTTAATGATTCCCAAATGAGGGACTTAATAAGTAAGGGGCCTAAAAATAAAGAAGAGCTTCTCAATATTTCCGGCTTTGGTCCTAAGAAAGTGGAGAAGTACGGAGATGTAGTTTTAGAAATTATAAGCGGTGAGGTATCCGCTCATTAGACTGTAATTAAAGACGAATGCTTTGTGACAGTGTCCGCAGATATAGTATAGCGAGCATCGGATTGTATCAGCCACAAATCCAACCTTAAAGCTGTTCAAGAAAAGATAGAAGAATATTAATGGATATGCTATAATTCTTGTGTTGTCCAACCTACACCCGACAACGGGAGGAGGTGTTTACATGGAGTTAGTCATATCTTTTATAGTCGCTGTTGCGGCTGGTGTAGCCTGCCACTACATCATCAAATGGCTTGACAGTGACCGAAAGGACAACAAATAGCCTAGTGGGTGATTTGCCACTATAAAAGAAAAGAAGAATCCCCAAACTGTACGCTACTACGGTTTGGGGATTCGTTCTACGTTCACATGGAACTGTCATATCTTTTTGCCTATCGGCATTATAGCATATGCAAAGCCTTTTTTCAATATGCTTTTAGCAATCTAAAATTTATCCTTATTTGCTATCAACCAAGTATTAAAATACAAAAATGGCTTATTTTTTGACACTTTTTTAAATCTATACAAGCAACTGCCGATACCGGTTCACGCAGGCCAATATCTCCTGCCTCCGGGGACGGGCCAGGGAGGAACGGACATCGCCGTGCTCAAAGAGCCCTTCCAGCCCTTGATTATTCAGCAATGCTTCCAGCTGATCCGCAAGAGTCGGCATATTTTTCTTTCCGTCCATAACCTGCAATTGCAGAAACTTAAGGAGATAAGCCAGAGCCATAGTCTGCTCCCCGTCCCGAAGCTGTTCCAGATAGCGAAGCTCCACGGCATCCCGTCCCAGAAGCAGCTCATGGGTCCCCATAGCCTTAAGCTTCAGCCGGTCATCCCGCTTTACGGTAGCATTAGCCCTGGGACAGCGGTTGGCGGAGTAGGCCGGGAATTTATCCTGCTTAGTGGAAAATACGGGAAATGCCGCTGCAGCCTCCTTTGCACGCCCGGTAATATCGTAGGGCACATATTCCTTCATCTGCACCACCGTGTCAGCTACATGGAAATAGGAGCCGGAGCTTCCCGCCACAATCACGGAAGAAATACCGAAATCCTCATAAAGACTGCGAACCCGCTCAATAAAAGGGATAATCGGCTCTTCTTCCGGCGCCACAACCTGCTGCATCAGCTTATCACGAATCATAAAGTTGGTGGCGGAGGTATCCTCGTCAATCAGCAGAAGCGTGCTGCCGCTCTCCATGCTTTCCATCAGATTCGCGGCCTGGGAAGTACTGCCGCTGGCGTCCTCCGTAGAGAAATGCCGGGTATCCCTGCGCCCCGGAAGCTGACGGATAAAGGGGGAAATATCCACGCCCGTTACGCTTCTGCCATCCTCGGAGCGCAGCTTCCAGGCGCTTTCGTCCGTGATAACCAGTTCCCGGCCGTCGCCGCCGATGTGATTGTAGACGCCGTACTGGAGTGCCTGGAGCACCGTGGACTTTCCGTGATAGCCGCCGCCCACAAAAAGGGTAATGCCTTTGGGGATACCCATGCCCGTTACAGGACCGCGGTTGGGAAGGTCAAGTGTCACTTCCATAGAAGCCGGAGACTGAAAGGCCACGGCCTCCTGCATGGGGCGATCCGAAACGCCGCTCTGTCTGGGGAGAATGGAACCGTTTGCAAGAAAGGCGCAAAGCCCCAGAGCCGGAAGCTGCTCTCGGATATACTGTTGATCCTCACATAGCTCAATAGCGGCCTTTAAGCGGTTCTTGTTAATTTTCTGGAAATAGAGGCTGGCGTGAACACAGTCCGGCAGAATGTCGAAGAGCATTTTCTCAAGCTCCCGGGCGTCAATGGTCCGCCCTCTGGCCGGAAATCCCGCTTCAAAACGCAGAGTTACATTGCCCTCCCGAACCCGGCAGGCCGTGCGCTCCAGGACTTCCTGTCCGCAGCGCGAGGCGCCGAGAAGTCCGCTCTTACCCGAACCCTTGGCCTGCTTGCTTCCCGAAGAGAGCTGCGCGGCAAAGAGACGCGTCAGATGATCCTGCAGGGTAATGCGCTTGGGGTAGGTGTCATAGTACTCGGCGGGAAATCCTGCTTTTTTTCCCGATACAAGAACCGACAGCCGGGAGGGAGAGGCAAAAGGATCTCCCTGCACATGGTCAATGGAAAGGACAAAGCTTCCGAAGTCGTACTGTCCTCTTAGATCTTTATAAGCCGGATAGCTCCGGTGATCGATAGAGCGAAGATTCGCCCGCAAATCCTGTGATGATTTCATAAAGATATGCTCCTCGTCTTAAAATAAATTTGTATTGGTGAAAGGTCTCTGCATTTTATTGTAAATCAGAACAAAATTCCGGTCAATGAAAACATTGTTTTTTCAGATCCATGTTCGTATAATGAAATTGGAAAAGAACAAATGCAATATGTGAAAAGGAACCCTTCATGCAGACAAAGAGCACAAAAAAAGTAAAAATATGTAAGAAATCACGGCGGTTGCAACCCGAAGTTTACAAATTTCCAAGTGCACTTGGTGGTTGACAACCGAAAAAAAGCCTAAAATAAGCACATACCCAAGGGGATATGTACATGTACGGATATATGGAGCTTAAAAACAACAACGCTTGAAACAGTGTCAAAAGAAACAGAATGAAATATTTCGGAACTGGAGCGTATGGAACAGCAGGGAACAAACAGTACATAGAAGGATTTGCAAACGCACGGATTTGCGGCCGGAAATTCTTCTGCCTTAGGATATGCGGGATGTGCTGGTTGTACCTTATATAACTGGAATAGAAAGGATGGAAAATTATGATTTTGGCAGATAAAATAATTGCATTGCGAAAACAGCATGGATGGTCTCAGGAGGAGCTGGCCGGGCAGCTTGGAGTATCCCGGCAGGCGGTATCCAAGTGGGAGAGCACCGCGTCCATACCGGATCTGGAGCGGATTTTGAAAATGAGTGAAATTTTTCAGGTGAGTACGGACTACTTATTAAAAGAAGAGCTGGAAGAGATAGAAGTATCGGCGCCGACAGAGGCGGAGACGGACGAAGATTTAAGAAGCGTGTCCCTGGAGGAAGCGGACAATTTTATAGAACAGAAAAAACGCAATTGTTTTTCCACGGCACTCGCAATTGCGGCATATATTCTTTGCCCGGTGGTTTTGATTTTCCTTGCCGGCTATTCGGAGCTTGCCACGGCCCGGATTTCTGAGGATGCGGCTGGGGGAATCGGCCTTGTGGTTCTGCTTTTGATAGTAGGCGCAGCATCGGTTGTGGTTCTTCTAAACGACTCACGGCTGGAAAAATACGAGTATTTGAAAAAGGGGAAATTCCGTCTTCAATACGGTGTGGAGGGAATTGTCAGAAAGCGTCAGGAGGAAATGAGCACATTTTACCGGACCTGCCATGCAATCGGAACTTTTCTGTGCATAACATCCACCCTTCCTATTTTTCTTACCTTGTGCTTTACGGGAGACAATGACTTCTTTAGTGTAATTGCTGTGGACGTAACATTGCTGCTGGTGTCTATGGGAGTATTTTTATTTGTCTGGTCAGGGGAACAGTGGGAAGCCTGTCAGATTTTGCTTCGCGAGGGTGAATTTACAAAGGAAGAACAGTCGAAAAAGCCGATTTTTGTCATTTATTGGTGTGTGGTTACAGCTATTTATCTCGGCGTCAGCTTTTGGACCTTTGACTGGCGTAGAACCTGGATAATCTGGCCCTGCGCCGCCGTGCTGTCCGGGGCGCTCCATATGGTACTGCGGATGAAAAGAGAAGCAGGGAAGCATGGAGAGTAGCGCAGAAGCACAATGAGAAAATATAGACATACGGTGTCAGGTTTTGTATGATACAATAATAAAAACAAAAGCAGTCAGTCCGAGTTGCAAAAATCTGTAATCAGGGCGTTGCCGGTTACGAAGCGAACAGTAACATAAGGGCTGCAGGGAGGACACCGTATGGCATCTAAATTAGAATTTGTTGAGTATGTAGCCGATCAGCTGGGGGAAGCCGGTGAGATAACATACCGGAAAATGTTCGGAGAGTATGGGATCTACTGCAATGGAAAGTTTTTTGCAACTATTTGTGAGGATCAGTTGTTCTTTAAAATCACGGAGGGCGGAAGGAAGCTTTGGCCGGATCTGGAAGAGGGGATTCCCTATCATGGGGCCAAGCCGCATTTTCTCATTGAAGAGCTGGAGGATCGGGAACGTCTCGCCGAACTGGTGCAGGTAACTTGCCAGGAGCTTCCCATGCCGAAGCCGAAGAAAAAGAAGGGGGCGGCAGATGGAACGAAAAGCGCAAAGTAAGAAGCTGGATTATAAAAAGGAATTTCCCGACCTATATCTGCCCAAAAAGAAGCCGGTGCTGATTGAGGTGCCGAAGATGACATTTATCATGGTGAAGGGAAAGGGCAATCCCAATACCTCCGCCGCTTATGCCGATGCCCTGTCCCTTCTTTACGGACTGTCCTTTGGAATTAAGATGAATCTGAAATTCGACAAGGTGCCCGGGGATATCCGAAAGGGAATGTGTATGGAGGAAGGTTCTCCGGTTTCGGAGGGGAATTATACAGTGCCGCCCCTGGAAGGGCTTTGGTGGACAGAAGATAAGCAGACGGCCTTTGACGGACGGAAGCTTGTGAATAAGGAGGAGCTTCGCTGGTTCTCCATAATCCGCCAGCCGGACGAGGTGACGGAAGAGCTGTTTGCATGGGCGAAGGCGGAGCTTGGGAAGAAAAAGCCGGAGCTGGATACTTCGGCGGCGAAGCTCCTGACATATGAGGAAGGATTGTGCGCGCAGCTTCTTCATGTGGGACCTTATGACGACGAGCCTGCCTCGATTGAGGTATTGGAACGGTTTATTGAAGAGCAGGGCTTCGAAGGGGACTTTCGGATGGAAGAAGGGAACGTGCAAAAGGGACGGTATCACCATGAGATTTATTTGGGAGATCCCAGGAGGACGGCCCCGGAGCGGCTAAAGACCGTGGTTCGGCATCCGGTAAAGAAGAAAAATTAGCGCCGGTAAGGAAATAAGAATACCCTCAGCGGATAAGGAAAATATGGTTCTTATCTGCTGAGGGTACTGTCGTTGTTCCGATGTTACTGTCAGGAAAGCGCACGGAAAGGCAGGAAAATGTAAAAGGGCGGTGCTATACTGGGTGGCAGATGGAAGGAAGCGGTTTTGGATACGGAGGAGTATATGGATTGGATTACGGGCCTGCAAAGGGCAATTGATTATGTGGAGGATCACCTGACGGAAGAACTGGATTACATGGAGATTGCTGTTCAGGCGGCATCTTCCAGCTTTCATTTTCAAAGAGTTTTCGGGATTCTGTGCGGCTGTACACTGGGCGAGTATATCAGGAACCGGCGGCTCACTCTTGCGGGAGGCGAGCTTGCGGCTACGGACATGAAGGTGCTGGACGCAGCGCTGAAATATGGTTATGACAGCCCGGAAAGCTTCTGCAGAGCTTTCACAAAATTCCACGGCATTACACCCTCTGCGGCCAAGGCAGGCGGCGCGGGTCTTCGGTCCTTCTCCAGACTTTCCATCAAGCTTGTATTAGAAGGAGGAACAATGATGAATTACAGAATTGAAAAGCATGATACCCTTAAAATCCTGGCAAAAACCTGGACGCTGGACGGCAAGAAGGAACATTTGCAGAAGGATATTTCAGAACTTTGGGCAAAATGTGCAAAAGACGGTACAATGGCACTGCTGGCAAAGGGAATGGCGCCTAAGGTTATTTTCGGTATGGCAGGGATCTGTCTTGATAATCCCCAGGAGGGAGAGTTTGTGTATGCGATTGGAAGAGAGTATACAGGAGGCGAGGTTCCAAAAGGGCTGACTGTGGTAGAACTGCCTGCGGCTGACTGGGTGGCATTTTCGGAGGAAGGGCGTATGCCGGATGCATTTGACGGACTGTGGAAGCGGATTTACACGGAATTTTTCCCGGCAAGCAGCTACGAGCCGGCCAATGGACCGACGATAGAGGTGTACCCCGACGATGATGTGTACCGGGAGGACTATCGCTTTGAAATCTGGATGGCGGTAAAAAAGAAAAAATAATTTAAAAAAACCCTTGACTTTGACGCAGCGTCAACAAGTATGATGAATTTGTCCGAAGGGGAAAGGAGGAAGAAGCATGAGATACGGAATACGGGAATTATCAGAGCTTGCAGGTGTGAGTGCACGCACGCTTCGCTACTATGATGAGATAGGGCTTTTAAAGCCTCTGTTTGTAAATGAGGCCGGCTACCGCTTTTATGGAGAAGAGGAAGCGGAGCTTTTGCAGCAAATCCTCTTTTACCGGGAGCGCGGGTTTGGCCTAAAGCAGATTGGGGAGATTTTGAAGAAAAAGGACTTTGATGCGGAACAGGCGCTGAAAGAACACCTGGCCGATCTGGAGGCCCGAAGAGATCAGCTTGATGCCTTAATTCGGACAGTAAAGAATACGATTTTGTCAAAGAAAGGGGAATATAAAATGAGTGACAAAGAAAAATTTGAGGCGCTCAAGGAGAGGGCCATAAAGGAAAACGAAGCACAGTACGGCGCGGAAATCCGTGAAAAGTACGGGGAGGACTGCGTGGAGGCATCCAATGAAAAAGTGAAAGGCATGGCACAGGAAGAATGGGAGCAGTTTCAAGGGCTTGAAAAAGAGATTTTGAAGCAGTTGAAGGAAAATGTATTAGCTAAAATCAGTTTTGATCAAGAAAAAGTCAAAGAATTGGTGCTCCTGCATAAGAAATGGCTGTGCATGACGTGGCCGAAGTATTCGGCTGAGGCCCACAAGGGCGTTGCGGCAATGTACGTGGCCGATGAGCGGTTCCGGCAGTATTATGACAGAGAAGTGCAGGGATGTGGGGAGTTTTTAAAGCAGGCTGTTGATTACTGGGCAGACCGGCTGTAAAATAGTTTGAAGGCAAGAGAATTAAAACTAAGAAATCATACTTTCGGTGTGCAGGGAAACACTGAGGGCAGGTATGCCGGCTGACAAGCCGGCATATTTTGATATCCTTGTCTTCTATATAAGAAACAATATTTTTTATAAATTTCCTCTTGACCCTAACGGAACGTCATAGGATAAAGTAGACTTATCAAAATCAGAAGGCAGGGCTGTGATAATGAGAACAGTAAAAGAGATTTCCAATCTGACAGGTATCAGTGTGCGCACACTTCATTATTACCACGAGATCGGGCTGCTGCCGCCCACAGAGATTAGTGAGGCGGGCTACCGGCTTTATGACGATAAGGCACTGGAAATTCTGCGGCAGATCTTATTTTTCCGGGAGTTTGATATGCCCTTAAAGGAGATTCGGAAAATACTTCAAAGCCCTGATTTTGACAGAGAGACAATATTAAGAAGTCAGAAAAGGATGCTGGAGATGAAGAAGGAACGTTTAAACCGTATGATTGCCAGCATCGACGACATTCTGAAAGGAGAGGAAGCAATGGATTTTACAGTGTTCGGTACACAGGATATCGAGGAGATTTGCAGCGCGGCCTTTGCCAATATGTCCGGGGAGCAGCAGAAAATCGCTGCGGAGCAGTACGGCGGCGAGGAAGCGTTTCAAAAGCATCTTGCGGAGTCTATGTCCACGGAGCAGGCGCAGAAAACAATGTCTAAAATGCTGGAATGGTATGGAGATAAGGAAACCTATATGGACGTGGCCACCCATCCCTTAAGCGCACAGGTTACGGAAGCTTACGGAAAGCGGTTTGAGTCCATCCGCAAAAAGCTTGCCGCAAAACGGGGAACAGATGTCCGTTCCTTTGAGGTGAAGGAGATTGTAGGGGAGTTTGAGTTTGTGGCGAAGCAGCTTTTCAGGCTGAAGCATATGGAAGGCTTTATGCTGGAGATGGCGGCGGATTACCGGACAAATGAGGCCCTTCGGCAGCAGATGGATCAGACGGAGGGAGAGGGAACGGCAGATTATCTGGCGGAGGCATTGGAAGCATTTTATAAGAAATAACAGTGAACAGGGCGGCCTTATTTTGCGGCGGCCCTGTTCAGCTTTGTCTGCCATTTTCCGCTGCGGTATTCCGTAAAAGAGATCAAGAAGTTTACCAGCCATCCCAAGGGCACCGCATACCATACCATAGCAATGCCGAACCGGGGAGCCATAGTGATCGCGAATATGACACGCAGCGACAGATTGGCAAGGTTGGCGACGGTGAACATCTTCATATCGGCGGCACCCCGGAGAAGGCCGTCCGTACACATTTTAAGGCCGATAAGGGCGAAGAAGAATCCGATAAATCTCAGGTAGCTGCTTCCCGTTTCCAGAGCAAGCTTTGTGCCGTCGCTTCCGAGAAAGGAGGCAATGATGGGAAAATGAAAGAACTCTAAGGCCAGACAGAGAAGCAGGGCAAAAAGGGCTACCAGGCGGAGGGCTGCGTGATAGCCTTTTACTACACGATCCTTTTGATTAGCCCCCATATTTTGTGCGGTGTAGGAGGACATGGCATTGCCCAGGGCGGCCATAGGGACGATGCAGATACTCTCCACACGCATTCCGGCGGAGAAGCCTGCCAGCATCTGCGGGCCGAAGCTGTTGACCACGGATTGAACCAGCATCATACCGATGGACACGGTGGATTGCTGGAAAATGGATGGAAGAGCCACACGGCACATGGTTAAAAGCTCTTCTGCACTGTAAAATCTGCGAATAAATCGCGAAATGGACGAATATTTTTTGGAATGAACGGTAGGAATGGAGTTTCTGGTATCATAGTCTCCGGAAGATCCGGGATATCCCCGCAGCTCCCGAAAAAAAATGAAAAAGGACAGCAAAGCCGAAATCCCCTGAGCAATCAGCGTAGCCCAAGCCACTCCAGCGATTCCAAGTCCCAGAGAGCGCACCAGATAAATATCCAGCACAATATTAAAAACAGAAGAGAAGATCAGCAGATATAACGGAATCCTGGACCGCCCCAGTGCATTGAACATAGAAGATAGCACATTGTACATAAAAAGAAAGGGCAGCCCCATAAAATAAATATTCAGATATTCCACCGCCATATCAAGAATATCCGCCGGCGTCTTTAAAAACACCATAAACTCCCGCCCCATAAAAAGCCCCAGCCCTGCTAAGGCCAGACTGATGCCCAAAAAAGTAAGAAGAGCCGTAGAAATCGACTTTTTCATACGTCCGTATTCCTGAGCGCCGAAATACCGGCTGGTAAGCACGGAAGCCCCTACGCCGCCCCCGATAGCCACGCAGATAAATACATTCGTAAGAGAATAAGAAGCTCCCACGGCAGCCAGGGCATTTTCACTCACATAGCGGCCCACCACCATAGAGTCGGCCATTGTATAAAACTGCTGAAACAGATTCCCGATGATCATCGGCAGCGCAAACAAAAACAAGGCACGCAAAGGGCGTTCCTTCAATAAATAATCTTTTTCCATTATCCTAATCTCCGGCTTTATAGTTAAAGCTTATCATTCTGTCATAAGGTTTAGAACCGTAGCTTAGAACCATTTGCTAAGTCTTAAGCTTCGTACAAAAAAGCAGTCTGCTTTTATCATATCCAAAACAAAGCAAAATGCAACATGAAAATTGAAGAGCAGCAAAGGGACCGCACATAACGGTTTGCTCCGTGATCGGCAGCGACTATACAACAGTTTTCAGGAAAATCAACAGGAGTATAGTCGTTTTATACGTAGAGAAACCGGTTTATTCATGATACAATGTACAGGTTACATAAAATGACACGTATTTTTTCCTAACAGCTAGGAAATTATGTGGAAAATAAAGGAGGTGAGTTTATGTATAATAAAGCCATGCAAATGAGACAGAAAAAAATTCTTCAAATTTTAAAAGAGAAAAAGGATTGGATCACAGGGAAGGAGCTGTCAACGATTCTCAGCGTTTCGGACCGGACCATCCGCAGCGACATGGAGCAGCTTGGAAAGACCTACAAGGGCATTATAGAATCCAGCGTGCGCTATGGCTACCGGATCAATGAGGATGTTTCGGAAGAAAGCGATTTGGAGCAAAGGGAGCATATCCCCCAGACCTCCGAGGAACGATGCAAATACATCATCGAAAAACTGCTTTTAAACAAACGGAAATTAAACATTTTTGATCTCCAGTATGACATTTACGTAAGTGAATTTACCATCAAAAATGATATGAAAAAGATTTCCGAAATGCTGGAAAAATACGACGGCGTGGAGTTGGTCAAAACAGGCAGCCACATTTATCTAAAAGGGAGTGAGGAAAGCAAACGGTTTGTTTACAAGGACTTACTTGCCAATGAGACCAAAGGAAACTTCATCAACCTGAATAAAATTGATGAGCTTTTCCCCAATTTTGATCTGATAAAGGTAAAAAATATCCTGGAAGAAATCCTGGAGAAATACGGTTACCGGGTGCGGGAGGAAACCTTCCCCATGCTCATGATACACGTAGGCGTGTCCATTCAGAGAATGATGAACTACAACTATGTGGAGACTAACCGTTACCGCTGTGAAATAAGGGACACTCCGGAATATAAGATTGCGATGGAGTTTTTCACAAGGGTGACAGCAACACTTTCCTTTGAGCTGAATGAGAATGAGGTTGTCTTATTTGCAAATCTGCTGATCGGAAGGCAGAGAAGCACCCTGTTTGAGAAGGAAGATTATCTGGTACAGGCAGAGGAGCTGATGCTGAAAATCGTAAGCATGGCCCGGCAGAGGTATGACATTGATTTTTCGGCGGATATGCTCTTTAAGGACGGTCTGGTACTGCACCTTCAGAATCTTCTGGAGCGGATACAGCTGGGAGCGGTTGTTTCCAATATCTGTCTGCCGGAAATCAAAAAGACCTATCCGATGGTATTTGAGATGAGCGTGTTCGTCGGGCACATCATCGAGGAATATATGGAGACCTCGGTTTCGGAGGATGAGATTGGCTTTCTGGCCATTCACCTGGGCGCGGCTTATGACCGGCTGAACATCAAATATTACTATCATGTGGTTTTGATTCAGCCCAACAGCAACACCATGTCGGGGGCATGCAGCGATAAGATACTGGAGCGTTTCGGAGAGCGTATCGTCATTGATACCATTTTGAATTATTACGAGGCGCCGGTGATAGAAAGCCTGAACCCGGATTTGATTATCTCCACCATACCGCTGACCCACAAGCTGGATATACCAACAATTGTCATCAGCATGTTTGTGAATACCAGTGATGAGTATAAAATTTTCAAGGCCATTACGGACCTGGATAAGCACCATTACAAAACGGAATTTAACAACTTTATCAAGTGTCTGATTCTGGAGGATTACTACTATTACAATCTGGACTGCGACACTTATGAGGAAGTTATCACCCGTATGTGCGACCGCATGTATGAGGGCGGCCGGGTGGACGAAACCTTTAAGAAATCCACCTTTGACCGGGAGAAGATGGCGTACACCTCATTCAGCTACGGCTATGCCATTCCCCATGCGCTGAACTACTCGGCCATTCAGTCTACCATGAGCATTGCCATTTTGAAAAAGCCGGTTCAGTGGGGAGATTACCAGGTTCATCTGGTGCTGCTTCTGGCTATCCGGGATGATGAGAAGGAGCTTTTAAAGATTTTCTTTGACTGGTTCGGGAATATCTGCGACGATACGCTTCTTCTGTCCAGAATCCGGGAGGCGAAAACAGCCAAAGCCTTTGTAGAATTGATAGAATAGTCCAGCTAAGAAATGTCAAGTGTTTTTGAAAAAGATTTGTTGCTGGATGGTAAAGTCGCAAAGTTCCTCTCATTACAGGTGCATCGAAGTGACTTTACCCTTTAGAGCTGTCGCGCAGCGACTTTAAATAGGAGGTTGAAATGAAGGGAAAAAAGAAGCCTGAACCCGCTTATGTACCGGCCCCGTGGAGCCGAAGAGGATTTGCCTATCTTCTTGACGGGTATCTTGGTTCGGCTTTCAGTGTGATTCCGGTAGGGCTTTTGTGGAATATGCTCACGGAAGAGGTAGTTATCAATACGGATTTAACCCTTTTTGACGCCCCCTACGGATGGCTTGCAGGATTTTTGGGCCTGGTATTCGGAGCCGTTTACTACTATGTGATTCCCATGTGGGTATGGAAAGGGCAGACCCTTGGGAAAAGACTTATGAACCTTCGCATCGTGGGGGAGGACAACAATCCCCTGCCGGCAGGCCGTCTTGCCGTGAGACAGCTTGCGGGAGTGATGCTTTTGGAGGGAGCCTTTCTGCTCACCGGCCAGTATGCGGTACAGATGCTTACCATGCTGACCCTGGGCGCAGCGGGAAAGGCGCTGAATTATCTGCTGTTTGGCGTATTTATAGTGTCTGTGTGGCTTGCATACCGCGACGGAAAAGCGGCGCATGACATTTGGGCCGGCAGTAAGGTAATCGACAATAAATAATTCATACAGAACTGGAATGGAGGACGGGATTTATGGAAGAAATGGAATTGATCTGTTTTAAGATCATCTCTGCGGTAGGAGAGGCAAAGAGCGACTACATCTCCGCACTGGAAGCTGCCAAGAAGGGCGACTTTGAGAAGGCGGAAGAGGCAATGAAGCATGGCGATTCCTGCTATGTAAACGGACACAAGGAGCATGCGGAATTAATCACCAAGGAAGCAAGCGGCGAAAAGACAGAAGTATGCCTGCTTCTGATGCATGCGGAGGATCAGCTGATGGCTGCGGAGACAATTAAGTTACTGGCTTCCGAGCTGATAGAGCTTTATAAAAAGTAAAGAAAAAAGGATAGAAAGGAGGAAAATGACCATGAAGCGATTCTATTTATTCTGTAATGCAGGAATGTCAACCAGCCTTCTTGCAAGCAAAATGCAGAAAACGGCGGACGCCCATGAGCTTCCCATTGAGATCAAGGCATTCTCAGACACACATATGAGTGATGTTGTCAGTGAGTTCAATCCGGAAGTAATTCTCTTGGGACCTCAGGTGAAGCACCTGTTTGATAAGGTAAACGAGCGTTACGGCCAGGATCACATCGTTGCTGTGATCGACAGCACCGACTATGGCAACATGGACGGTGAAAGAGTACTAAAGAAAGCAATGAAGCTTTACAAAGAAAGTAGAGGGAAATAAGTTATGATGCAAAAACTTGAGAAGTTCTTGATGCCCGTTGCAAACGCGCTGTCCAAGAACAAGGTACTGTCTGCGATCCGCGACGGTTTTCTGATTACGGTTCCCATCACCATTGTGGGTTCCATTTTCCTGCTGATTGCCAACTTCCCCCTGGAGGGCTTCCTGAATATGATGACCTCCATCTTCGGGGCCGGCTGGGATGCATACCTGGGAAGAGTATCCGCTATCGCCTTTGACTGCGTGGCGCTTCTGGGTGTATTGAGTATCGGTTACTGCTATGCAAGAGAAAAGGGACTGGAGAATCGAATCGGCGGTGCTGTGGTAGCACTGGTATGCTTTTTGATTATTACGCCCCAGAAGACATTAGTGGAAGTGGAGGGCGCAGCAGAGGCCGCATCCTTCAGCGGATTCCAGTTTACCTTCCTGGGAACGGCCGGAATGTTCCTGGCCATGATTACGGCGATTCTGTCAGTTGAGATTTACGCATGGGCCATCCGCAAAAAGCTTGTGATTAAGATGCCCGACGGCGTGCCGCCTGCAGTTATGGAATCCTTTGCTTCCCTGATTCCTTCCGCAATTGCGATGACCGTATTCTTTGTAGTAGGTATTATTTTCGACCATACTTCATTTGAGTATGTACATTACTTTATTTACCGGGTACTCCAGGCGCCTCTGGTGGGACTTGGCAGATTGTCCGGATTTGAGGTAATCTATCAGTTCTTGTCCACGCTGTTCTGGTTCTTCGGTATCAACGGACCGGCTGTAACCAACACCATTTTCAGCCCCATCCATAAGGTACTGACTGTGGAGAACTATGAGGCAGCTCAGGCAGGACTTGAGATGACCAACATCTTTACGGCAGGCTTCTCCGATTTCTTCTGCAATTTCGGAGGCGGCGGATCGACCCTGGGTCTTGTTATTATGATGGCATTCCTTGGAAAATCCAACCGTATGAAGACTTTAGGAAAGCTGTCCCTGCCGGCCGGTATCTTCGGTATCAACGAGCCGTTGATTTTCGGTCTTCCGATTGTATTGAACCCGCTGATGGCAATTCCTTTCATCCTTGCGCCGGTTGCAAATACGATTATCGGATATCTGGCTACGGTAACGGGTATTATGCCGATTACCTTGGGCGTGCAGCTTCCCTGGACCTGTCCCATCATCTTCTCGGGATTCCTGGTGACCGGTTCCTTCATGGGTTCTGTTGTCCAGATTGTGCAGCTTGCGGTGGATATTCTTATCTACTATCCGTTCTTCAGGCTGCTTGACAAGCGCTATGTGGACGATGAGAGCAAGACGAGCAATAAGACTGACGAATTGGATGATTTGTCCTTTGACGACCTGGAGTTTGACTGAGAAAATATAGCTACATAAAAAAGGAAAGGGCTGTCGTGAGGGCAGCCCTGACAAAAAACAGTATTATCAGTTGGACGGTAAAGTCGCAAAGACACACGAGAGGAACTTTTATGAGTGTCCTTTCGAATAAAAGTTTCTCTCACTACAAGTGTGTCGAAGTGACTTTACCCTTTAGTGCTGTCGCGCAGCGACTATAAATAGGAGGCAGAGTATGAATATCGTATTAATTTTTGATCAGGGTCTGGCAGGAGCCGGAGGGAAGTCCAATCCCAACGTGGGACTGACGGCCGTAAAAGGCGGAATCGGCTCAGCCTTAATGATGGAGTCCCATCTGGAGAAGATTGGAGCCAAGGTAGCGGCTACTCTCTACTGCGGCAACGAATACTTTCTGAACAACCAGGAAGAGGTTGTGACAAAGATGACGGCTATGGTAAAGAAGGTAAAACCGGACTTCGTGGTATGCGGTCCCTGTTTTAACTTCCCTGACTACGCGAAAATGGCAGCTATGATTTCAACCTCTATCCTGGAGAAAACGGAAATCAAGTCCTGTGCCATGATGTCAGTGGAAAACGGAGAGACCATTGAGCTTTACAAGGACAAGACGCCTATTGTAAAGATGCCGAAAAAGGGCGGAACCGGATTAAATGACAGCTTTTCGGATCTCTGCGATCTGATTAAGGGAACGGTTGAATCCTCTTCTGATTTGGAAGATATCAAGAAGCGTGTCTGCTATTAAGAATAGAAATGTGGTGAAAGGGGCTGTTGCAAAATAGGCCATCAGCCATTTCCGATAATCGGAAAAGTCTGCTGTCTTATTTTGCGGCAGCCCTTTTAAAAGGAGAAATATGAATACAGAAAGATTGAAAACCTTATGTAACAGCTTTGGAGTCAGCAGCGGGGAGCAGGCGGCGGCCAAAATTCTCCGGGAGAGCTGTAAGCCTCTGTGCGATGAGTTAAAGTATGACCGCCTCGGCTCGGTATTTGCCGTAAAAAAATCAAAAAACCCTAAGGCGGCAACGCTTATGATTGCCTCCCCTCTGGATGAAGTGGGACTGATGATTTCCGAGGTGAAAAAGGACGGAACCCTGGCTTTTATTCCTCTGGAGAGTATTGCCCTTAGTTCCCTGCTGCATCAGCGCGTGCGGATTCTGACCAGAGAGGACACGTTTATTGACGGCGTCATCGGCATGGACAAAAAGGCTCTGGAGGACTCCTGCGAGATCAAGAGCGCGGAGGATCTCTTTATCACCTGCGGTTTAAGCGGCGATGAGGCAAAGGAGCGGATTCATCCGGGAGACCTGGCAGGCTATGCAGGCACTTTTGGAGAGCAGGACGGGACTGCGATAGCAAAGGCCCTGTTTCCGCGGGTGCTGAATGAAGTTACCCTGGAGCTTTTGGAGAAATTGAAGGATACGGAGCTTGATTTTCATTTGGCAGCAGGCGGCGTTGCCCAGTCTGTCATCGGATACCGGGGGACTAAGACAGCGACCTGTGTGATACGGCCGGATGCAGCCATTGCGCTTACGGCATTTGATACGGCGAAAAGGAAGGTTCAGTTGGGAGATAAGGTGATTCTGGGCTATTATGATCGCCAGATGCTTCCCGCCCAGGCGCTTCTTCGGGATTTGGCCGGACAGACGGAGACAAAGGAATATTTCGGACTTTTGGGAAATGACGGGTCCTTTATCCATAAGACTTTAAAGGGAACCCCCAGTATCAGCGTCGGCATTGCTGTGGACCATCTGGGAAGCGCAAATGAAATCTGTAAGATCAGTGATGCGGATGCCCTGACGGATGCGTTGGCTTCTTATCTGCGTACCTTGGACTCGGAGAAAATTATGGGATTTGGAATGGGTGACAGGCATGGTTGATTTGGAAAAAATGGAACGGATTTGCGGAGCGCCGGGTATTTCCTCCTTTGAGCAGGAGATTGGATGTATTTTGGAGGAGGAGTACAGGGGCTTTGGCCTGAATTGCAGAAAGGACGGTCTTGGGAGCGTCATTGCCGCAAAGTGCGAAGACAGGCCGGGACCGAAAATGATGATTGCCGCCCATATGGACGAGGTTGGATTTATGGTAGAGGCCATTGACGAGCAGGGCTTTCTAAGGCTGCGTCCGGTGGGGAGCTGGTGGAGCCATCTTGTTCTGGGACAGTGGTATACGGTTGTCACAAGGGAAAATGGGTCTTATCCGGCTTTGATGGGAAGTATGGCCACCCACGGGCTGCCTGCCAAGATTCGGGACAAGACGGTTTCTATGGAGGATATATATCTGGATCTGGGAGTGGAGAACCGGGAGGAGGTTCTTTCTCTGGGGATTGCTGTGGGAGATATGGTAGTGCCCTGGACTCATTTTGAGGTGATGCGGAATCCAAAATATGTGTCCTGCAAGGCATTTGACGACCGGATTGGAAATTATATTATGCTGGAAGCGGCTAAGCGGCTTCGGGATGAGGTTCATACGCCTCTGTATCTGGCGAATACCGTTCAGGAGGAGCCGGGGCTTCGGGGAGCGAGAACGGCGGTGGAATGGGTGCATCCTGATATTGCATTTGCGATTGATACCACACTTGCCGGGGATACGCCTGCCAATCACAATATCTGCTCTCTGGGGAAGGGCGTGGTGCTGTCTATGATTGATTCCAATTCCATTGCTCCCAGAAAATTGGTGCGGTATGTGGAAGGGATTTGCAGGAAGCATGGGATTGACCATCAGTATGCGGTATTCAACAAGGGCGGAACGGATTCGGGGAATATTCATAAGGCTTTTGACGGTGTTATCAATATGACGCTCTCGATTCCGATTCGGTATATGCATACGAATCACAGTATGATCCATACGGATGATGTGGAGGCTTGCATTCGGCTTGTTTGTGAGCTGGCGAAGGATATGAGCGGGGAGATTTTTGAAAGTATATTATAAACGGCGGAACCGAAACAGAGATATTTTCAGGGAGCATAAATCAATGTGCTGATGCAAGAATTTGCGGCCGGGAAATGATTTGATGAAGGTGTATCAGGAAGAATGTTACGGAACGGAATAGGAGAGTGATATAGATGTATGGTATTATAGCGACCTGGCGGATGGCCAAGGAAGGGATTGAGCTTGCGGATGAGATGCTGAAGAAGGGGGAGACCTCCGGCAAGGCGATTGAGACGGCTATTAAGGCGGTGGAGGATTTTCCGTATTATAAATCGGTTGGTTACGGCGGTCTGCCAAATGAGGAGCAGATTGTGGAGCTTGATGCCGGTTATATGGATGGGGATACGATGAGTGTCGGCGCTCTGGGGGCGATTAAAGATTTTGCCAATCCCATCAGTATTGCGAAGAAGCTCAGTGAGGAAAAGGTGAATAATGTTCTGGTAGGTGCGGGGGCGGAAAAGTACGCACGGGAAATGCAGTTTGAGGAGAAGGAAATGCTCACGGACAGGGCGAAGGCTTTTTACCGTAAGCGGAAGAAGGAGATGGATCAGGAGCTGAAACCTTATGATGGTCATGATACGGTGGGAATGGTTTGTCTGGATACTTCCGGGACGGTGACGGCAGCTACCAGTACAAGCGGGCTTTTTATGAAGCGAAGCGGACGTGTGGGGGATTCTCCGATTGTAGGCTCCGGATTTTATGCGGATTCTGAGGTCGGCGGAGCTACGGCTACCGGGCTTGGAGAAGACCTGATGAAAGGGTGTATTTCTTATGAGATTGTGCGGTTGATGAAGGAAGGGATGTCGCCTCAGGAGGCTTGTGAGAAGGCGGTGACGGATCTGGATCGGAGGCTTAGGGAAAAACGCGGGGAGGCCGGGGATCTTTCGGTGGTGGCTATGAACTGTAAAGGGGAGTTTGGGTGTGCTACCAATATTGGAGGGTTTTCGTTTAGTGTGGCTGCGGAAGGACTGGAGCCGGTTGTTTATCTTGTTACCAGGGAAGAGGATGGGCGTTGTAGTTTTAAGGAAGCGGATCAGGAGTGGCTTGAGGAATATATGCGGGTGAGGATGGCGCCTGTTGTGGAGTAGGTGGTAGGTTGTGAGGCTGTCGCAGAATCAGCCGGCAGGCTTTTCCGATATCCAGTGTCCGGCTATTCGCGCACACTCTGTCTGCTATGGACGAACATTGCCTCATTCCGCACATCCTCCGCAAGCAACCACCAAGGCAATGTACGGTCAGAGCAGACAGAGTGTGCGTGAATCGTCCGAACACAGGATATGGAAATGGCTGGCG
>OFGA01000613.1_pt1 | contig 28293 bp, 21 predicted proteins | sample 1521471 | NCBI WGS metagenome assembly OFGA01 (sample SAMEA3504086, study PRJEB24116) | mouse gut metagenome | biome: mouse gut; feature: mouse-associated habitat; material: faeces | place: Denmark | collected 2011 | reverse complement strand
GATTGGATACCTAAATTTTACCATAGATAGAGGTCTTTTTCTATTCACTAAATAAGTGAAAAGCAATATTCAATTAAAATACAGTAACTGTGCGGGTTTCAGCAGTTAATGCTGTTATTCCGTGAATAATTCAGGTATAAAGATATTTATAAAATACTTTTTTATACTCCCACATTACCCACATTCCCACAAATAATAAAATATAAAGAAAATACGCATGATTACGCCATTCCTGATGTAGTGCTATAAATAATTTGTGGGAAACGGGCTTCCCACATTTCCCACACGTAGACCATATATCAGGCATTGCCTTCTTAATCTGCTTTGTATGCCATAGCATCTGCGTACATTAACACCTGTTTTGAAATACTGAACCATAAGAGATTTTTAGTAATCAGGAGAATTAAATTTTAATATCCTCTATTTGCTGCCGTGACAATCCTGTAAGTTTCATTATATCATCAACAGACATATTCATCTTTAACGCATTACGGGCGATTTCAATATCTCTTTCCTTCCTTGCATTATGCAATGCCTGTGCTTCGTCATGCCTTGCTTTTGCACGGAGCCTCTCTTTTTCACGAAACTCTGATGAAGCAGTAATCGTATAATAAGCATTGATCGCCTGACTCATAACCGGCACCTCCATCTCTTTAATCTTCTCCAGTTCTTCTTCTGTTTCCGCTTTGAACAGGGAAAGCCACAACAGCAGCATGTCACCATCACTTACATCGGCTGGCAGTTTGGGAAGTTCAAAGAAATGGAATCCCATTTTATCTGACAGCAGTGTATGGCGTGTGGTTTCCAGTGGCTGGTAGAAGGAATGGTATTCTTCACATTCAAACAGCGGAAAATCTATAATACTGATAACGATTGTCCGTGGCAGGGCAGAATAGTCCTGCCCGGCGGGCAATGCAGATGAAAACTCCCTCGCCCAGTAATACATGACCCTCTCCGGGTAATCCCCCTCATTGCAAACCTGTACTTCCAAATCCACACGCTGGCCGTTCACGGTCATGTTGATATCCAGCCTGCAGAATTTGTCCCCAAGATTCTCAGGCGGCATTTCCGGGTTTCGTATCACGAACTGCCCGATACCTTCCAACGGTATTCCAAGCAGGTCTGCCACCAGTTTCTTTAAAAGTTCCGGATACTGCACAAACAGCATTTTGAACAAAGTATCCGTCTTAAACGTATATGCAAGCTTTCGCATGGCTTCATCTCCCTTAAATGTTATAGTTCCCTATATGAGATAGTATATCATATTGGATAATTGATTTCCATAAAGATTTTTGCAGTGTTTCCAGTATCCCAGGATACCGTAGAGCAGAGTGGCGGCTTTCGCCGCCGCCACTTCCCATGCACATGGTTATGCTGTTTCTGGCTGTTTCCCGCCGATGTTTAACTCCGCATCCAGTTCTGCCAGACGTGCGGATTTTAAGCGCAGTTCTTCTTCCTGCGGAAACGGTTTGCCGACTTCTGCTTTTGCTGCTTCCTGCTGCTGGAACAGGTTAGACAGATCGGTTTGCCAGCTCTCCAGATTTTCCGGAAGCTTTGTAAGGGCGTTGTCAATACGGGTGATACTGCCGCGCGCATCTTCTCCAAGCTCGACTTTGTAGGAGACAGCACCTTTCAGGGTTAATTTATGGGTAAAGCTACTGAACTTCACGGATAAGGAGAAGCCTCTGTAGCTGCCTATATTGACTGGCTCTGTTTCGGTGATTTCCTGACAGGCATCCAGAAGTGCAGTACCGGCCTCCGCTTTGTCGGTGTAGGTTGTGCCTTGTATCTCCATACCTGCAAATCCATCTGCCGGGTGTGGGTGCTGCTGTAAGGTCTGGATATCAGATTGCAGGCCCGCGATATAGCCCTGTGCTTCCTGTATCTGCTCCGGAAAATATTTTAAAATATTATCTTCCATCTGGTACTGGTTGCTGTTATAATTGGCTTTAAGGATTTTAAGGCGGGATACGTCAAGATCCAGATCCATACGCTCTTTAATCCGGGGATCGCCTGCACATAAAGCTTTGACCTCTGCAAAGGATAATACGCTTTCGTCAACGTCTTCACAGCTACGCACCGGGGATTTGCTGGTCATAATCTGTGAGATGAATTTTTGTTTATTTTCCAAAGTCTGCCACAGGTATGCATCGAAGGTTCCGTTAGTGACGTATCTATAGATATGTACCTTTTCATTCTGATTCCCACGCCGCACGATTCGCCCGGAGCGCTGAATCAGATCCCGCGGCCTCCAAGGTGCCTCCAGATCGTGCGACGCAATAAGCCTGTCTTGCACGTTGGTCCCAGCGCCCATCTTTTGCGTGCTGCCAATCAGGACACGCACCTGCCCGCTGCGTACTTTTGCGAACAGCTCTTTTTTCTGGATGTCTGTTTTGGCTTCGTGTATAAAGACAACCTGCTCCGGCTTCATACCGCCAGCAATGAGCTTTTTGCGGATATCGTCATACACGTTTACGAAACCTGTTCCTTCTTCGGATGTGCCTGCAGACGGCGTGGAAACGTCACAGAAAATCAGTTGTGTAAGCTTTTCAGAATCGCCTTCACGCCAGTGTTTCAGCACGTTTGCGACACACATATTAACCTTCGTGCTTGGCTCGTCCGGGAGCAGTGGGTTGATGATACGCTGGTCAAGCCCCAGCTTGCGTCCGTCGGACGTTATCTTTAACATGTTGTCGATATGTGAGTCGAGACCGCTGTGTACCTTTTCCGCACGTTTTGACAGCTCCTTCACCATTTCCTGTTGGTGCTGTGTCGGCTCGGACACGATATTATGGTACTCCACCTCTGGTGTTGGAAGATTCAACTGGTCGGCAGTCTTGATGTCCGCCACTTCCTTGAAAACCTGCATCAGCTCAGGAAGGTTGAAGAACTTGGCGAAGCGGGTTCTGGCACGGTATCCGGTTCCTTCCGGGGCAAGCTCCAGCGCTGTGGTCGTTTCTCCAAAGGTCGAAGCCCATGTGTCAAAGTGAACCAAACCAAGCTCCTGTAAGCGGTTGTATTGCAGGTATCTTTGCACAGTATACATCTCGGTGATACTGTTGCTGATTGGGGTTCCCGTGGCGAACACGATACCTCTACCGCCTGTGATTTCATCCAGATACTGGCACTTGGCGAACATATCAGAGGATTTCTGTGCGTCAGAAGTGGAAAGGCCGGCAACATTACGCATTTTTGTATACAGGAACAAGTTCTTATAGTTGTCCGACTCGTCCACAAACATCATGTCTACGCCCAGTTCCTCAAACGTCACGACGTCATCCTTGCGGTTATTTGCCTGTAATTTTTCCAGACGTTCTTCCAGGCTTTTCTTGGTGCGCTCTAACTGCTTTACGGTGAAACGTTCCCCGCCACTGGCTTTTACTTCTGCGATACCTTCTGTGATTTCGTCGATTTGTGATTCAATCAACCTTTCCTGTCGTTCCCTGCTGATTGGGATACGTTCAAACTGACTATGCCCGATGATAACGGCGTCGATGTCGCTGGTTGCAATCCTGGCGCAGAATTTCTTTCTGTTTGCAGTTTCAAAATCCTTTTTGGTAGTGACGAGAATATTTGCTGCAGGGTACAGGCGCAGCCATTCCGCTGCCGTTTGCTCTGTTAAGTGGTTTGGAACTACGACGATGGATTTTGTGCAAAGCCCCAGGCGTTTACTCTCCATAGCGGCAGCAATCATCTCGAACGTCTTGCCGGCTCCAACTTCGTGTGCAAGGAGCGTGTTGCCGCCATACAGTACATGGGCGATGGCGTTTAACTGGTGCGGCTGCAGTTTAATTGCAGGATTGATACCAGAAAATACGATATGGCTTCCGTCGTATTCGCGCGGCCTTGTCGCATTAAACTTTTCATTGTAAAGGCTACATCAGAATTAAATTTCTGGCTTGTTTTTCTCATGCTGCTGATATAGAATATAGAAGAAAGGATGCGGGTCATTAGAAGTATGACATTGGGATAGGTAATATAACCCTGGTTTCTGGGGTCTTGTGTCTGTTTTAACAGATGGATCAGGTCAGGGAAAAAATGGTTTATAACTTTGACAAGTTCTACTGCAAGATGAAACTGTTCCATATGTCTGCGTGTTTCTTTCCGTGTCACTTTCAGCTTTGTTTTCATAAAAAAACCTCCCTTCTTTATGTGGAATGTGCGAAAAAATAGTTTGTTGTTAATTATATTATCGCCTGTTTTCCCATAAAATGGGAGGTTTTTTTGCGAAAAATTTTTAATCGTCAGAGCTGTTTCTAATCAAAGAATAGCCTATAGCAGTTCAGCCCGGTACTTTGCATTTACTGCAAAGTACGTAAGGACGTATAAATTATGCCAAGAGGGAATCCGGCTCTTCGCCAAAGGCGAACTTTCAATGAGCCGGATGAGTACATATTTAATCAAAAAAATAAAAATAAGAATTGAAAAATAATAAAAATACGGGATTCTGAAAGCTGACAGGCTGTCTCAATCTCGTATTTTTTTGCTTAATCATGGATGCATGGGGCAAAGCCCATGGTTTTTAAGGCTGATAAAATAATGACATGAATTTTATATTTTTAAAACAGTTTTTATATATTAAGGAATCGTAATTCAGATATAATTTTGGCATCTGTTGGAAAGCGTGAAATGATTTGGAAAGCTGCATGTGATATCAAAAGCACAAGGAGAATGGAGGTTGCTATGATGAAAAAAACAAAAGCAGTGTTTATGGCATCAGTAATGGCTGTTATGTTTTTAAGCGGGTGCCAGAGCAAAAGCGTATCAAATGGCCGCGTAAACATTTATTATGCGGCAATAGAAAGCGGAGATTATTACGAAGGATGGGCAGATCAGCTCAAGGAGCAGGCACAAAAACAGGGGGCTGATTTTGAAGTAGGATACGCGGAGAAATCTATAGAGACACAGGCTGCGCAGATCAAGTCTGCCGCCGAGGGCAGCAGTGTAATTTTATGCGGGCCGGTTTCTGCGGATATCGTCTCCGAGCTGAAAGCAGCTGCCAAAGATACGCCGATTGTATTTATCAATAACGCGCCGGACGACAGCCAGTTGGAAAAAGACAGGTATATCTATGTAGCATCTGATGAGTATATGGCGGGGCAGTATCAGGCAGAGTACATATTACAGCAGTATGCAGGCAGGGATGAAATCAATGTGGCAATATTAAAAGGCCCAAGAGATGCTTCCGGGGCCGCAGGCAGGACAAACGGGCTGAAAAAGACCTTGAAGGCTAGCGGAAAAAAAATTAATTATGTCTTTGAAGATTACGCAGGCTGGAGCTCGGACACTGCGAAGGAGTTCATGGAAATGTTTTTGAAGACAGGCAGTCCCGTTGACTGCGTAGCAGCTAACAACGATGACATGGCGCTTGGCGCAGCGGAAGCTTTTGAAGAAGCGGGATACGATATGGATTCGGTATTGTTTTTGGGCGTGGATGCTTCCGAGGGCGGGTGCCAGGGAATCGTTGATGGCAGGATGGATTTTACAGTGTACCAGCCGATGTCCAGCCAGATAGCCGCTGCGGTTGAGGCAGCAGTGAAACTTTCAGGCGGGGAGTCTGTATCGGAAATCGATTGCGCGTCTGAAGACGGCAAATACATTCTGCTGCCTTTTGAAAAAGTAGATGCTGCCAATGTGTCACAGTATCAATAAGAGTCTGCGTTATAATTAAAAGTAGTAGATGCCGCCAATGTGTCACAGTATCAATAACAGTCTGTGCCATATTTAAAAGTATTGGAAGGGGATAATACTGATGAAAAAAGGAAAAAGATTTATTTCGATAAAGACGAAGCTTTTGAGCATCATACTTCCTGTAGTCATTGTGATTATCGTAGTGCTCACCGGGCTGTCTTACAGTGTATCCAAAGATGTGATCGAGCAGAATGCGCACGAGCTGTTGGAAACGTCTGTAAAAGGGCAGGCTGCTAAGATCGAAGCGTGGCTGGATCGAAATCTGACATCTTTTCAGGTGGAAAAGCAGGCGCTTGAGCGGATGGAGTTTGATAAGGAGCAGATGCAAGCTTATTTGGATGCCTATTATAATTTTGACAGCAATTATCCGAATGGGATTTGTCTGGCAGATACACAAGGCAGGCTGCATCAGTCGTCGGGTGGAGAGGAGAAATCAGAGAAAGCTGCAGAGCCGGAGAGTGCGGCAGATCAATCCCAGGAATCAGGCATCACGCTGCAGGAATGGTTCCGGGATGGCCTTACAAGGGTGAACATGGGATTTACCGATGCCTACACGAATAAAAATGGCGATCAGGTCATCAGCGCCTGTGGTATGCTGCGCAGCAGCTCGAACGACGTATTCGTGCTTTCGGCGGAGCTGTCTTTAGATGTTGTCAGTATTTACGTAAACAGCTTTGTAGAGATGGAGGGTGCTGAGTCATTTTTAGTAAACCGCAAGGATGATACGATTCTGGCATGTCGGGACACAAGCATAATTTCTAAAAAGATTAATGAACTGGATGATGAGTTCATGCAGGAAATATCAAAAAGAATTACATCCGATGAGACGGATATGGCGGAAATCTGCGGAAATATTTCGGTGTTTGAAGAAGTAGAAGGAACAGATTGGCTGCTCGTATCCTATATTCCGTCCAAGATGGTTTATCAGGACTTAGACCGTGTCCGCAATATCATGGTTCTATTTGGTCTGGTATCGGTGCTGATCCTGACCGTATTAATGGAACGAATAGTACATATTTTTATTAGGCCGGTAAAAAAATTGACAGAAGTCATAAAGCGTATGACGGATGGAGATTTTACCGTCCGCAGCTATACGAAGAGCAATGATGAAATCGGGGCTATGGGGAAGTGTGTGGAGAAGTTTATTGAGGCAATGCGCAGTATGATTTCTTCGATCAACGGTGTTTCTGACACACTGCGCGGTCAGGCGGACAGCAGCCGGGATGTATCCGGGCAGATGTTTTCGGCATCTAAAATACAAAATGAGTCGATGAAGGAACTGAATAAAACCATCGAGTGCCTGTCCTTATCCGTCGGTGGAATTGCGGAAAGCGCAACGACGCTGGCAGGGGTAGTTGCGGAAACAAAAGAAGACGGCGACGGCGTAAACAGTAAAATGCTCGAAACGGTCGACGTATCTCAAAAAGGTATGCAGGCGATGCAGGAAGTAAGCGAAGCCATGCAGAATATCCATCAGTCTGTGGAAAAATTACAGTCTGCGATCGATGAAGTTGACAAAGCGTCGGAAGAGATCACAAATATCACAAAGGTCATTGGAAATATCGCGGAAGAAACAAACCTGCTGTCACTGAATGCCTCCATTGAAGCAGCCCGTGCGGGAGATGCAGGAAGAGGATTCGCTGTGGTGGCATCAGAAATCGGCAAGCTGGCACAGACAAGCGTTGGCTCTGTGCAGAATATTGACAAGCTGGTTATGGAAATTAAGTCGTCGATCGGGGATGTTGTCATTCAGGCAGATGATAGTGTGAAAAATATTAACAGCAGCAGCGTGCTGATTCAAAATGCTGCGAAGACATTTGACATGATTTTTGAGAATATTGCGGCAGTAAATGGGCTGGTGCATGACATGATACAGAAGGTGATTCATGTAGAAAGTGTGGCAGTGGATGTCGCAGCTATATCTGAGGAGCAGGCGGCAAGCTCGCAGCAGATTCTGGATTCTTCTGATATTTTGGTGAAGCAGGCAAACAGTCTGATCGCAAACAGTGAAACTGTGGCAAAGGAATCCGAAGACCTGACAGCTTCAGCAGAAGAGCTTGCCGTACAGATGGGTAGCTTTAAAATTCAAGGGAACGGGGCGCCGACAGTCCAGGAAGTAAGAACGAGATCTTAGGAGCATGAACTGTCTGTGCAAATATAAAAAGTAATGTTTTGCAGTAAAGTAAAAATTGACATCAAGGATATGCAGGAAGCAAATCAAAATGCATAAAAGTAATATTTTGCAGTGAGGCAAGTATTGACATCAGGGATATGCAGGAAGTAGATCCTATACATAAAAAGCAATATTTTTTAGGAGGTAAGTATGATGGAAAGCATACACTTTTTAGACAGGGATGGGACGTTTTTGATTGAAAAGCCGGAAAATTACAGTTATCTTTATTTCCCGGCTGCGGGGGAGCATGGAATCAAAAGCTCCCTGACACCGAATCTGGGCGGCGACATCAAAATCAACCAGAACGCCTTTTTAATGGAGCCGGTCAGTGTAGAAAATCTGCACAATAACCGGTCAGGAAGAAATTTCTGGTGCAGGGTCGAGGATTTAGGTGAATGGTCAGTAACCGGAGCATCCGCCGAGGAAGAAAACAAGAAATTTACAGCCAGTCAGGATCCAAGCACACTGACAGCGGGATTTATGTGGCAGACAGTTGAAAGACAGTCAGAAAAATATCATCTGCAGGCTAAGGTGACTTCTTTTGTGCCAATAGAAAATCAGGTGGAGATTATGCATGTGGAAATCTGCAACCAAAATGACTGTCCGCAGAAAATTACGCCGATTGCCGCAGTTCCGATCTTTGGAAGGAGTGCGGACAATATCAGGGACCACAGGCATGTGACTTCTCTGCTGCACAGGATCAAAACAACAGAATATGGGGTGCATGTAAAGCCGGTATTGTCTTTTGACGAACGCGGGCATCGAAAAAATAACCTGACCTATTTTGTATGCGGCATTACCGGAAATGGAGAAAAGCCAAAAGATTTTTACCCGTCCGTAGAAGATTATATCGGTGAAGGCGGCAGCTATACGCGTCCGTGGAAAGTGATAAAAAATGAAGATGGACTGCCGGCAGGAAGCTGTATAGAGGGAAAAGAAGCCATGGGCGGCATTCGTTTTCCAGAGACTGTGCTTGCTCCGAACGAGAAGGCGTCCTATACGATTGTAATGGGAATTACGGAGCAGGAAGAAGATGTAGAAGGCATGATCTCCGCATATAATACTGCGGAAAAAGTGGAAGAAGCACGGCTGCGAATGGAAAGCTACTGGCAGGACAAGATCAATGTAAGATATGATACTGGAAACGTAAGCTTTGACAATTTTATGCGCTGGGTAAGCTTTCAGCCTGTTTTAAGAAGGATTTACGGATGCTCTTTCCTGCCGCACCATGACTATGGCAGAGGCGGCAGAGGCTGGCGTGATTTATGGCAGGACTGCCTTTCCCTTCTGATTATGGATCCAGGCGGTGTCCGCCAGATGATTCTGGATAATTATGGCGGCGTCAGGATGGATGGAACGAATGCCACGATCATTGGGGAGCATCAGGGAGAATTTGTCGCAGACAGGAATGGTATTGCGCGTGTGTGGATGGACCATGGAGTCTGGCCGTTTTTAACTACAAAGCTCTACATAGATCAGACAGGAGATATTGAGATCTTAAAAGAACAGGTTGCTTATTTTAAAGATGAACAGTCTAAGCGCGGTACAGGCCTGGATACAGAGTGGGAGCCGGCGTACGGCCTGCAGCAGAAATGCGGGGACGGCAGCGTATATGAAGGAAGCATTTTAGAGCATCTGCTGCTTCAGAATCTGTGCGCGTTTTATGAAGTCGGAGAGCATAACCATTATAGGCTCCGGGGCGCGGACTGGAATGATGCGATGGATATGGCGTCCGAGCGCGGGGAGAGTGTAGCATTTACCTGTGCTTACGCGGGAAATCTTTGGCAGATGGCGGAACTGCTTGATACTCTGGAAAGCGAGTTTGGCTGGAAGGAGATTGAGCTTTTGGAAGAAATCAGCGGGCTTCTGCAGGCGGACAGCAGCATTTACGATGATATTTCTGCAAAGCAGAAGCTGTTAGAAGATTATCTCCAGCTGATCCGGCACAATGTCAGCGGGAAAAAGATACGGGTTTCGGTACGCGAGCTGGCAGACAATCTGAAAAATAAGGCGGAGTGGCTCAGGCAGCATATTAACCAGACAGAGTGGCTGGAAGGAAACGACGGAGAGGGATGGTATAACAGCTACTATGATAACGATGGACAGCCTGTGGAAGGGTATTTTCCACAGGGCGTACGGATGATGCTGATCGGACAGGTATTTGCCATCATGGGCCGGACAGCCGGGGACGAGCAGATTGCAAAGATCTGTAAAAGCGCGGACCATTATCTGTATAAAAAAGAGGCCGGCGGCTACCGGCTGAACACAGACTTCCATGAACAGAAATTTAATATGGGCAGGATGTTTGGTTTCGCATATGGAGAAAAAGAAAACGGGGCAGTATTCTCTCATATGACGGTGATGTATGCTAACGCATTATACCAGAGGGGATTTGTCAAAGAAGGGCATAAAGCGCTGCAGGCGCTTGCGGATGCAGCCATGAATTTTGAGGTCAGCAGAATCTATCCGGGTATACCAGAATATTTTAATGCAGACGGAAGAGGCATGTACAATTATCTCACCGGGGCTGCGAGTTGGTATATGCTTACGGCTGTCACAGAGATGTTTGGCGTACATGGGGACATTGGAGACATGGTGATTCAACCGAAGATGGTAACAGACCAGTTTGATTCTGAAGGTAATGCAAAGCTCCAGCTTCAGTTCGCGGGGAAGAATTTCCAGATCAAGTTCCAGAATCCGCAGAAGCTGGATTACGGGGAATATGTAGTGAAAAAGGCATCCTGTGACGGACAAAAAGAGCTGGACATTCGCGGAAATTTGGCGGTATTTAGCAGGGAGGAGCTTATGTCTATGCCGGAATCATCACACGAGATTGTTGTCGAACTGGGATGATATCAGCCAGAAAATGGTCTGGTATGAAAATAAAATGAAAGGAGATGGAGTAATGAAGAGTTACAAAAAAAGTATTGCAGCGGCGTTAGCGCTGCTGGTAGCTGTGACGGCATCAGGAACGCCTGCAGCTGCGGCTCCAAAAAAGGATATGGCACAGGTAAAAAGTGTCAAAATCCAAAAACCGGGTACAGCTATCCTTGTTTTAAAGAAGGATGCATCCTATCAGGTCAAAACAAAAGTGAAAGGCACAGGAAGCATCAGTAAGAAGGTAGTCTATAAGAGTTCAGACCCGAAAGTGGTCAAGGTAAGCTCTGGGGGAAAGATTACGGCAAAAAAAGAAGGCACAGCGAAGATCATAGCTGCGAGCGAGGCAGAGCCTTCTAAAAACGCAGTCCTGACTGTAAAGGTAGGGACGCCGGTTGAAGAGGTAAAGCTTGACAGCACACTGTTAGATGGTGAAAAGGGTACATCTGTAAAATTAAAAGCGTCTGTGCTGCCAAAGAACGCAACCGAACCAAAGGTAGCTTTTACAAGCAGTGATGCTTCTGTAGCGAAAGTTTCATCAAAAGGCCGGGTAAGTTTTCTGAATGCCGGAACAGCGGTGATTACGGCGCAGGCGCAGGATGGCAGCGGAAAGAAAGCGGAATGCATGGTGGCAGTTACAGAAAAGAATGCTCCTGCGGCATCATTAGATTATACGGGCTATACGTTAAAATGGGAAGAACAGTTCAATGGAGATTCCTTAAACAGAGATGACTGGAACGTAGAGCTGCATGAGCCGGGATGGGTAAACAGCGAACTGCAGGAGTATGTGGATTCCAGCAAAAACATTTATATTGAAGACGGCTGTCTTGTGCTGAAGCCTGTGAAAACTGTAGATGTGGACGGAAAGGTATCCTATACATCCGGCAGGGTAAATACACAGAACAAGCATAATTTCAAGTACGGGCTGTTTGAAGCAAAGGTAAAAGTGCCGCAGGGACAGGGCTTCCTGCCTGCGTTCTGGATGATGCCTGCAGATGAAAATCTGTATGGGCAGTGGCCGAGATGCGGAGAGCTTGACATTATGGAAGTAATGGGACAAAAGACAGATACCTCCTATGGCACCATTCATTACGGGAATCCGCACAGCGAAAGCCAGGGAACCTGCACATTAAAGCAGGGAAGCTTTTCCGAGGAATATCATATTTTCAGCGCAGAATGGGAGCCGGGAAGAATCAGCTGGTATGTAGACGGCAGGCTGATTCATACAGAAAATGACTGGTATTCTGCAGCCGAAGGACAGGGCGAGATTACTTACCCTGCACCATTTGACCAGCCGTTTTATATTATTTTAAATTTGGCTGTCGGCGGCAGCTGGGTAGGAAATCCTGATGAGACGACAGACATCGAAAACGCTTCCTACAAGATTGATTATGTAAAGGTGTACCAGAAAGACAGCTATGACGAGAATGTAGAAAAACCTGTGAAAAATGTGGTTCTGCGGGACCCTGACGCGCACGGCAATTATATCAATAACGGAAGTTTTAAAGATGCCGGGGAGCTGACAGATGATAAGGACTGGACATTCCTGACGACTCTTGGCGGAGAGGCAGACGCACAGATTAAGAATAACGAGATTGTTATTACAACAAGAGCTGAGGGAACGGCAGACTACAGTGTACAGCTCGTGCAGCCGGATCTTCCGATGAAAAAGGGAGGTATTTACAAAGTCAGCTTTGACGCTTACGCAGATGCCGAAAGAACGATGAAAGTGGGCTTATCGGCACCAGATCGCTCATACAAGCGTTATCTGGAAGATACAAGCGTAAATCTGACAACGGAAAAACAGACGTTTACGTATGAATTTACGATGACGGATAAGGATGATGCGAATGGACGTCTGGAATTTAATCTGGGTAATGCCGGCTCGACGGCAGGCATCCACATCAGCAGCGTGTCTCTGGTAAAGACAGGAGAAAAAGATCTGGACAATGGTGCAAAGACTGTTCTTGCGGATGGAAACTATGTCTGCAACGGAAGCTTTCAGGAAGGAACAGGCCGCCTGGGATTCTGGGATGTTCAAAAGACGGATGGCGCAGAGGTATCTGTAACTAATACGGATAATATCAGAAGGCTTAAAATTGTAGCTCCAGAAGGGACATCGGCACAGAATCCGGTCGTCGTTTCTCAAAAAGACCTGGCATTATCAGGCGGCGGAAAGTATGCGCTGAGCTTTTCCGCAGAAGGCGAATCTGGAAAGAGCATCAAAGTGGCAGCAGCCGGAAAGGTCTTTGAAGCATCGTTAGATGGAACAGAAAAGAGTTACAGCTTCAAATTTGAAACCGAAGCAGGCCTGACTGATAAAGATTTTGTATGCAGGATAGAGCAGCCAGGTACCTTTTATCTGGACGATGTACGCATCGTGGAAGATACGCTGATAAAAAATGGAAGCTTCCAAGCGGGATTTGCAGGTTATGAGCCTTTTGTTGACGGCTCTGCAAATGCGGAATATGTCGTGGACACTCTGACAGAAGATCATGCCGCAGACTTTTCCATCAGCAATACGGGCGACGCGGCATGGAAGATTCAGTTAAAGCAGAATCAGATTGAGCTGGAAAAGGGACAGTGGTACCGGCTTTCTATGGATGCTAAGTCAGATACAGCCAGAAAAATTATGTTTGCAATTCAGAGGGATGGAAACAAGCATAACGATGACTGGACGCCTTATACCGAGGAAAAAATCGTAGAGCTTGGCAGTGAGTACAAGACGTATGAGATCGTATTCCAGATGACAGAGGAGACAGACCTGGAGTCAGTCCTGAGCATTTCTATGGGGGCTGTCGGTGGAACGCAGATGACAGAAAAGCATAGGGTGTGCATTGACAATATTAGTCTGGAAAAGACTGAAGCAAAATAAAGCTTTTGCCCTTAGAGGGTAGCAAAAGTGGGAATGGGGCTGTCGTGCTAAGAAAAATATATCAAAATATAGCAGTTTAATATGTTTATATCTACTATATCTTGTATGTATTTTGAATAGTGCGACAGCTGCAATCAGTCACCATGAAGTCCGGTAAAAATGGTCTCTGTATTTTTTAGGCGTTAAGCCGACGGTATTTTTGAATACCTGAATAAAATGGCTCTGGGATGAAAAGGACAGGTAATTGGCGATGTCAATAATGCTGCTGTCAGAATACCGCAGCAGATTCTGTGCCTTTTCGATTTTCTTTTTAATGATATATTCACTGACGGGGACTCCGAGCTCTTTTTTAAAAAGCCTGGATAAATAGCTGGGAGAAAGACATACATGTTCTGCAAGCTCTTCAATCGTAATCCGGCTGTTGATATGGCTGTAAATATAGTCTATGCAGAGGGTGATGGATTTAGATATGACAGAGCTTTTTTTCAAAAACAGCATTTTTTCCGTATAATCGATCGCCATAGATTTATGAAGCTTGCTGATTACATCGATGGAATTGCAGTTATCCATTTTTAATATGTAAAAGTCGCTGAGCTGGTATGCCTGTTCCAGTTCCATGCCTGCCTCTACGCAGAATCTGGTTATCATTGCAACCGTGACAACAAAATGATACCTGATATTTGTTAAAGGATTTGTAGAAAGTATGCCTGCCCCGTCTGGATTAATAAAAGCCTCTTTCGTGCAGTTTTTCTGCACAGCCTCCATATCGCCGGAGCTGACAGAACGGTAAAATGAATATTCTTCTTCTAATGGGCGGTGTACAATGGATTCTTCGCCTGTTTTCAGTTCCTTCCGATACCATTCGTTCCGTAAACTCATAATCTGGTTCCTTTCCTTATTCATGACAATAGAAAGTTCGCACAGCGTGCTTTCTATTGTTTGTTTTGACGTTTTGTTCAGCCTGTTTTTGTCTGGAATATGTTTGAAGCTTTAGACTGTGAATCATAATTATAACATGATTTTGACATTTTTGTAAATAGAATGATATAAGGGAATGGCATGAAAACTTATAATAATAGGAACAGCTTAGATAGGGTGTTTTATTTATGGGTGTCCGGAAAATTAAGATGAATGAGTACCCATACGCCGGGCAGTTTTCCTCTTCCTGCATCCGGCTCCCCATAACACACCCTTTTATAAATGTTATTAATAAAGAGGAAGAAAGATATAAAGGAGAGCAAGTATGAATTTTGGATATTTTGATGATGAAAAACGGGAATATGTAATAACCAGGCCGGACACCCCCGCGCCGTGGGCAAATTACCTTGGCTCGCCTGAGTATGGCGCAGTCATATCTAATAATGCCGGTGGATACAGCTTTGCCAAATCCGGTGCAAATGGCAGAATCTTACGCTATATCTTCAACCAGTTCGATCAGCCCGGACGCTACATATATATTCGCGACAATGACAGCACGGATTACTGGTCGGCATCCTGGCAGCCGGTCGGCAAAGACCTTGCCGATTACAAGAGTGAATGCCGGCATGGAATGGCGTATACCAAAATAGCGGCAGATTACAGTGGGATTCATACCGAAGCATTATATTATGTCCCGTTGGATAAGTCTTATGAAGTCTGGAACCTAAGCGTGTCCAATCAGTCCGAGACAGTAAGAAATCTAAGTATCACAGGATATGCAGAATTCACAAATGTCAGTAATTATGAGCAGGATCAGGTAAATCTACAATATTCACAGTTTATTACCAGAACAAAGTTTAGCGGAAACAGAATCTGCCAGCTGATTCACGGCAATCTGGACGGCCTTGCAAAAGGAGAGGATGTAGATGACAAGATTGTGATACAGCGTTTCTTTGGAATGGCCGGGGCCGAAATTAAATCATACTGCGGGGATAGGGAAAAATTTCTCGGCAGGTATCATGGATACGGGAACCCTCAGGGAGTGATAAATGGAGAGCTGGCCGGGACGCTTAATTATAATGAGAACGGATGCGGCGCGCTTACTGCGGTGCTTACGCTGGCACCGGGAGAGACGAAAACGATCGCTTTTATCCTTGGGATGAAAGATGATGCAGAGGCGGAAAGCATCCTGGCATGTTATCAGGACCCACAGAAAACCTGCGCGGAGGATATGGAAAAACTGGCTGATTACTGGCATGGAAAACTGTCGCGGTTTCAGGTTAAGACGCCGAGCAAGGAATTCAACACGATGGTCAATACATGGAATGCTTACAACTGCTTTATGACATTTATCTGGTCACGTGCAGCTTCTTTTATATACTGCGGGCTGCGGAATGGCTACGGGTACCGTGATACAGTGCAGGATATACAGGGCATTATTCATCTGGCACCGGAAATGGCAGTAGAAAAAATCCGGTTTATGCTTTCGGCACAGGTAGACCACGGCGGCGGGCTTCCGCTTGTCAAATTTACCCATAATCCGGGACATGAAGATACGCCGGACGACGCTTCTTATGTAAAGGAAACAGGACATCCGGCATACCGTGCCGACGATGCACTGTGGCTGTTCCCGACGATCTATAAATATATTTCAGAGTCAGGCGACCTCTCTTTTATGGATGAAGTCATTCCTTTTGCCAATAAGGATGAAGGCACGGTATACGAACATTTAAAACGGGCGGTTAATTTTTCTATGGAGCATTTGGGAAGGCACGGGATGCCGGCCGGGCTGTACGCAGACTGGAACGACTGCCTGCGGCTTGGAAGCGAGGGAGAATCTTCGTTTGTGGCGTTCCAGTTCTATCTGGCTATGTCGATTTTAAAGGAGTTTGCGGAATATAAAAAGGATGAGGATTATATCAGGTATTTAGATGAAGAGAAAAAAAAGCTTCGGATGGCAATACAGGATTTGTGCTGGGATGAGGACAGGTTTATCCGGGGATTTACAGAAAAAGGAGAAGTGATCGGGAAGCGTACAGATCCGGAAGCAAATATATGGCTGAATCCGCAGAGCTGGGCTGTGATCAGCGGATTTGCATCGGACAGCCAGGCGGAGGCGGCTATGAATGCGGTATATGAGAGGCTGAATACGGAGTACGGGGCAGTTTTGATGGACCCTCCTTATCATGCACATGCCTTTGACGGGGCACTCGCTGTGATCTACAACGCAGGCGTCAAAGAAAACGCTGGGATTTTTTCACAGTCTCAGGGATGGCTGATTCTTGCGGAAGCCTTGCGCGGAAATGGAGACCGGGCATTCCAGTATTTTATGGAAAATGCGCCTGCGGCACAAAACGACCGGGCAGAAATCCGAAAGCTGGAGCCGTACTGCTATGGACAGTTTACCGAAGGCAAAGCCAGTCCGCATTTTGGACGTTCTCATGTACACTGGCTGACAGGCACGGCTTCTACGGTCATGGTAGGATGTGTGGAAGGCATTCTGGGTATGCGTCCTGATTTTTACGGCCTTAAAATAGAGCCGGCGATTCCAAAAGACTGGGATGGTTTTGAAATTGATAAAGAGTTTCGGGGAAAGCATCTGCACATTGTGGTAAACAACCATGGGCATGTACCAGGCGGGTGCAAAAAAGTCACTATTGACGGGCAGGAAATCGAAGGAAATTATATTTCTGCACAATTATTAAAGGATCAGACTGAGATTATTGTAGATATTTCATAAATTCATATTATGTCATGATTTTGATGTTTTTTACATGTTAATGGTATATCGGAGGATATAAATTTTTTATAATGTATCTAACAAAAGCAATAAAGCTATATAAAATATTTATAAAATCAAAGGAGGATAAGTTTTATGAAAAGGAAATTGGTATGCATGATGCTGGCGGCAGCCGTAACAGCTGGTTCTCTGGCCGGATGTGGCAGTCAGAGCGGGGAGTCAAGCGGAGGAGACCAGCAGGGTTCTGACAGCGGCCAGGATGCAGGAGACAGCCAGGGTGTCGATGCTTCCGGAGGCTTTGAAGGCGACGGCAGGGTGATTAACATCTATAGCTGGAATGATGAGTTCCGTGAGCGTATAGAGGCTGTTTATCCGGAAGTAAAGGAAACATCTGCTGACAAGACGGTTACTACATTAAATGATGGGACAGAAATCCACTGGATTGTAAATCCGAATCAGGACGGAGTGTATCAGCAGAAGCTGGATGAAGCGCTGATGAATCAGGCAGACGCGGCGGATGATGACAAGATCGATATTTTCCTGGCGGAGACAGATTATGTATTCAAGTATACAGACGCAGATGTGGATGTGGCAATGCCGCTGGAAGATTTAGGCATTAACCCGGAAACCGATTTGTCAGACCAGTATGATTTTACAAAAGTGATCGCTTCGGATGTAAACGGCGTGCAGAGAGCTTCTACATGGCAGTGCTGCCCGGGACTTTTGGTATATCGTCGTGATATTGCCAAGGAAGTGTTCGGCACGGACGACCCGACAGAGGTCGGTGAAAAAGTCAAAGACTGGGATACGATGAAGGAAACCGCGGCGGAGCTTAAGAAAGCCGGATACTATACATTTTCTTCCTATGCGGATACGTTCCGTCTGTATGGAAACAGCATTTCTGAGCCATGGGTCAGCGCAGGATCTACGGTATTAAAGGTTGACCAGAAGATTATGGACTGGGTCAGGGATTCCAAGGAATGGCTGGATGCGGGATATCTGGATAAGAGTGTAAAGGGACAGTTTAACGATGACTGGAACAAGACAATGGGCTCTACATCGAAAGTGTTCTCCTTCCTGTTCCCGGCATGGGGAATTGACTTTACGCTGAAAAAGAACTGGGACGGTGATAACGGCGTATGGGCTGTTACAAAAGCTCCGCAGGATTACAACTGGGGCGGTTCCTATATCATTGCATGTCAGGGTACGGATAATCCAAAATATGTGAAAGATATTATGCTTTCTTTAACCGCTGATAAAGATAATTTGTTAGAGATTTCCCAGAAATTCTTAGATTATACAAATACAAAAAGCGGTATGCAGGAAGCTGCCAAGGACAGCAAGACCTATGCTTCCAAATTCCTTGGCGGACAGAATACATTTGAATATTTCGCCCCTGCGGCTGAGGGTGTTAAGATCGCGCCGCTTTCTGCTTATGACCAGGGAAGTGTTGAATTAATCCAGAGTGCGTTTAGTGATTATTTCCAGGGCAAAGTTGATTTTGAAAAAGCAAAGCAGAATTTTGAAACAGCAATCAGGGAGCGTTACGCAGACCTTACGGAGATTCAGTGGCCGGAATAATACTAAGAGGCTGCCGCGCGATGGCTTTTTGCTCAGCGCGGCGGCACACAAAAGAATAGAAGCAGAATAGAAAAAGAAAGGAATGACCCTTATGAAAAAGAAAGGCGGAAGTATTGATTATTCGAAATGGGGATACATATTTATTCTTCCTTTTTTCGTTAGTTTTTTCATTTTTTCCTTAATACCTCTGGCAGATACGATCCGGTACAGCTTTTTTGAATATTATCGTTCGGGATTAAAAGAAATCGGGCCGAATTTCATTGGTATGGCAAATTATATAGAGCTGCTGAAATCAGATATGCTCAAATACGCCGGCAATACGTTTATTTTGTGGATGATCGGATTTATCCCGCAGATCGTCGTAGCGCTTCTGCTTGCGTCATGGTTTGTAGATGCACGTCTGAAAATCCGCTGTACCCAGTTTTTTAAGGTGGTCATTTATCTGCCGAACCTGATTATGGCATCTGCATTCGCAATGCTGTTTTTTACGATGTTTTCAACCGGCGGGCCTATCAATTCGATTCTGACGTCGGTCGGATTAATCAAAGAACCGATTGATTTTTTAGGCTCCGTATTTGGAACAAGGGCTCTTGTAGGGCTGATGAACTTTTTGATGTGGTTCGGAAATACGACGATTATGCTGATGGCTGCGATTATGGGTATCAGCCCGGATATTTTTGAAGCTGCTGAGCTGGACGGCTGCAACAGCATGAAAAGGTTCTTTTATATTACGCTCCCTCTGATTCGTCCGATTCTGGCTTATACTTTAATTACATCCATTATCGGCGGACTCCAGATGTTCGATGTTCCACAGATTCTGACAAACGGGCAGGGTACGCCGGACCGTACATCTATGACGCTTATCATGTTCTTAAACAGCCATTTGAAGAGCAAGAACTATGGCATGGCAGGCGCATTGTCAGTCTATCTGTTTATCGTAGCGGGCATACTGTGCTTTATTACCTATAAGATCACAAATGACGACGACCCGGATGGTTCGAAGGCAGCTGCAAAAAAAGCAAAAAAGGCAGGAAGGAGATAACTTATGAAATCAAATACATCAGGCCGAGGCCGGAGTATTCTGGCACATACGGTACTTATTATTCTGTCATTTATGTGTCTGTTTTTCTTTTATATCCTGTTTATTAATGCGACACGTTCACATGCAGATTTACAGAAAGGGTTTTCGGCCCTGCCGGGCTCATACCTGTTAAAAAATTTGAACAGTGTGGCAAATGACGGTTCTTTCCCGATGTTTCGGGGAATTATAAACAGCCTGATTGTTTCCGGCTGTTCCGCGGCAATCTGTACTTATTTTTCGGCACTGACAGCTTATGGATTGTACGTATATGATTTTAAGCTTAAAAAAGTGGCATTTACATTTATTATGGCGATTCTTGTCATGCCGACACAGGTTACTGCTATGGGATTTCTGCGCTTGATTACGAATATGGGAATGTATGATTCGCTGCTTCCGCTGATTATTCCGTCGATTGCTTCACCGTCTGTATTTTACTTTATGTACAGCTATCTGCAGTCTTCCCTTCCGCTGTCTCTTGTTGAAGCGGCTAGAATCGATGGCTCTGGGGAATTTTGGACATTTAACAAAATCGTGCTTCCGATTATGAAGCCGGCGATTGCAGTACAGGCGATCTTTTCCTTTGTAGGTTCCTGGAATAATTACTTCGTTCCGGCACTGGTAATACAGTCGAAGAATAAGATGACGGTGCCGATTCTGATTGCAACGCTTCGAGGCGCGGATTATATGAATTTTGATATGGGCAAGATTTATATGATGATTACGATCGCGATTGTGCCGATCATCTTTGTATATCTGCTCTTATCTAAGTATATTATCGCAGGTGTAACGCTTGGCGGTGTTAAGGAGTAAACTTTGCAGGAGCGATGCATGGCAGTGTTTTGGAATAATCATCGCAGAGTGAGATTTTAGACAAAAGACTTACATAGCTGTTATATTGCGAATAAACGTATGTGACGGCTGTGGAAGTCTTTTTGCTATCAAATAACAGGAAATCAGGAAAGGAATAGTTATGGGGAATTTAAACTGGAATCATAGCGGTACATTGATGCAGAAACCGTCAAAACGGGAGCTTGCACATGGATTTTTAGCGCGGCGCGCGGCGGCGGAAGGAATTGTTTTACTAAAGAATGAGGGGCTGCTTCCATTTGAGGAATCCATTACTGTTGCGCTGTTTGGAAGCGGTGCGGGCCATACGGTCAAGGGCGGCATTGGCTCCGGTGATGTCAACAATCGTGAAAATATCTCCATTTATCGGGGATTTACAGAGGCCGGAAGGTCGGTAGCTGACATAGACTGGCTGGAAGATTATCAAAAACGCTATGAAGCGGCAAGGAACGCATGGAAGGAAAAGGTGCTTCAGGCTGCGAAGCTGGTAGACAATCCGTTTGATGCCTATGCCGATAATCCGTTTGTGCTTCCGCAGGGAAGAAGGATTGAAGCCGCAGATCTGGAAGGGGCGTCAGCTGCCGTTTATGTCATCAGTCGTATTTCCGGTGAGGGCAGAGACAGGCGCAGGGAAGAAGGAGATTATTATTTAAGCAGCAGCGAACGGGAGGATCTATTATACCTGAACCGGGAGCGTATGCCGATTGTGCTGATCTTAAATGTCGGCGCTCCAGTAGAATTAACCGACATCTTAAAGGAAGCAGAATATATCAGGGCAGTTTTAAATATTTCCCTGCCTGGGCAGGAGGGCGGACATGCAGTGGCAGATGTTCTGTTTGGCAGGGCGGTGCCGGAAGGCAGGCTGACTACTACATGGGCGAGAGCTTATGAGGATTATCCGTCTGCCGAAGACTACAGTTATTTAAACGGAGACCTTACGACGGAGGAATACCGGGAAGGCATATATGTCGGATACCGGTATTTTGACAGCTTTGGCATCAGGCCGCTGTTTCCGTTTGGGTTCGGACTTTCTTATACAGACTTTTCTATGAAGTTTGAAGGCGTTCAGATCGTAGAAGCTGGTATAAAAGTAACGGTATCGGTAAAAAATACCGGAGAGCATTATTCTGGCAGGGAAGTGGTGCAGGTATACGTGACACCGCCGCAGACGGGTACTGCAATGGAATACCACAGGCTGGCAGGTTTTGCGAAAACGGATGTAATACCGCCGGGCGGCATGCAGCAGATTACAGTTTTTGTCAGGCAAAAGCAGCTTGCCAGCTTTTCAGAGCAGATGAGTGCATGGGTCGTTGAAGCAGGAAAATATGGCGTATGGATTGGAAAGCATTCTGCCTGCCTGCAGCTTGCGGCAGTGCTGGAGGTTCCGCAGCTTGCGGTATTGGAACGGACAGAAAAGATATGCCCGGAGGCGTCATTTAAAGAATTCGGCGTGTCACAGACTGCGGTCAGCAAGGCTGAAAAATGGCTTGATCAGGCAGAAAAGCAGGGGATAACAGTTATTCGTTTTGCACCGCAGGAAGAGAAGCGGAAAACGTACCATGCTCCGGCTGCTGGAAAGCAGCCTGTAGAGGAGCTGATACCACTCTTGTACGGCAATATTACGCAGGGTGCGAGTACGCTTGGCTCTGCCGGCATCCGCGTTCCCGGTTCTGCCGGAGAGACGACGGAAGCATTAGAAGAAATGTATGGGATACGTTCCCTGATTATGGCAGACGGCCCGGCCGGCCTCCGTCTGCGTCAGAGCTATGAGGTGGATATGAGGACAGATATCGTATACGGCGTTGGCGTTCTTGGTTCACTGGAAAACGGGTTCTTAGAAGATGTTCAGCTGCACGAAGATGCAGACACTTATTATCAGTACTGTACTGCGTTTCCTGTCGGGACAGCATTGGCGCAGACGTGGGATCTGGAACTGGTGCGTGAGTTTGGCAGTGCGATTGCTGTTGAGATGGAGGAGTTCCATGTGGACCTGTGGCTGGCGCCTGGCATGAATATCCAAAGGAATCCGCTGTGCGGACGTAATTTTGAATATTATTCGGAAGATCCGCTTTTGTCAGGCATGATTGCAGCAGCTGTAACTGTCGGTGTGCAGAGCCATAAGACATGCGGCGTGACTATCAAGCATTTTGCCTGCAATAATCAGGAGGATAACCGGATGGGAGTAAATGTATGTATTTCTGAGCGGGCTCTTCGAGAAATATATTTCCGCGGATTTGAGATCGTGGTAAAGGAGAGTGCGCCGGCAGCGATCATGTCTTCTTATAACTGCATAAACGGAACCCATGCAGCAAACAGCCGTCAGCTGTGCCAGACGGTTGCGCGTCAGGAGTGGGGATTTGAAGGGGTGATTATGTCTGACTGGAATACAACAGTTCCTGAGGACGGAAGCGTGCCGTGGCAGTGCGCAGCTGCTGGGAATGACATTATTATGCCGGGAAATTTGAATGACGACGAGAGTATCCGCCGTGCATATGCGCAAGGGCAGCTTTCAGAAACAGTAGTCCGGGAATGTGCAGGACGGATTCTTGCAATGATTGAAAGATTAAGTAAGTAAAAATATATTAGAAATATGATTAAATGATTTAGTTTTTAAATTCTGGTGATATTGGGGCTGTCTTGTTAAGGAGTTTCTATACAATATGTAGTATGTTTTTGTATAAATACTACTTTGTATATACTATACTTAATGTGACAGCTCCGATTATTTTTAGAGATAAATCCAGATCAGCAGATATGCAGACTCGACGCTCCATCCATACAAGAATTAGAGTTTGCCATTTTCATATTTTTTAAATATTCGAAAAAGAACAAATGAAGCAATGTACATAATTCCCGAACAGCCAATCGTGAAGAAAAAACCGCAGGCTGCAGCCAGATTGATGTCAAAAGCAGATGCCAGATAAAAAATGCCAAGTGGAAAAACTGCGATTATAACTGTGGCAGGAATGTTGGTAAAGCTTAATATCATTGTATTCTTTAAAAGCTGCTTCATGCTGCATTGATAGCGGGATAAAAGAGGGAATGCATATACTGCCACAGATAAAAGTATGAAAATAAACAAACATATTGGTATCTGTAAGAATTCAAATTTTTTATCAGGTATATTATAAATGAAAAACAAAGCAGTGTTGATACAGATGCCGGCAGATAAAATCAAAATCCATAGCAGTGTTGCGTGTTTAAAGTTTTCTTTCATAGCTTTGAAGTAGCTTTTGACAATATAAGGATCCTTTTTATCAATGATTTTAAAGATTACGTGATAGGTGGCAGAGATTGCAGCGCCGATTGTTACAATGGGAATGCAGCTGATGATAAATAGAAGATTCAGAAGCATCAGGTCAAATAAACGGGTTAGAAAGCGGATGATTGGATTATCAGGATGAAGCAGTTCGTTCATGGTTTTCTCCTTTTCGGTTGTGGGCAGACTGTTTGAAAACTTCACTTTCAAATTTTCAGAACAAAGCATTTTGCTTCTGTCAGAAATTCTATTACTGTATTTTGGTTTGTTATGTTGAGTTTTCGCTTAAGAATAGTCCCAGACTATTCACTGACTGGTATTATATCATATTCTTTGTTTTATGACAATTCTTTATCATATAATTCAGCACTGACGATTAAATTATGGGGCTGTCAGTTTTAATTACATATATCTTTCAACATTTTGCAGCTTTTGGTGACGGTATTTTTAAACAAAAAAACTCCCCCCTGCTGTAGTTTTGAAAAACACTTTCCGTTTATTTTGCATATCCAGGCATCACCCCTTTCCAGTGCATTCCATTACTGGAACCTTATCTGGAACCGCTTTCCTGTTTCATGCCGGTATTCAGATAACTTTACGTTCTGGAATGATTCAAATATCCGGCTGTGCTTTTCTGACAGGGACAGCGCTGCTTTCTTCCAGAGTTTTTCCCATGCCTCCATTACCTGGGATATCATATGCCCGATCTGTATCAAGTAATAATGGTTTTTTAGTGCCTGGTAATTCCTGCTGAATAAATGTTCCAGAAAATAACCGTGTCTTTTCTGCGTATTAAAACCTTCATTTTCAATTTTCCACCGCCGTCTCCCTGTTTCTGTCAGGGCAGCCACATTTTTTTGGCTGACAGGAAGGTCTGTCAGGAACAGGAACCCTGCTTTTATATTCTTTGTTTCCCCTTTCCTCTTCCCCTTTTTTATCTGCACATCCCTTTCTTCCCTGTATTCTATAATATTTATTTTACGCCCGTTATAATCAATATCCGTTACAAAGTCATGCCAGCAGGCACCATCGCCAAGTTCCTGTTTCCGGCAGTTTTTTTCTATTTTTTTCAGCCTCCTGTATTCATCCGCAATTGTTGGGATGCTGCCTTGCTTATAACGCAGGATATAATGCCATCCGCTGTCATGGCATTTTTTAAAGAAACTTTCACAAGCATAAAGGCTGTCTGCACACAAACAGGCGGGAAGCCTTGGGAATTCCTTCTTAAACCGTTCCATCAGCCTGTAACATGCCTTTCTTTCACAGTCCTGTTTTTCCGCTTCTTCCCCATCCGTATTTTCAACAAATTCTGTCATAATGCTTACAATAATGTCCGGGTGGAGGACAATTTTTGCTTCCAATATATAATAGTAATATTCCGTATATTCCCTGTCAGTTCCCTTATTATGAACCCTGTAAAGGCTTTTTTCATCCAGTTTTCTGCGGCTGCTGTGAATCTGCGTCCCGTCCACAATTACCTGCCAGTATTTATTCCTGATCCGTGCATCTGCAAATGAACGGCTGCGTAGTCGGAAACGATTTTGTTAATATCCGATAAATCATAAAATATTTCGTCATCATCAGATGTTAAGATTAAGTATTTCACAATAGGTATTCTCCTTCTTGTAAACAAATATGTATAGGTGTTATAAAATGGCATAGCGTAGCATATAAAGTATCTGAAATTTCGGTGAAGTGGAGTAAAATTTCTATGAAGTAGAGCGAAATCTCTATAAAATAGAGCAAAATTTCTACGAAGTGGAGCAGTTATTTTTCGGGAAGCCTTATGTCATGCGGGTTTCCGGGGTGTCGGAAAACCCTAATACTATAATATCATAATATTATAGTAATGGACGGACGCACCCCTGCTTACGCAGGGCGCGTCCTATACAGAATACGGGGATGGAAAGAAAAATGGGACAGCGGATGCTGTAAAGATATTTAAACAGGTTTGATGTCTCTATTCTTTTCCATTCCCGTAAGCCCTTAGCATGCTTCCGCTCTCCGGGCGGGAGCATGCACTGCAATACATATTAACTATGTTTTATCCATATGTAATTTTTCCAGCTTCCCGTTCTGGTTATACGGCATATGACACTCCGACTGATAGCGGTCGATCAGCTTTTCTCTTGCTGCGGCAAGAGTATTACTGTAATAGCCCTGGTAATAGTTGTCACCGTCTTTGCAGTACCAACATACGTAAGGGTTTGGTGCTGCTCCGTGATAGCCAATCACAATCTCCTTGCTGCCAATTGTGCAACTCTCTATGATTTCATATCCCTGATTGATTCGTTTTTCTGTGGTCATAGGCATTCCTCGCTTTCTCACGTGTGTATTGAGTAATGTGATTTTGAGATATTTTCCTGGTTATGCAGGATCAAGCCGCCGGTCATGACAGCTTTTCCGCCCCTGTATTCTTTAAATGTAAAGCTATATGGAAGAAAATCATCGTAAAACTCGATCTGTTCAGACTGCGGCCAGTGAAACTCGTCACGTAAGGAGCGTACCAGCTTACGACGGATCGCGTTGTTTGTAATGGCAGCATGTAGGTTTTTCATGCTTTTGAATATAAGCTGTGGCTGTTTATGGGAATTGTCAATGGAAAGGGTTTTCCACACCACAGGTACATCCTCAGAAGCGCTTTTGTCCAGATATGCCACCAGTTGGCTATAAGGCAGGATAACAGTTTCCTTATAACCGGAAACAGCATATCCGTCACCTGATAACCAGGTAAGTTCTATTTCTATAGTCTCGGCATAGGTATCCCGACGCAGTACAGCAAAAGACTCAATGTCATGAGCAATCATGTAAGGTATATGCTCCAGTTCCTTCAGCCTGCTGCGAAGGATATAGAAGCGGTGCGGTGATTTCCGGGAACGGCTGACAGTCCTCAAGGCAATACAGTCTGTACGGAATGTCATATATACGAGTGTTCTGTCTTTCATAATGTGATTCTCCTTTTTTTATCAAATAACCTCTGTAAACACAATGGTTTCAGAGGTTATAAACCTTTACCTCCCCTTTCTTTGGCTTAGGCGACCCAGATTTTACGTCGGGAACCCTGTCAGGGCCGGGCTGAAAGCCCGTTCCATTCAGCCTTGACAGGGTTTCAGACGTAAAATACAATCGGCCTTAGTCAAGGAAAGGGGGCCGTTTTTTTTCATAATTCGTTTGACACTGCCTTGATTTATCCTATATTTGTTGTCACCCACCGTTTGGCACCGGACAGGGATTTGCAGACAGCAAGCACCTTTACATCCGTTACGGGGATTACTTCAACTGCATACTGTCTGTCGTCATACTGGCTGATCCAGACAAACTTCCCATACGTGGGATGGTCGATTCGTTTCGCCCAGCAGGTTGGACTTCCATCTTCTGAATCACAGTCATGCACTACATTCCATGTACTTTCCATTGCTTACACCTCCGTCTGTTTTAAAGGCGGTAAGCCAGATAGAAGAACAGAAATGTCACGTAAAAGTGCCGCCGGACGTTTCGCCATGCCTTTTTCCGATACGGGGTGGAACGGTCGCCCTTGTACGTTTCCATGCCTAAACACAGGAATAAGTGGAAAGCTGCTGTTACAAAGCTGATTAAACCAAATAAGAACATAAGCATAAACATAGTTATGAACCTTCTTTGTCCGGTTTTTTGTATTTTTCGACGATAGCTGCTTGTATCAAGGTAACTCCCGGCGTGCGTATGCACGCTAATCTTTTGAGCAATATATATTCACGCATACAAAAAAGGCATAGCTTTTTCACCATGCCTCTTTACTGCCTGTTTCTTGTGTGTATGCTGTAGTATGACAGTGTCACATTTTCCAGTGTGTCAGACCTTTCCAAAAATTTTTTATGCGCTGCTTCCAACCCCCTTCTTCTTCCAGATTACTTTCCTCATATGGATTGTGTGAACAATATTCGCGCGTGTCAAACTCGCAGTATTTCATATCTGCCCAGTAGGGATCTTCCTGCCCAGGAAGAAGGGTTATCTCTATCTGAATTCCATGGCGGTAGCAAAATAGATATTCTATACAAGCCCGGGGATGAAACTCACAGAAAAAATCAAACTCCGGATTAAATCTGCCGTCCAGCATATACTTTAAAACATAATAATCTTCCCGTTTCAAGGGTGCTTCGCAAAATCCGCTGTCCCGGTGTTCCCCGGAGAGCACATCCCGTTCAAAGGTGGCATCCCCCATATGCACTAACTTTGTTGCTGCAAATTCATAAAATTCATGGTATAATCAAAA